>SESH01006676.1_pt1 | contig 21334 bp, 21 predicted proteins | sample 3171561 | NCBI WGS metagenome assembly SESH01 (sample SAMN10866947, study PRJNA518727) | freshwater metagenome | biome: subpolar coniferous forest; feature: holomictic lake; material: water; isolation source: holomictic Lake 442 2011 16.5 m and 2014 13 m | place: Canada: near Kenora, Ontario
CTTCCAAAATGAATTTTGGATTTTTGATCGCGCTCGTATTGATGGAAACCTTATCGCAGCCCGTCGCAAGGAGTTCGCGGATATCCTGCACTTTGTTGATGCCTCCACCGACCGTGAATGGAATAAAGATCGTGGCCGCTACTTTTTCGGCGACATCGATCATCGTGCGCCGCTTTTCATGGGAGGCTGTGATGTCGAGGAATACCAGCTCATCGGCCTTTTGCTGATCATAGGCCTGAGCGCAGGAAACGGGATCGCCCGCGTCCTTCAAGGAAACGAATTTGACGCCTTTGACGACCCTGCCGCGGTCAATATCAAGGCATGGGATGATACGCCGGGCAAACATGGCTCAAAGCGTCATTTGGTTGTTCTCAAGCTGCTTGAGAACGTGGATGACGGAAGTGCCGAATGCGATCAGGTGGGAGACGATCGCGAAAAGAACGGCCAGAATGATAAGGAATACCATGCCGACCTCGTAAAGCGAGGGCTGCTTCAGGTTCGCGGTCTGCCAAAAAAAGATCAGGATGAGGAAGGATACGAGGAACAGGATCCATCCTGAGAGACACTTTTTCATGTAGACCTTCTTGATCTCATGATACCACTTGGAGTTGAGGCCCCGTGCCCGCTTGATAAGCTCGTGAAGAAAAAAACTTCTCACCAAAAGGAAGGCGAGAAGATACCCGATGCCGATCACGGTCCAGGACCAGGTGCGCTGGGTGAGGACCATATTCCAAAGGTTCGTGAGATTTTCCATTAAGACTGTTCTCCGTTTGATGTTAGGGGTTAACAGCGCTAATAATGCCTACCCCTAATTTTTTAATTTGATGCGGTATAAGAAACCGTTTTTATTATTATGCCGCGAGCCGCACGGCCTCGGATAGCTGGAAACGTTTGTCGTAGAGCGCTTTGCCGATGATCGCGCCCTCAAAATTCGATGCTCGGATAGACTTGCATTTCTCGATATCAGAAAGTTGACTGATCCCCCCCGATAAAATAACCCTCGATTGAGTGTTGGCGAGTACCCGCGAAAGTTTTTCCCAACTCGGACCCTGCAAAACGCCGTCTTTTTCGATGTCGGTGTAGATCAAAGTCTCAACACCGAGCTTGTCGAAAAGCTTCAAGGCTTCCGGGAGCGTGATATTTCCGTCGTTCAGCCAGCCGGATGTTTTGACCTTGTCACGGCGAACATCCAATCCCACAGCGATCTTTTCCTTAAATCTTGAGAGCGCATTTTTGAGGAAGGTCTCGTCGAGAGCCTTGGTGCCAAGTACAACGCGGGCGACGCCTAGAGCAAAAACTTTTTCGATGTCTTTGATCTCGCGCAGTCCGCCCCCAAACTGGATTTTGGCTTTGACGCTTTGGCATATCGCGGCCAGTGACTCTTGGTTTGTGAGAGCTCCGGTTTTGGCGCCCTCGAGGTCCACGACATGGATCCACTTTGCTCCTTCCCGCTCCCAATCCTTCGCGATGGCAGCCGGATCTGTGGAATAAACGACGCAGGCATTGTAATTCCCTTGCGTGAGGCGTACCACCTTGCCTTCAAAAAGATCGATAGCGGGATAAAGGTTCATAGCATTACCCATGGATGAAATTTTTAAGAATGCGTAAGCCCGCATCCTGGCTTTTTTCAGGATGGAACTGGGTCGCGAAAATATGTTCGTTCCCGATCACGGCAGAGAAATTTTCCCGACCGTATTTGCAGGAAGCAAGCGTCAGGCTTTTAGCCGCAGGCTTTCCGTAGTACGAATGCACAAAATAGAAATACTCCCCGCTTGGGATCCCGTTAAGGAGCGGATGTTTATTGAGGACCTTGAGATCATTCCACCCCATATGAGGGATCTTGACGTTCGTGGAACGGAATTTCCGTACCGTACCTTTAAAGATCCCAAGACCGTTGACGCCGGGATTCTCTTCGCTTTTTTCAAAGAAAAGTTGCAGGCCGAGACAGACGCCCATGAGCTTCGCTTTGCGGGCGACGAGGTCGCGGATAGCTTCGACAAAGCCGCGAGATTTCAGTTCCTTCATGGCATCCCCAAACGCACCGACCCCGGGCAGGATCACCTTGGTGGCCCGCTCAAGGTCTTTCCCCTTGGCGCAAAGCTTGTAAGCCGCCCCCAAGTGTTCAAGGGCTTTGGACACGCTGCGGAGATTGCCCATACCGTAATCAATAATGGCGATCATTTTAAAAACTCCGGGTAACGGCTAACGAAAACCGGAGTCTGAGGCTTTTTTCTCGAGGATTGCTCCCCGTCCCACATCATTAAAGTGTTCCCTTGGTCGATGGGACCCCATGAACGCGCGGGTCTAGACGGGTTGCCATATCCAGAGTCTTTGCGATCCCTTTGAACATGCCCTCGATGATGTGATGCGTGTCTTCCCCAGCAAGGACGCCGATGTGCATGTTGATGCCTGCGTGTTGGCAGAAGGAACGCAGGAAATCCACAGCGTCATCGAACGAGTACTTCGGCTGGCGAGACAGGCGAACGCCTTTCGCTTTTGTTACGTAAAGCGACGGTCTTCCCGAGATATCCAGCGTGACGCGAATGAGAGCTTCATCCATCGGGACAGCAAAAGAGCCGTAGCGGCGAATGCCTTTTTTGTCTCCAAGGGCTTTCGTCAGGGCTTGGCCGAGGGCGATCCCGATATCTTCATTGGTGTGATGGATGTCGACTTCCAGATCCCCACGCGCTTTGAGATTGAGGTCAAACAGGCCGTGTTTGGCGAGGAGTGTGAGCATGTGGTCAAGGAACGCGATCTGCGTATCGATTTTCGACGATCCTTTTCCGTCTACCGACAACTCGATCTGGATGTCGGTTTCGGAGGTCTTACGCTTGACCGTGGCCTTTCTTGCTTTCATGATTTGGGCTCCTTTTCCGGTTCTGTATTCTTTTTGATGAGGCGCGCTTCAAGAGAGATCCTGTGAAGGAAAAGGCCCTCCATGTCCGTCAATTTCTGGACATGTTCTTTGGCGGCCTCTAGCGCCTCGGGAGTATAACGGATGATCTGGGAACTCTTGATAAAAGTTGAAGCGCTTAAAGGTGAAAAATAGCGCGCGGTGCCTCCCGTCGGAAGCACATGGCTGGGGCCTGCAATATAATCCCCGATCACCGTCGGTGAATAAGGCCCGAGAAAGATCGCTCCGGCGTGACGAATGGATTGAGCTGTCTTTTCGGGATCTTCCGTCATGATCTCCAAGTGTTCGGCTGCGATCTCGTTACAAACTTCGCAGCCCTCCGCAACAGATTTGACCTGGATGATAATGCCGGAATCCACGCGTTTGCGCATGACTTCCACCAGTTTTTTAGAATTCGTGACCAAATACCCCATGCCGCCGTGATGTTCGGTCTGGGCAAGGAGATCGCAGGTAACAAAATCCGGATTTGCGGTCGCATCCGCGAGAATGGCGACCTCAGAAGGGCCGGCAACCATGTCAATATCGACAAAGCCATAAACCTGTCGCTTGGCCTCTGTGACGTATGCGTTACCAGGGCCGACGATCTTGTCAACCTTAGGAATCGTTTTAGTGCCGAACGCAAGCCCTCCGATCGCCTGCACGCCGCCGACGCGATAAATTTCATTCACCCCCAAAAGATTGGCAACCGCCAGAATGTGCGGGTCAATATCTCCGGTATCACGGCGAGGTGGTGTGGCAATAGCGATGTGTTTCACGCCTGCAACCAACGCAGGAATGACGGTCATGTAGACGGTCGAAACAAGTGGCGCGGTCCCTGCCGGAATATAGATCCCGACTCGATCGAGCGGTTCGTAACGCTTGCCAAGACGGACTCCGTTGGGGCCCGTGATCTCAAAAGATTTTTTTAGCTCCTTCTCATAATATTCGCGGACATTTTCCGTGATCTGTTTGAGGAGTGGGACGAATTGAACCTGGATCTTTTCGAACGCGCGGTTGATATCCCCCTGGGTGACGGCGAGCCGCTTGAGAGGAAGATCGATCCCATCGAATTCTCGAGTGTAGCGGCGAAGTGCTGTGTCCCCCGACTGCCGCACTTCGGAAAGGATACGGCTGACTTTTTTAAAGATCGTTGTATCAAAGAACGTGGCGTAGTCGCGCCGGATCTTTTTCTGCGTTTGTTTGTCCCAGTTCAGCACTTGCATGAATTACATTCCTTTTTCCGTGAGATAGGTCGCAACGGTTTCCTCGACCGCGGTTTTGGAGGACGTGAATTGCCCTTGGTCGGGTCCGCCTGCTTGCACAAGATCCGGACGTCCGCCGCCGCTCACATTAAGCTGTTGGGATAGCCTACCAAAAAGGTCCTTCATGTCCAAGGGCGTTTTCTGAAGATCGGCGCTACGCCCCATGATCACATGGATTTTTTCCTCCTGCGAGGTAGCGATCACGAAAACAAGCTTTTGCCCCTCTTCACGGAGCCTGTTAGAAAGATCTCTCAGGGCCGGAATCCCGGCATTTTCCAGCAGGGCGACCAGGATACTGCAAGAACCGGCTTTCCGGGCGCCACCGAGGAGTGTCTTGATATCTGTGAGATTCGCGGTAGCTTGAGCCCCGATCTTTTTCTGAGCCTTCAGGTTTTCCATAAGTTTTGCGATGCGGGACGGAATGTCCGCTGCTCCGACTTTCAGTGTTTGCGAGATTCCCGAGATCTGATCCTGCAATTTCCGGACATAGCTTAAAGCGTGAGCTCCGGTAACAGCTTCAATGCGGCGAACGCCACTTGCGACCGAGGTTTCTCCGGTAATGATCAACATGCCGATCTGTCCCGTGCGGTCACAATGAATGCCTCCGCAAAGCTCCTTGCTAAAGTCTGGGATACTGATCATGCGGACCTTGTCCCCGTATTTGTCCCCGAAGAAAGCCAGAGCCCCTTCTTTTTTTGCTTCTTCCAGGCTTTTGGATTCTTTTTGGACCGGCCGATCGCTCAGGATCTGCTCATTGGCTGATGTCTCGATCGCGCGAAGCTCTTCAGAGGTCACGGAGCGACCAAATGAAAAATCAAAGCGCAAACGATCGGATGCCACAAGCGATCCAAGCTGGCGAACAGAACTTCCGAGCGTGGTCCTCAGCGCAGCATGCAAAAGATGTGTGGCCGTGTGATTCCGCATAATATTCTCGCGGAGAGCGCTATCTACAGCGGCGTTCACTTCGACGCCGTCTATGATCGCGCCTTGGAGAATCTCAGCGTGATGTAAAAAATACTTGTCGAGTTTCTTCGTATCCACGACCTTCAGCCTGAGCCCTTGCCCTTCAATCACGCCTTGATCGCCGACCTGACCGCCGCTTTCCGCATAGAAAGGAGTTTGGTTAAGTAGGACGGTCGCTTTCTCCCCCTCATTTTGATGCCAGAGAATCTTGGCTTTCGTTTGTTGAGTTTCATAGCCCAGGAATACAGTAGCCGGGATCTGGGCCGGGATTTTGTCCAGGCCTGACGAGGCAAAGATCTCGGAAGAGATCTTGCTACCTTCTTTGGATCGTGCTCGCTGATCTTCCATGAGCTTCTCAAACCCCTTGTGGTCGATCGTAAATCCTTCCGCTTCAGCGATGCCGCGCGTCAATTCCTCGGGGAATCCAAAAGTGTCATAGAGCTCGAAGACGGTCTCATCCGGAACTGTCTTCTTCCCCTCTTTTTTATAATTTGTAAGTTGCATCTTGAGAATGCGAAGTCCGTCTTCCAATGTCCGAAGAAAGCGCTCCTCTTCCTGGGAAAGGACCATCCGGATATTCTCTTCCGCTTCCCGGAGTTCAGGATAGGCCTCGCCCATCACCTTGACGACCGAAGAAACAGCTTTAAAGAGAAAGGGCTTGGCGAGCTTTTGATCGGGCATTAATTGATGTGCTTGCCAGATTGCGCGGCGGATCAGTTTTCGGATCACATAGCCGCGGCCTTCGTTCGACGGAACGACGCCGTCGGCGATAGAAAAAACCGCCGCGCGCAGATGATCAGAGATTGTATAGAGCTGCCGGGTTTTAATTTTTTCTGGATCGAGCCCGAGCGCGTGAAGGATAGCTTCGTGGATCGGAAGAAAGATATCGATCTCAAAATTGGAGGCTTTTCCCTGAAGAACACACGCGAGACGTTCAAGGCCCATCCCGGTGTCGATATTTTTATTCGCAAGAGGAACGAGTTTCCCGCCGTCCTGGCGGTCGTACTGTGTGAAAACAAGGTTCCATATCTCCGCGAATTTCCCGGAATCATCAATGGGCGTTCCCAGGATCTCGGGGTTCTGGTCGAAATAGATCTCGGAGCATGGGCCGCATGGACCGTTCGGGCCGTCCTTGGGGGCGTTCGCGGGCCAAAAGTTCGATTTATCTCCGCAAAGAAAGATCCGGTCTTTAGGCAGGCCGATCACTTTGTTCCATATCTCAAAGGCTTCCGTGTCATTCTCGTGGACGGTGATGCGCAGGCGTTCTTCGGGAATTGAAAGCTTCTGGGTTAGGAATTCCCAAGCCCATTTGATAGCCTCTTTTTTGAAATAATCGCCGAACGAAAAATTGCCCAGCATCTCAAAAAACGAGTGGTGGAAAGGTGTTCGGCCCACCTCGTCTAGATCGCCCGTCCTAAGGCACTTTTGGCTCGTTGTGGCCCTCTGAAGGTCTTTTTTGACCCCTAGGAAGTACTCCTTGAATTGATTCATCCCCGCCCCTGTGAAAAGCAAGGAGGGGTCGTTTTGGGGCACCAAAGAGTCGCTTGCGACGATGGTGTGGCCCTTGGACTTAAAGAATTCCAGGTAGGCTTTTCGCAGATCGTTCGTGGCTGTTTTCATAAAGCGTCAGGTCTCATCGTCCGTGGGTTCCTTTGAAAGTTTCTGCAATATATCCTGGGCGATCTGAAAATCGTATCCCTTCCGTATGAGAAAATCATAAAGACGTTTCTTGCGCTTTTGCGGGTCGAGTTTAGACCAGCCAGCCCACTTCATTCGAGCCTGTCCAAGCGCGCGTTCAGTTTCGTCATCGTTGGACAAAGTTTCCAGAAGCTCATCGCTGGTCTTTTTGGAAATGCCGTGGCGTTTCAATTCAAATGCGATTTTGCGACAACCCACGCCTTTGCCGAGAATGAGCCGGGCCATCAAGTCCTTAGCGAACGCCGTATCGTCCAGAATTCCTTGGGTCCTGAGATCATGAAGTGTTTGATCAATGATCCCAACGGGATAGCCCTTGGCGGCAAGTTTCTTTTTTAACGCCTGACCGCTTTTGGCGCTCGCCGCAAGCAGCCTTAAACAGGTAATAAATGCCTGCTGGGTCTGTTCTTCCTCTATTGTTTTATCCATAGATTACAATTCGTATCAAGTTCAGAGAATCTGAAATTGAGGCAGCTATTTGAGAAATAAAAGCGAGTCAGGAATAGAAAAAAGGACGGCCCGGAATACTGCCGAGACCGTCCTTCCGAAAGAAAAATTCCCGGTGAAGGTTATTCGGCGACCGCGACGACGAGCGCGCTTTCTCCAGCGGCGACTTTCTCCAGAATCTTCACTTCGATCTCTTCAAGGAGCTTCCGATTCTCTTTCTCTTTCAGAAAAAGGCGTGCCGCATCCTTGCCCTGGCCGAGTTTATGGTCGCTATAGGAGAGCCAGGTCCCTGACTTATCGATCACTTGAAATTGAATGCCGAGCTCCAGGACGTTCGATGAGCGCGAAATGCCTTCATCGAACAGGATGTCAAATTCTGCTTGGCGGAATGGCGCTGCGACCTTGTTCTTGACGACTTTAACACGAACCCGATTTCCGACAACCGCGTCGCCCTTCTTGAGGCTCGCGATCCTGCGAATATCAAGACGCATGGAGGCGTAGAACTTAAGCGCTTTGCCGCCGGGCGTTGTCTCGGGATTTCCGAACATGACGCCGATCTTTTCGCGAAGCTGATTGATGAAAACAATGCAAGTCTTGGATTTGCTGATGATGGCGGTGAGTTTGCGCATCGCCTGCGACATCAAGCGCGCCTGAAGGCCCATTTGCGCCTGACCCATTTCGCCTTCGATCTCCGCTCGCGGAACAAGTGCTGCCACCGAATCCACGATGATGAGATCCACGGCATTCGAGCGAACGAGCATCTCCGCGATCTGAAGCGCTTGCTCACCGGAATCAGGTTGAGAGATCAATAGCTCATCCACCTTGACGCCGATCTTTTGAGCGTATTGCGGGTCCAAGGCATGCTCCGCATCGATGAAGGCCGCGACTCCACCTGTTGCTTGAAGTCGGGCGATGATATTCAGGGTCAGAGTGGTTTTGCCGCTCGATTCCGGGCCAAAGATCTCCACAATGCGACCGCGAGGGATGCCGCCGATTCCGGTTGCGATGTCAAGTCCCAGGGCCCCTGTGGCGAGCGCGGCGACATTCTCGTGATGTTGATCGCCGAGCTTCATGATGGAACCTTTGCCAAACTGTTTTTCGATCTGTTGCAGGGTGAGTTCGAGAGCTTTTTGCTTGTCCGTGGATTTCTTGGCTTCGGTTGCGATGGGTTTTTCCGGCTTCTTGCGTTCGCTCATAATTTTTCTCCTTTAAGAAAGACGTAAGGTTTAAAATTCTATCGGCCAACCCTCTTCGTGTAAAGACAATTCAAGAAAAGCCGACGCTATAGAATATTACGATTAAAGAAATAATATATGATTTAATGTGATTGTCAAGGAATGGTTCAAAAAAGCTTCTTTTCGGTTCCTTGACGGAGGCGCTGGATGTTGGCGCGATGAGTAAAGAGGATGAAAAGGGTCAGAAGAACGCTGATCGGTAGGAGGAATTTGATTTCGGGGGTTCCCGCGTAGCGCCAGGTGATCATGATCGGGAAAATTGCAGCCGCCACAAGCGAAGAGATCGAAATGATATGGGTGATTGCGAAGCAAAGAATCCAGAGGCTGAACGTGATGAGGGTTGGGATCCAGGCGATGGCCAGGAACACCCCCAGAGAGGTTGCCACACCCTTGCCTCCTTTAAACTTCAGCCAAATCGGGAAGCTATGCCCCAGGATCGCACAGATACCCAGAAGCAATGGGAGCGGAAGCGACAGGCTCTGGCCAAACAAGGCCGGGAGAAAACAGGCGACATAGCCTTTGAGAGCATCCAGCAGCAGGACAGCAATCCCCCACTTTTTCCCCACCACGCGGGAAACATTCGTCGCACCGATATTTTTGCTCCCATGTTCCCGAATATCGACGCCCTTTAATTTAAAACCGGCAATGAGACCAAACGGAATAGAGCCTAGCAGGTAGGCGATGATCATAAAGAGAACGGACAGGAAGAAGCTGTTCATTGAATGAATTTTAACCCGCGAGTGATGTAGATAATGCCCGAAGCAATCGTGAAGGCTACCGTGAGAAAAGCCAGAGGGATCGCGACCGGCCATTCAAGCAGAATGAAGCATAGCAGGAGCATTTGAGATACCGTCGTGAGCTTTCCCCAGATATTCGGTTGCACTTCGATCTTCACAGCCGCAAAGTTCAGAGTAAGAAATCCAAAAAGAAGAATGAGATCTCGGAAGATGATCGTGATGGTGATCCAAAGCGGCGGCCGGAAAGGAAGCGTGGAGACGAAGAGGAGTCCGATGTAAGCGCTCACAAGGAGTATCTTGTCAGCGAGAGGATCCAGCATTTGTCCCAAGGCTGTCCGTTGCTTTAAGTACCTGGCCAGAAGCCCGTCGAGCGCGTCGGTCAAGGCGGCGACCACAAAGATCGCCAGGGCAATGAGCCGAATCCCTTCTTTCTCTGGGGTGTAGGAAACAAGCGTGATAAAAAAAACCGGGGTAAGAAGGATCCGAAAGAGGGTCAGGTAATTCGGAATGCTCAAGCGCTGACGGTATCCGTGGTTTCCGTAGTCGCAGCATCCGCAGCGACCTCGGCAGCGACCTTCGGGTGTAGATCCTCGCCTGGAAGGGACTCTTCTCCTGAGCGGACCTTCACGGAAACGATCTTGGAAATTCCGGGCTCTTCCATCGTGACACCGTAGAGAGAATTCCCCATGGCGATGGTCTTGCGGTTATGGGTGATGATAATGAATTGGGATTGGTCGATGAAAGTGTTGAGCACCGCCAAAAAACGATCGATGTTGGCTTCGTCGAGCGGCGCATCGATCTCGTCCAAAAGACAGAAAGGCGACGGCTTGATCTTGAAGAGAGCAAAAAGGAGCGCGACGGCGGTCAGAGCCTTCTCGCCGCCTGAAAGCAGCGACATATTCTGAAGCTTTTTTCCAGGAGGCCGCACGACGATGTCAATCCCTGATTCGAGAGGATGGGCCTCATCGATCAAGAAAATGCGCGCTTCTCCACCACGGAAAAGGATTTGGTAGTATTGCTTGAAGGTTTCCTGGACTTGCTTGAAGGTATCCTCAAAAAGCTGCTTGGTCGTTTGGTTGATCTTACGGATGGCTTCCATAAGAGAGTTTCGTGCGTCATCCAGATCCTTTTGCTGGGCCAGGAGGAAATCATAGCGTGTTTTTAATTCCTGGTATTCCTCAATGGCAAGGAGATTAACGGTCCCGAGGGAATCGACCTTGGTTTGAAGTCCGGCGATCGTTTGCTCCACAGAAACAAGCTCTTCGTCGGTAAAGACATATTCTTGAGGGTTCAAATCCGAGAGACTCAGCCGGTAGCGCTGCAGAAGCCGCTCCCCCACGTTTTTAAGTTGATAATCAAGGTCCATTTGCTGGAGCGAGATCTGGTGCTCTTCATCCTGAAGAACCTTTTGAGAGTGAAGCATTTGGTCCACGGTTTGGCGCTGGCTCGAAAGCAGTTCTTCCTGCTCGCGCTGGTCTTTACGCAGCAGTTCAAGATCCACATCCACCTCATGCAGCCGTTGCTGGTGATCTTCGGCGAGACGGACACAAACGACTTCCTCCTGGACGAGTTCCTGTTCTTTGGTCGTAATACGTTCTTTTCCTTGTTCCAGAAAGGCCTGTCGTTCCTGATCTTTTTGTGTGTGTTGCTCGACAAGACGTAGAGATTCCTCAAGGTGCCGCATCCCCTGTTGAAATTGCTCGGCCTGCGTCTGACACTGACGGACCGCGTTCAAGACTTCTTCGCGGGCAATCGTGGCTTGTTCGAGATCTTTTTCCTTTTGGCGCTGGACTTCTCCGAACCTTGACTCGTCCTGCTCCTTTTGAGAGAGAGATGACTGGATCTGGTCGAGGGTGATGCGGACCTGCTCTGCTTCCTGCGTCAGATCACGGATCTCGGAAAAGGACAATTCATGCTCGGTTTTAAACCCCTGGAGACGTTCCTCGACGTTTTTTTTCTCACTCTCGAGGGATTCTTTCTCAATGAGGGTCGAGGTCTTTTGCTCTTCTGCCTCAGCGCCTTGGGTGCGCAAGGTCGAGAGTTCGTTTTCAAGATAGCCGATCTTTGCTTCTTTTTCGTGAACTTGCGCCGTTAGCGTTTCGATCTCATGACGGATCTTTGAGGTTTCAGCGTCTCTAGAAAAAAAGAACTGAGAACGGCTTTGATCGTTCCAGAAAAAGAGGCGGCGATCGGAGCTTAAGAAAAGGCCGTCTCGCGAAACAAGGTTGGCCGGAACCGGTGCGGCGAGGAGCGTCTCTAGTTGATCGAGCGGAAATGTTTCACCGATAAAAACATTTCCCAGGATTCCTTCATAACCGGATTCGATCTGGACAACCTCGGTAAGTGATCGGAATCCGAAGGAAGCGTAATGCTGGGCGACTTCCGGAGAAAGGGTTGCTTGCGATTTAAGAAAGATTCCTGTAGCGAGAGATTGTTTGGCGTTCAATCGTTCCACAAGAACTCGGGCCGTCGTGATGTCTCCGGCAACCAAGGATCGGGCGAATTGTCCCAGGGCGACATCGATCGCCCACTCATAACCCTCCTGCACTTTCACGACATCCTGAAGACCTCGAACAAGTCCTGGAACCTGCTGGCTCGCATCGCCGAGGAATTCCTGAAAAACGGTCGAACTCGTGCCTTCCATTTCCGTAAGCGTATGAAGGCGGGTTTCTTTTTCGCGGAGTGCGAGGCGAGTCTCATGCGCATGCTTCCGGAGTTCGGCGAGTTCATGCTCAAAGGCATGCGTGGTCGCCCGAAGCCCTTGATGCCCGCTCAGTGTCGTTTGAAGCCCAGAATTCGTGCTTTCAAGGGACTGGAGACAAAGCTGTAGTTTTTCTTCCCAGGCGACAATTTGCTCCGCGAGACGATTAGAATTTGATTCTTCCCTGCGACGCTGCGAATCGAGATTCTCCCCGATCGCTTTGGTGCGATGGAATTCATTGCGAGCCTGAGTCGTAACCTGCGCGGCATCAAAGAATTCTCTGCGGGCCGTTTCAAGCGCATTCTTGGCGTCCTGGATAAGAGACTCTTGCTGCTGAAGCTTCTGAGTGACTTCTGTCAGATGCGTTTGAACTTGAGAGCTTTCGCTCTCACGGGTCTTCAGCAGTTCGTGTAGTTCATTCTTTTTGATAGCAGCAGCCTCGATGGACTGGCGCAGCTGATCTTGTTCTTGAAGGAGCTGTCCTCGTTGTTGGGCGAGCTCCACGCGCTTATCCCGGATAAACTGAAGTTTTTGCTCGTTCGTCTCGATCTGCGCGAGCGCTTGATAGCGTTCACCTTCTTTGACATGGCAACGCTGACCGATTCCCCGGACCCGAGTTTCCTGGTCTTCGATGGCCTGATGTTGAGCCTGAAGCTTTAATTCAAGAGCGGTGAGTTCATCTTTTTTGAATTGGAAGCTTTGCGTGAGATCGATCTTTTTCTGCTCGATCTGACGCTGATCATAAAACGCGCGTTTGATCTCAAGAGTTTTCAGGCGTTCAAGTTCGAGTTTGTAGCGCTCAGCTCGTTTCGCTTGACGTTCGGCATACTGGATGTTTTTTTGAACCTCGAAAACAATATCCTGGAGGCGTTTTAAATTTTCTTCTGTGCGTTCGAGCTTGCGGATCGATTCATCTTTTTTGACTTTGTACTTGGCAATCCCGGCGGCCTCTTCAATGAGGAAGCGGCGTTCTTCGGGGTCCGCCTTGAGAATGTAGTCGATCCTTCCCTGCTCGATCATGGAATAGGAGGAAGAACCGATGCCGGTGTCGAGGATCAGATCCTGAATGTCTTTAAGTCGGCACTGGGTTTTATTGAGGAGGTATTCGCTTTCCCCGGTGCGGTAAAGTCGCCGCGTAAGCGTGACTTCATTGTATTCGATCGGCATGCCGCGGTCCGCGTTATCGATCGTGAGGGAAACTTCGGCAAAAGCGAGAGGTTTACGGACTTCAGTGCCATTGAAGATGACGTCTTCCATGGTCGAGCCGCGCAGAAGCTTGGCGCTACGCTCTCCCAAAACCCAACGGATAGCGTCTGAGACATTGCTCTTACCACAACCGTTAGGACCGACGATGCAAGTGACCCCATGGTCAAAAGCAACCTCGGTTTTTTCGGCGAAGGATTTAAAACCTAGAAGCTCAAGTTTTTTAAGGCGCATGGATGCACGCTCTTAGGTTAGAGCCGATCCCCTTTAGGGTTAATTATGACAACTAATAATACGGCAGAAAAGGGTATGTCTGAAGAGATAAAACAGAGCCTATTCCTGATACGCTTTGAACGCGATGCAGGCATTATGGCCCCCGAAACCCAACGAATTCGATAAAGTGAAACGAACGCGGCAGACCTGAGCTTCGTTCGGAACGTAATTCAGATCGCAATCCGGGTCGGGATGCTTATAATTAATCGTCGGCGGAACGATCTGGTCGCGGATGGCCAGTACGCAAGCCGCGCCTTCGACGGCACCGGCCGCTCCAAGCAAATGCCCGGTCATGGACTTTGTCGAACTGATGCGCACCTTCCGCGCGATATCTTCCCCCAAAGCTTTCTTGATGGCCAAGGTCTCGACTTTGTCATTCAACGGGGTCGAGGTTCCGTGAGCATTAATGTAGTCGACATCCTCGGGACGAGCCTTGGCATCTTTCATGGCAATCATCATACATCGGGCAGCACCTTCTCCGCTTGGGTCTGGAGCCGTGATGTGGCTGGCGTCGGATGTCATCCCGTACCCGGCCATCTCTGCGTAGATTTTGGCACCTCGTTTTTTTGCATGCTCAAGTTCTTCCATAATCAAAACGGCACAACCTTCCCCCATCACGAATCCACTGCGAGTCTTATCGAATGGCCGCGAAGCGGTCATAGGATTTTCATTATGGGTGCTTAAAGCTTTCATCGCGTCAAATCCGCCAAAACCAAGGTTTGTGATGCAGGATTCCGTGCCGCCAGCGAACATAACATCCGCTTCGTTACGCTGGATGATTTTGAAGGCATCTCCGATGGCGTTAGACCCTGTCGCGCAGGCCGTTGCCACGCAAGTGCTGGGTCCCTTGAGCCCCAAAGCGATCGAGATCGCCCCAGGCGCCATATTGACAATAAGCATCGGAATCAGGAAGGGAGAAATACGCCCCGGTCCCTTTTCCATCATCTGCTTATGCTGTTCTTCAATCACGCGCAGTCCCCCAATCCCCGAACCCACCAGAATGCCGATCCGGTGAGCGTCTTCTTTGGAGATATCCAGATTCGCGTCGGCCATAGCCATCTTGGCGGTGGCGACACCGAATTGGACAAAGATGTCCGTTTTTCGGATCTCCTTCAGGGACATGAATGGGGTTGGGTCGAAGTTTTTTACCTCGGCAGCAACTTTGGAATTAAAAGGTGTTGAGTCGATCTGGGTCAGAGGACCCGTCCCGCTCTTGCCTTTCAAAAAGCCCTGCCAGGTTTCTTCGGCAGTATTGGCAACAGGCGTAATCATGCCAATACCGGTAATAACTACACGACGCATGTTAGTTGGATTTCCTTGGGTGAGAAGTCTTTATAGGATTGAAAGGACGAGCCGATTACTTCTGGCTCGTCTTTTCCGAGACGTACTTGATGGCATCCCCGACGGTCTGGAGCTTTTCCGCATCTTCATCCGGAATTTCCGCGCCAAACTCTTCTTCGAAGGCCATAACGAGCTCGACCGTATCGAGGGAATCTGCGCCAAGATCATCCACGAAAGATGCTTCCGGAACGACTTCCTCGGGTTTCACACCAAGCTGTTCGACGATAATTTCTGTAATTTTTTCTTGAACGCCCATCGATGTTTCCTCCTTTAGAGATTAAAAGCTTTACTGCTTGATAATCACATCAGATAACTAGACCACCGTCCACAACAATCGTTTGTCCGGTGACGTAGGCTGATGCTTCGGATGCTAGAAATACGGCAACATTTGCTACATCTTGAGGCTCTCCGAGACGCCTGAGCCCGATCCGCTCTTTCATTTTTTCCACAAGATCCGGCGGAAGCTTGTCGGTCATCTTGCTTTTGATAAACCCAGGTGCGATCGCATTGGCCCGAACATTCCGTTTGGCCAATTCTTTCGCGGTGCTCTTTGTTAAAGCGATCATGCCGCCTTTTGAGGCTGCATAGTTCGCCTGGCCGGCATTCCCAGAAATTCCGATGATGGATGCGATGTTAATGACGACTCCGGCTCGCTGCTTCATCATGGGTCTAGCGCACTCCTTGGTAAAGAGAAATGCGCTCTTCAAATTGATCGAAAGAACATCGTCCCAGTCTTGCTCGGACATGGTTGCGAGCAATCCGTCCTTTGTGATGCCCGCGACGTTCACGAGTATATCGATGCGATCAAAGGTGTCAAGAGCGATTTTGACAACTTGCGCAACTTCATCCCCATTTGCTACATTGGCTTGCGTCAAAAGGCATTTCGGAGATCCCGCCTGTTTCGCGAGCGTCTCGGTCTCCGTCAAAAACTCGGTTTTTAGGTCCGAAAGCACCAAAATGGCGCCTTCTTTTGCGAACGCGAGAGCGATGGATTGGCCGATCCCTCGGCCGGCACCGGTCACAAGAGCTACTTTATCTTTGAGTACCATGGGCTATCTCCTTATCGTTATGATTTTGACAACAGCGTGAGCGACTCGAGGCTTTTAAAATCGGCCACGGCGCCAAATGAAAAAACTTCGAGATCCGGCTGGCACTTGCGCGCTAATCCCTTGAGGATCTTCCCCGGACCGATTTCCAAATAAGTCGTAATACCTGATTCTTTCGCAGTCGCCATAGTCCGGACCCACTGAACCGAACTCGTCAGCTGTTTTGCAAGAAGGGTCCGGATCTCTTCCGGCTTGGACACTTTTTGGGCGGTGACATTGGGAATAAAAGTGCACTTGGGTTCATGGATCGGGGTGTTGGCGAGAGCGGCTTCAAGTCGGGCCTTGGCCTCGCCCATGAGCGCTGAATGAAAAGCTCCGCCGACTTTAAGAGGCAGCGCACGTTTGGCGCCTTGGGCATCGGCGATTTTACAGGCCTTCTCAATGGAAGAAAGAGTTCCAGAAAGCACCGTCTGATCCGGAGCATTGAGATTCGCGACCTCGCAACCCGCTTCTTGGGCTACGGCAAAGCATTGTTCGATCGTAAGTCCCATGATGAACGCCATCGTGCCGGGATTATTTTTGGAGGCATCTTCCATGGCTTCGGCGCGTACTTGCACAAGTTTCAGCGCATCTTCAAAGGTGATCGCTTCCGAGACGGCCAAAGCTGTAAATTCTCCAAGGCTCAAGCCTGCGACGATCGAGGGCGTAAGACCTGGATTTTTTTCACGGAGCGCTGCTAGAGCGGCGAGGCTGGTGACAAAGATTCCGGTTTGAGCATAAAGGGTGCGGGTCAATTCGCTTTCGGGTCCGGCGAAACAGGTTTGGCTTATAGTGTAGCCAAGAATCTCGTCGGCTTTTTTAAAAACATCGCGAGCTGCCTGGCTTTCCGCGTGAAGATCTTTTCCCATGCCCACGAATTGAGCGCCCTGCCCCGGAAATAGGAAACCAATGGATTGGGTCATAGGGGTTACCACTTGATAAGGCTCGCGCCCCACGTAAGACCGCCACCGAAAGCGACGAGGACTACATAGTCCCCTTTCTTTATCGCTCCGCTCTTAACGGCCTCATAAAGTGCGACTACCGTGGAAGCGCTCGACATGTTGCCGTAGCGATGGACATTAATAAAAACTTTTTCGGGGGCGATCTTCAATCGATCGGCCACGGCTTGAAGGATGCGATCATTGGCCTGATGCGGGATGAGACAATTGATGTCTTTGACTTGAAGCTTTTCGTGTTCGAGAACCTTAAGGACGGCCTGCTCCATGGTCTTGACGGCAATCTTAAAAAGCTCAGGTCCCGCCATTCGAATAAAATGGAGTCCGTTCGCAACGCTTTCGGCGCTTGGAGGAATTTTAGAGCCTCCGGCAGGAATCTGGAGGATCTCGCTCTGGGTGCCGTCGGCGCCCAAATACGAGGCGAGAATGCCATGACCGTCCCTGGATCTGGAAACCACAGCAGCTCCAGCGCCGTCGCCAAAAAGGACACAAGTGCTCCGGTCTTTCCAGTTGACGAATCGTGTGATCGTTTCCGCGCCAACGACCAGTACATTTTTATGAATGCCGGATTTTACAAATCCTTCCGCTACAGAAAGTGCGTAAGCAAATCCCGAACAGGCAGCCGCGAGATCGAAGGCTCCGCAAGTAGCGCCGAGCTTCGCCTGAAGGCAACACGAAGCCGAGGGAAATATCATATCCGGAGAGCAGGTCGCGACAATAATAAGATCGAGATCTTGAGGGGTCAACCCGGCGTCCTTCAGCGCTTCCTGCGCGGCCGGCAGGGCGAGATCACTGGTGGTCTGCTCTTTTGCGGCGATCCGGCGCTCCAGAATGCCCGTGCGCGTACGAATCCACTCGTCCGTAGTTTCGACGATCTTTTCTATGTCCGCGTTCGTTAAAACTTTTTCGGGCAAATAAGCTCCGAGCCCTGTAATGGCAGCACGATACGGTGCAGTCATGATTCCTTTTTGATCCTTGCGGGATTAATTATGATGCATTGCTGGGTTTACGCTCCACCGGAGGAACGGGCGGAACGGAATGATTCAAGTACGGGGTGATGGCTTCCACGATTTGCGCGTTAACGCGGGTGGTAACAAGCTCTCCCGCGACGCGGATCGCGTTGCGGATGGCTAGTGCGGAGGAGATGCCGTGACTGATGATGATGTTTCCGTCAACGCCGAGGAGCGGAGCCCCGCCGGCTTTTTCATAGTCCGTCGCCTTTTGAATAGAAGAAAGCGCCGGCTTTAGCAGCCAGGCGGCAAGGGACGTGAAAAGATTCTTGCGAAGTTCTCGACCGATGAGCGCTACAGAAGTCTCAAGAATGCTTTCGATCATTTTTAACACCACATTGCCGACAAAGCCATCGCAGATAATACAATCGGCTTTACCGGTAAAGAAATCACGTCCTTCAATGTTGCCGATGAAATTGAGCGACGATTCCCGCAAAAGCTTATAAGTTTCCTTGAGAACTTCTGTCCCCTTAGATTCTTCTTCTCCGATATTGAGAAGCCCGATCGCCGGACGCTTTTTCTTGAGAATGCTTTTAGCGAAAACGTCCGCCATGATCGCGTACTGGAAAAGTTCGTAAGCGGAAGGATTAAGATTCGCGCCGACATCGGCGGTGACAGACATGCCGTGAAGTGTCGGCGTTGCGATGGCGATCCCGGGACGCTTGATCCCCGGGAGCATGCCAAGCATCAGCGTTGCCGCCGCGACCATGGCACCGGTATTGCCCGCAGAAACGGCGGCGGCACACTCTTTTTTCTTCAGAAGCTCAACGCATACACCGATCGATGAATCTTTTTTCTTGCGGAGGGCGGCGACCGGCGACTCTCCCATGCCGATCACTTCGCTTGCCTCATAAAGGATGATCTTGCCACCCAGGACCTTATGCTTATTCAATTCCTGCTTGAGGGCGGCGGTCTGACCGACAAGAACGATTTCAAGCTGATCGAAGTCGTTGGCGGCCATCACCGCTCCTTCGACCACGACCTGGGGGGCGTAATCCCCGCCCATCCCATCCAGAGCGATCCGGATCATGAACTATTCCTTCTCCTTGGTCTTGACCTTGATCGCCTTGACAAGCTTTCCTTTATAGAAGCCGCAGGAAGCGCAGACGCGGTGAGGCAGCACGTACGCGCCGCATTGGGCGCACTGCGACTTGGACATCGGGACCAAAAAGTCGTTGGCCCGACGCAAGCGCGACCGAGTGTTTGAATGTTTTCTCTTAGGATGTGCCATGATTTCGCTCCTTCTTGGATTTCTCTTTTTTTATGATGACTGGGGAAGCATGATAGCCATTTTCTTTACAATTGCAAGTGCCTTCATTGAGATCGATGCCGCAAATGGCACAAAGTCCGCGACAGCTTTCTTTGCACAGATGCACGAGTGGATGTTCGACGATCAGAAGCTCGCGCACATTTTCAAGAGGTTCAACGGAATCCAGGCCGGAGAGGTCAAAGATCCAGTCGACCGGAAAGGATAACGCCTCGCCTTTTTCCTTCAGACATTTACCGCAGACCCGCTTGACCTCGGTCGAAAGCGTACCCTGAAAACGAAGCATGCCGCCGCTTTTCTCAGCTTCTCCGGAGAGAAAAATGGGCTTCGTATATAGCATGTCATGAAATTCTACCTCGATCGTTTTAGCGTCATAGGAGCCCTCAACCGGGATCGAGATCCCCTCTTCAAACTCCGAAAGAATAAGTTTCATCTTAGCTGGCTCCGACACGTGAGAACATTTTTTTTATCTGGGCGGCAACAGGCGCCGGGACATAACGCGTGACATCGCCGCCCAACTGAACGATTTCCTTGATGAGGCGCGAGGAGACATAGAAAAACGACTCGGACGGCATTAAGAACATCGTATCGATCTTAGGCGCAAGCTTGCGGTTTGTCAGAGCCATTTGGAATTCATAATCAAAATCTGAAGTTGCCCGAATGCCCCGGATAAGTGTGAATGCTTTTTCCTTTATCGCAAGAAGGACCGTCAAGCCCTTTGAGCTTCTCACCTTGACCTGGGGCCGGTGCTTGAGCGCGGCTTTTAAAAACCCCACGCGTTCCTCTACAGTAAAAAGGGTTTTTTTTGAAGGATTCGATGCGACCACCACGATTACTTCGTCAAAAAGATTGAGCGCCCGCTCGATCAGGTCCAGATGACCGAACGTGACGGGATCAAAGCTCCCCGGATATATAGCTTTTCGTTTTTTCATGTGTTGATTCCAATCGGAAATAGAATGAAAGGCAGGCTTGCCCGATCCGCTTTGTACGGACCCATTTGAGGTTCTTAAGTTCGGCATTGGGCAGCTCTTCCCGCCACATATGCCCCACCACCACTTGCGCGAAAGGCAGGACTATATCAGACGCATCCAACCTCATCAATGTCTTTTTGACCAGGCCTTTCATGAAGGGCGGATCCACGAAGATCAGAGAAAAGCCCTGCTTGTCTTTCTCGAGTTTTTTAATGGCCGGAAGCATCTCCATCATAAGGATCGTGCCCTGGTTCCGTATATCGAGACTTGTCAGGTTCTTTTCGATGATCGGTCTGGCCCACGGCGCCTGGTCAACAAAAAACGCGCTGATCGCGCCACGGCTTAACGATTCCAAGCCGAGACTCCCCGATCCGGCATAAAGGTCCAGGACGTGCTTCCCGAAAACAAAGGAGCCCACGATGTTGAAAAGGGTCTCTTTGGTCCGATCCGTCATAGGACGGGTCAGCTTATTTTTTGGGAAATCGATCTTACGAGACTTGAATTTGCCGCTGATGATGCGCATGGGAGATAGTTTAATCGGTTTTGGGCATTTGTTCGAGATATTTTTGGACCCACGCGGGAGTTTTTTGCAGTGAGTTTCCTGGAATTCCCGAGATCAATTTCTGAGCTTCTTTTCTTGCCTGAAGCAGGATGGCCTCGTCCAGGATCGGATGTGCGACTCGAAAGAGAGGCTCGCCGGATTGCCGGATCCCCCAAAGATCGCCCTGCCCGCGAAGCTTCAGATCTTCATCAGCTATCAGGAATCCGTCACTCAGCTTCGTGAGAAGCCGCAGGCGAATCTTTCCCTCGTCCGTCGTAGGCTCGCCGAAAAGAAAGCATTCGGATTCGAGGTTTCCTCGCCCGATGCGTCCGCGCAATTGGTGGAGCTGAGCGAGCCCAAAGCGTTCCGCGTTCTCGATGATCATCATGGTGGCGTTCGGCTGATCCACGCCAACCTCGATCACGGAAGTGGCGACGAGGATATCGATCTCATTTCGAGTAAAGGCGCGCATGATCGCTTCCCTTTCCGGACGATCAAGTTTCCCGTGGACCAGTCCCATGCGAAATTTCTTGAAGACGGTTTTTCGGAGGCGTTCGAACTCTTTTTTTGCGGCCAGCAAGTCTTTCTTCTCGGTTTCCTCGATAAGAGGAAACACAATGTAAGCCTGCTCTCCTTTTTGGATCCGAAGAGCCATGTGTTCAAAGATCTCGGGCTGTTTCTTTCGAGTGATCCAATAAGTCGTGATTGGCTGGCGACCCTTCGGCAGTTCTTTCATAATCGAAATATCCAGGTC
>SESH01029522.1_pt1 | contig 21298 bp, 12 predicted proteins | sample 3171561 | NCBI WGS metagenome assembly SESH01 (sample SAMN10866947, study PRJNA518727) | freshwater metagenome | biome: subpolar coniferous forest; feature: holomictic lake; material: water; isolation source: holomictic Lake 442 2011 16.5 m and 2014 13 m | place: Canada: near Kenora, Ontario
AACAGGTCACAGGGTATATATCTGACGGAATTCCAGGGGTTGACCGTCACAAAGTTGGCTGAGCTGCGTGGCGAGTTCAGGAAAGTAGGTGTTGAGTATCGTGTTGTAAAAAATACCCTTATTGCAAAGGCACTCAAAGATCTTGCAGGGGCAGACAGGCTTGCGCCAGGGCTTAAAAATACGACAGGGATTGCGTTCGGCTATGATGATCCTCTTGCGCCGGCAAAGGTTATCAAGAAGTTCTGCAAAACCAACGAGGCCCTGAAGTTCAAGATGGCATCAATTGATGGTGTTGTTTTTGGCGCAGACGCGCTGCCGCTACTCTCCGAAATGCTGACCAAGACTGAAAATATCGGACGTGCGGCAGGAGTTGTTCACCGTGTGGTCAGTTCAGTTCCGATAGTGGTCAATGCGGTGATGAGAAACCTTGTCTGCGCTCTCGACCAGATTGCCAGGCAGAAGGAATAAATTACACAAAACTATTACGCACTCACGAAATCGTTATAAATTTTAAATTAAACAAGAGAGGGGAATAATGTCTATTGAAACACTTGTAGAGCAGATTGGTAAATTGACTCTTACAGAAGCGTCAGAGTTAGTGAAAGCGCTGGAAGAGAAGTTTGGGGTAAGTGCAGCTCCTGTTGCAGTTGCCGGTGTTGCTGCCGTTGCTGCTGGCGATGTTGTTGTCGTAGAAGAGCAGACTGAGTTTGATGTTGTATTGACTGCCGCAGGCGAAAGTAAAATTAATGTCATCAAGGCAGTTCGTGCTATAACGGGTCTTGGTCTGAAAGAGGCTAAGGATCTTGTTGATGGCGCTCCGAAAACGGTGAAGGAAGCTATTTCCAAGGACGAAGCAGAAAAGATTGCCAAGGAGCTGAAGGACGCTGGTGCATCAGTCGAGGTGAAGTGATCTTTGAAAAGAGTCATTACTAAAGCAAGCTCCGTTTCGATATGAAACGGAGCTTTGTCTGTTTGTATAAGAACAGTTTTTATGGTAGTTCCTGTGATGATACGATTAAGGCTCTTCCGGGCTTTTCTCTGTTCCGGTTGTGTTATGATGATGTTTTGTGGTGACTTATAATCTGTAAGTAATTCATGCAATTGATAAAAGTGAGGTGCATGTGAAAGTGGCTGACGCAACAACGACACCCTGTATTGATTTTTCTAAAATTCAAAGTATTATAGAGCCGCCGGATTTATTAAAAGTTCAGTTAGACTCATTTCATAATTTTATACAGGATAGCGTACCTCTTGCCAAAAGGAGGGATCAGGGCCTTGAAAGGGTTCTGCGTGGCGCGTTCCCTATTACCGATACGAGGGGACTCTATCTCCTTGAGTATATTTCGTACAGCTTTGACAAGCCAAAGTATACCGTTGAGGATTGTATAGAGCGGGGCCTGACTTATGATGTTTCCCTGAAAGTCAAACTCAAGCTATCCTACAAGGACGAAGCTGATGAGACCGACTGGAAGGAGACTATACAGCAGGAGGTTTACCTTGGTAGAATTCCTTTTATGACGGACCGTGGCACCTTTATTGTCAATGGTGCGGAGCGCGTTGTTGTTGCCCAGCTCCACCGCTCGCCTGGTGTGGTCTTTAGTGAAGCGATCCATCCGAACGGCAAAAAGATGTATTCGGCCAAAATTGTGCCGACCCGAGGCTCATGGATAGAGTTTCAGACTGATATCAATAACCAGATATTTGTTTATATCGATCAGAAAAAGAATTTTCTGGTTACGGCCCTGCTTCGCGCTATCGGCTTTGCCCGCGATGAGGATATTCTTGCTCTTTTTGATCTTGTTGAAGAGATTCCTCTCAAACCAGGCAAAAAGGAACAACTTGTCGGGATGTATCTCGCCTCCGATATTGTCGATATGCAGACAGGCGAGGTTGTCAGCGCGAGGACTGCGATAACTGAGGATATTTTTGAGCAGATTGTTGCTGCTGGCTACAAGAGTGTCAAGGTGATGAAGAGCTTTTCGGGTGGCGACAAGGGGCCAGACAAATCCATCATTATCAACACGATTCTTAATGACAGTTCTGCGACCGAGGAAGAGGCGCTTGAAATTGTTTATGAGGAGTTGAGAGCCAATGAGGCACCAGATATTGATGCCGCAAGAAGTTTTCTTGAAAGAACCTTTTTCAACCAGAAGAAATATGATCTGGGTGAGGTCGGGCGCTACAGGATAAAGAAAAAGCTCGCTAAAGAGTTTGATGATCTGAACAGCTATCTTGCCGAAACGCCAGAGTTGAAACAACTTTCAGATACCATTTACGAGAAAATTCTCCAGACTATTCAGTCTTTTTCTGACGAGCCAAACGGTGAAGATATTCTGGTGCTGACCCATTATGATATCATATCGGTCATTTACTACCTTATTAAGCTGGTCAACGGGTTGGCTGAGGTCGATGATGTCGATCATCTGGCTAACCGTCGAGTGCGCTCGGTTGGGGAACAACTTGCAGCACAGTTCGTTATAGGGCTGGCCAGAATGGGCAAGAATGTTCGTGAAAAGCTCAACTCCAGGGACTCGGACAAGATTGCACCTGCTGACCTTATCAACGCACGAACAGTTTCAAGTGTCGTTTCAAGTTTCTTTGCGACCAGTCAGCTCTCCCAGTTTATGGACCAGACGAACCCTTTGGCTGAAATGACCAATAAAAGAAGGGTCTCAGCGCTCGGACCTGGAGGTCTTACAAGAGAGCGTGCAGGTTTCGAGGTTCGTGACGTTCACTATACCCATTATGGCCGTTTGTGCCCGATTGAAACTCCTGAAGGGCCGAATATCGGTCTTATCTCCTCTCTTTCGGTTTACGCGGAAATCAACGACAAGGGATTTATTCAGACACCCTACAGGGTCGTTGAGAAGGGTCAGGTGACTGATACCGTTTTGATGCTTTCGGCAGAAGACGAGGAGAACAAGATTACTGTGCCGGTGAGTGTGCCGCTTGATGAGAACAAGAAAATAGCTCTTGAGACGGTACAAGCCAGAACGAAGGGTGACTATCCGGTGGTGGCAGCAGAGGATGTTAATTTTATGGATGTCTCTCCTGTTCAAATTGTCAGTGCCGCAGCGGCCTTGATTCCTTTCCTTGAGCATGATGATGGCAACCGCGCTCTGATGGGTGCCAATATGCAACGTCAGGCGGTTCCGCTGTTGACCTCCGAAGCACCGGTGGTTGGCACCGGTATGGAAGCAAAGGTTGCACGCGACTCTCGTTCGGTTATTGTAGCAGAAGGGCCTGGCGTGCTTGAAGAGGTTACGTCGGAATATATCCAGGTTCGCTACGACCTGAGCACCGACAATGATATGCGGATCTCTATGCTCGATCCCGATGAAGGGTTGAAAACATATAAGCTTATCAAGTTCAAGCGCTCCAACCAGGACACCTGTATTTCGCAGAAACCTCTTGTACATATTGGCCAGCGTGTTGAAACAGGGGCGGTTCTGGCTGATAGCTCCTCGACGGAGAATGGAGAACTTGCTCTGGGGAAAAATGTGTTGGTCGCATTCATGCCATGGCGTGGCTATAACTTTGAAGATGCTATCATTCTCAGCGAACGGCTGGTTTATGATGATGTTTTTACCTCAATTCATATTCATGAGTTTGAGGCAAATGTTCGCGATACCAAACGTGGTGAGGAGCAGTTTACCCGCGATATTTATAATGTCAGTGACGAAGCGCTCAGAAATCTTGATGAGCACGGAATTGTCCATATTGGCGCCGAGGTCAAGGAACGGGATATTCTGGTTGGAAAAATAACTCCGAAAGGGGAGAGTGATCCTACACCCGAAGAGAAGCTGCTGCGGGCGATTTTTGGCGACAAGTCAAGTGATGTGAAGGACGCTTCCATGCATGTGCCTGCAGGAATGAAGGGTATTGTTATCAAAACAAAACTTTTCAGTCGCAAGAAAAAGGTTGGTTTGGATGTGAAGGAGAAGATTGAACTTGTTGACAAGAAATATGATTCCAAAGAGTATGATCTGCGCAAACGGTTTGGAAAATGGGTAAAACAGCTTCTCGAAGGCAAGAGTTCGACAGGTCTCTACAGTGATAAGGGTAAGCTCCTTCTGGCTGAGGGTGCTGTCTATGATGAAAGTGTGTTGGTGAAGTTCAGTTCTATGCCATTCCTTGAATCGATTGACTTTTCAAAGGGTGTCACCGATTCTAAAAAGGTAAACGACAATGTTGTGCGCCTTGTCAAGGAGTTCCGTTTCTTGCTGAAAGATATTTCAGATGAAAGGGATAATGAGAAATACAAGATCAATGTTGGAGATGAGCTTCCTCCAGGCATTGAGGAGCTTGCCAAGGTTTATATCGCCCAGAAAAGAAAGATACAGGTCGGTGACAAGATGGCCGGTCGGCATGGTAACAAGGGTGTGGTTGGAAAAATACTTCCGATTGAGGATATGCCTTTCATGGCAAATGGTACTCCGGTCGATATTGTCCTTAACCCTCTTGGTGTTCCAAGTCGTATGAATATCGGGCAGCTTTATGAAACATCGCTTGGCTGGGCAGCGAAAACGCTCGGTGTCAAGTTTAAAACACCGATTTTCAACGGTGCCACCTATCAGGAAGTGCAGCATGAACTTGAAAGGGCTGGATTGCCTGCTCATGGCAAGGTCAGTCTTTTTGATGGACGTTCCGGTGAGCGATTTGATGACGAAGTGACTGTTGGTTATATATATATGCTTAAGCTGAGTCATCTTGTCGATGACAAGATCCATGCCCGTTCAACCGGTCCATACTCGCTCATTACCCAGCAGCCACTTGGTGGCAAGGCGCAGTTTGGAGGCCAGAGGTTTGGTGAAATGGAGGTATGGGCGCTTGAAGCTTATGGAGCATCCAATATCCTCAGGGAGATGCTGACGGTCAAGTCAGATGATGTGATCGGGCGTAATAAAACCTATGAGGCTATTGTGAAGGGGCAGAACCTGCCGGAGCCTGGAATACCCGAATCCTTCAACGTCCTTGTCAGGGAGTTGCAGGGTCTTGGTCTTGAAATTCGTATTGACGACAAGGTTCCTTAGTAATGTGGTAGTTGGCGTGTACATCATTAACGGACGTTAACAAGAGTCGTTTAACAAGGATATTGACTATGATTTTTTCACAGGGAACATCGCCCCTAAAAGGTGAATTTTCAAGAATAAAGTTTAGTATTGCATCGCCGGAAAGCATTCTTGCCCACTCGCGGGGAGAGGTGCTGAAGCCGGAGACAATAAACTATCGCACATTCAAACCTGAGCGTGACGGTTTGATGTGCGAAAAGATATTTGGGCCAACAAAGGACTGGGAGTGCTATTGCGGCAAATACAAACGTGTCCGCTATAAAGGGATTATCTGCGATCGATGCGGCGTTGAGGTTACGACCAAAAGTGTTCGTCGGGAACGCATGGGCCATATATCCCTTGCTGTACCTGTTGTTCATACTTGGTTTTTCCGCTCAGTTCCAAGCAAGATTGGAGCGCTTCTCGACCTTTCGACCAAAGAGCTCGAAAGGATAATCTATTATGAAGTTTACGTTGTTATCAATCCCGGTGAACCTGGGGAAAAGCAGGGGATAAAAAAACTCGACCGCCTGACGGAGGAACAGTATTTCCAGATTATCACCGAGTATGAGGATAATCAGGACCTTGAGGATTCAGACCCCGACAAGTTTGTGGCCAAAATGGGTGGCGAGGCCATTCATCTCCTGCTCAAGAATATCGATCTTGATGCTTCAGCGATACACCTGCGCAAGGTGCTGAAGGAGAGCAATTCTGAGCAGAAAAGAACCGATGCACTCAAAAGGCTGAAGGTTGTTGAGGCGTTCAGAAAGAGTTACGAGCCACACAAGAAAACCCGCAAAAAGCCACAGGGGCTTTTCCCGGAAGACGAGATTCCGGAGCCTTATGTCTATGAAGGGAACAAGCCGGAGTATATGGTGATGGAGGTTGTCCCGGTTATTCCTCCAGAACTTCGTCCTCTTGTCCCGCTCGAAGGCGGCAGGTTTGCTACCTCCGATCTTAACGATCTTTACCGCCGGGTTATTATCCGCAACAACCGGCTAAAGAAGCTTATCGATATTCGCGCCCCGGAGGTGATTCTTCGCAACGAAAAGAGAATGCTTCAGGAGGCTGTTGATGCCTTGTTTGACAACTCCCGTAAGGCTAATGCCGTTAAAACCGGTGAATCAAACAGGCCGCTGAAATCTCTTTCGGATGCACTCAAAGGAAAGCAGGGCAGGTTCCGCCAAAACCTTCTCGGAAAGAGGGTTGACTACTCAGGTCGTTCAGTTATTGTTGTTGGTCCCGAATTGAAGCTGCATGAGTGTGGTCTGCCAAAAAGCATGGCCATTGAGCTCTTTCAGCCTTTTGTTATTCGCCGTCTTGTTGATCGCGGTATTGCAAAATCTGTAAAGTCGGCCAAAAAGCTTATTGACAAGAAGGATCCGATTGTCTGGGATGTTCTTGAAAAGGTGATTGATGGCCGTCCGGTGCTGCTTAACAGGGCGCCAACTCTTCACCGTCTTGGTATTCAGGCGTTTCAGCCGTTGCTGGTGGAAGGAAAGGCTATCCAGATTCATCCTCTTGTCTGTACGGCCTTTAACGCCGACTTTGATGGCGATCAAATGGCGGTTCATATTCCGCTTTCGCAGGAGGCGCAGCTCGAAGCATCCCTGCTCATGCTCTCCTCCCATAACCTGATTCTGCCGCAGTCTGGCAAGCCGGTTACTGTTCCTTCACAGGACATGGTATTGGGCATGTACTATCTGACAAAGTCGCGTTCCGGAGAGCCGGGCGAAGGGCGGATATTCTATAGTCCGGAAGATGTTCTTATAGCGTATAACGAGGAGCGTATTGCTCTGCATGCGCAGATTTTTGTCCAGTACCGTGGTGAGATTGATCAGAAATTTGATCCTCTGCGCGTACTTGATACCATAGTTGATCCTACAACAGAAAAGTCACTATGGCTGAAATCACAGATTGAAAAGGGGACTATTCTGCTAACCACCGTTGGCAGGGTGATTTTCAACCAGCATGTGCCTGATAAAATAGGGTTTATAAACCGGGTGATCGACAAAAAGGTAGCGAAGGAGCTTATCGGGCGACTGAGCAGCGAGGTGGGTAATGTCGAAACCGCCAAATTCCTTGATAATATCAAGGAGGTAGGCTTCTATTATGCCATGAAGGGCGGCCTTTCTGTCGGGCTCTCTGATGCTATTGTGCCGGAAACCAAGGTAAAGCATATCAAGAATGCGCAGCGGGACAGTACCAAGGTTGTCAAGGAGTACAACCGTGGCACATTGACGGATAATGAGCGCTATAACCAGATTGTTGATGTATGGCAGAAGACCTCAAATATTGTTGCCGAAGAGTCTTATCAGAAGCTGAAAAAAGATCGTGAAGGTTTTAACCCGCTCTATATGATGCTTGATTCCGGAGCTCGTGGTTCCAGGGAGCAGGTTCGTCAGTTGACTGGTATGAGGGGTCTTATTGCCCGTCCGCAGAAATCCATGTCAGGACAGCCGGGAGAAATTATTGAAAACCCGATTATCTCGAACCTCAAAGAAGGGCTGACCGTTCTCGAGTATTTTATTTCAACGCATGGTGCACGCAAGGGTCTTTCCGATACATCGCTGAAAACGGCCGATGCCGGTTACCTGACAAGAAGACTCCATGATGTTGCGCAGGATGTTATTGTTACCATTGATGATTGTGGAACCACAAGGGGGCTCTATGTTCGCCGGAACATTGAGGAAGAGACCAGTGGCCAGATCAAATTCCGTGAAAAAATCAAGGGACGTGTAGCTGCCCGAGATATTATCGATATGCTGAACAACAGGGTTATTGTGAGCTCTGGTGAAATTATCACCGAAGAGCTTGCTGAGCTTATTCAGGAGACCGCTGGTGTTGAAGAGGCAGAAATTCGTTCAGTGCTGACTTGTGAGTCAAAAATCGGTATCTGTTCTAAATGCTATGGCACAAACCTCTCGGTTCATGAACTTGTTGAAATTGGCGAAGCGGTAGGTGTTATCGCTGCCCAGTCGATCGGCGAACCGGGAACACAGCTTACGCTTCGTACCTTCCACCAGGGTGGTACGGCGCAGGGTGGTATTTCAGAAACTGAGACAAAAGCCTTCTATGATGGACAGGTGCAGTTTGAGGATATCAAGACAGTAGATCATACGGCCGTCAATGAGGATGGGGTCGAAGATTTCAGGATCATCGTTATTCAGAAAAACGGCAAAATCAATATTGCTGATCCTGAATCCGGCAAGATTCTGAAACGCTATATCGTTCCGCATGGTGCACATCTTCATTGCAAGAATGGTTCGCTGGTCAAGAAAGATCAGGTAATGTTCAGCAGCGAGCCCAACAGCACCCAGATTATTGCTGAACTTCATGGTATCATTAAATTTGTTGATATCGAGAAGGGCGTCACCTACAAGGAAGAGGTTGATCCCCAGACAGGCTTTTCGCAGCACACCATCATCAACTGGCGCACAAAGCTGCGAGCTACCGAAACAAGGGAGCCAAGGCTCGTTATTATTGATGCAAGTGGTGAGGTCAGAAAGACCTATCCCGTGCCGATCAAGACAAATCTTTATGTCGAGGATGGACAGAAGGTTAATCCTGGTGATATCATTGCCAAGGTTCCAAGAAATCTTGACCGTGTCGGTGGTGATATTACCGCTGGTCTTCCAAAGGTCACAGAGCTGTTTGAAGCCCGCATTCCTACCGATCCGGCAATTGTTACTGAAATTGACGGCTATGTCAGCTTTGGCTCTCAGCGCAGAAGCAGCAAGGAGATCAAGGTTAAAAATGACTTTGGTGAAGAGAAGGTCTATTATGTCCAGGTTGGAAAGCATGTACTTGCCAATGAGGGCGATGAAGTGAAGGCTGGAGATCCGCTCACCGATGGAGCTGTATCGCCTCAGGACATCCTGCGTATTCAGGGTCCCAATGCTGTGCAGCAGTATCTGGTGAACGAGATTCAGAAGGTCTATCAGATCAATGCGGGCGTTGAGATCAATGACAAGCATCTTGAGGTTATTGTGCGCCAGATGCTTCAGAAGGTGCGGGTTGAAGAACCTGGCGACACGGAACTACTGCCTGGTGATCTGATTGACAGGAGTGCCTTTGTTGAGTCCAATAGAGGGGTTGCCGAAAAGGTCCGCATTACGGAGAAAGGTGACGCCCCGACAAGAATTCAGGATAGTCAGCTTCACAAAATTCGTGATATTACCAAGCTGAATCGTGAGCTTCGCAAGAACAGCAAAAACATGATCGCGTTTGAGCCAGCACTTCAGGCAACCTCACACCCGGTGCTGCTTGGCATTACAAGTGCGGCCCTTCAGACCGAGAGTGTGATATCTGCGGCCTCGTTCCAGGAGACCACCAAGGTGTTGACGGATGCAGCCGTGGCGGGAAAGGTTGACTTCCTGGCTGGCTTGAAAGAAAATGTGATTGTTGGTAAACTGATTCCGGCAGGCACCGGCCTCAAGAGGTATAAAGCGATAAAATTGACTGGTGAAGGTCAGGAGACAGCTCAAAGCGAACGCAGTGTGGTCAAGGTTGAAACACGGGAAGGTTTTGCAAATGAGCGGTAGGTAGGGTTACCGGGAGACAATTCTGACAAACAAAAAAAGGGAGACTCACATCTCCCTTTTTTTTCTACTTTTTTTCAAACCTGAAGGTTTCAAGAAAACCAGTATCAAACTCTCCACTCTGAAAAACCGGGGAGTGCATTACCTGTTTATGGAAAGGGATTGTGGTTTTTACCCCTACAACAATAAATTCGTCGAGGGCGCGAGACATTCTTGCAATGGCTTCATCTCGGGTGTGTGCGGTAACAATGAGCTTTGCAATCATGGAGTCGTAGTTGGATGGCACCACATAGCTTGCATAAGCATGTGAATCGACTCTTACTCCGTGACCGCCAGGGGTGTGAAAGACTTGAAGCTGCCCTGGTGATGGGCGGAACATCTGCTCTGGATCTTCTGCATTAATGCGACACTCGATGGAGTGACCTCTTGGGGTAAAGGTACGATTTGCGATGGATTCGCCGTTTGCAATAAGAATCTGCTCCCTGACAATATCCACATTGTAACGCTCTTCGGTAACGGGATGCTCAACCTGAATACGGGTATTCATTTCCATGAAGTAGAAATTCTTGTGCCTGTCAAGCAGGAACTCGATGGTACCAGCACCTTCATAGTTTATAGCCCGTGCAGCGGAGACCGCCGCATCACCCATTTGTTTTCTCAAGGCATCATCAACAACGGGCGACGGGGTCTCTTCAATCAGCTTCTGGTGTCTTCTCTGGACAGTGCAATCGCGCTCCCCGAGATGAAGAGTGTTGCCGTGCTGGTCAGAGAGGATCTGAATCTCTACGTGGCGCGGATTTTCAAGATATTTCTCAATGTAGACTCCACTGTTGCCAAAAGATTGCTCTGCTTCACTGCGAGCGGTGTTCAGTGCTTTTTCAAGCTGGCTCTCCTCGGTGACAACCCGCATACCCTTGCCACCGCCCCCAGCAGTTGGCTTAATGATAACCGGATAACCAGTTTTTTTTGCGGTAGCGATTGCCTGCGTCAGATCAGTGACTAATCCAGGGCTTCCGGGAACCACGGGCACTCCGGCCGCTATCATGGTTGCCTTGGCCGTGTTTTTATCACCCATCTGGTTGATCATTTTGGCGGTTGGACCGATAAACTTGATGTTGGCTGACTCGCATACTTCGGCGAAATCGGCGTTTTCAGCAAGAAATCCATATCCAGGGTGAATGGCGTCGGCATTGGTTACCTCGGCGGCTGCTATAAGGCGTGGAATGTTGAGATAGCTCTCTCTTGACAGAGCCGGACCTATGCAGACAGCTTCATCGGCGTATTTGACATGGATAGATTCAGCGTCAACTGTAGAATATACAGCGACGGTACTGATCCCCATCTCGCGGCAGGTCTGCATAATACGCAGAGCAATTTCGCCGCGATTCGCTACTAGTATTTTCTTGAACAAGGCTTTATGTGATGAATGATTATGGTTTAATCCGGAACAGTGGCTGATCATATTCAACCGCCTGCCCGTTTTCGACAAGAATTTCAACAATAGTACCTGAAACTTCGGCCTCAATTTCGTTCATCAGTTTCATGGCTTCGATAATACAGAGTACGTCACCCTTTTTTATGATGTCGTTGACCGCAACAAATGGAGGAGAATCCGGGGATGATGACTGATAGAATGTGCCAACAATAGGCGACCGTGAGTCGATAAGGGTGGACGCTGGTTCAGCCTTTACCGTCAATTGAAGAGCGACAGGAGCCTCTGATGGTGCAGAAGCTGCCTGAAGAGGACTCGTCTGGAGAGCAGCAGTTGAGGACGAACGCCTCAGGATGATTTTAAAGTTTCCCTCCTCAATGATAGTTTCCTGAAGGTCTGAGCTGTTGACAATGTCAATAAGCTGTTTGATTTCGTTAAGGTTCATGATAATAAATACTTAAGTTATAAACACAAGTTCTGCCCAACAGCAGGGAGTTACTTCTTTACTCTTTCTATGTAGTCTCCGGTGCGAGTGTCGACCCGAATGATGCTACCTGTTTGAATAAACATAGGAACATTGACTTCGGCTCCAGTTTCAACAATTGCTGGTTTTGTTCCGCTGGTTGCCCGGTCGTCTTTGAGTGCCGGGCTGGTTTCAGTCACCTCAACTTCAATAAAGGTCGGGAGTTCAACAGCAAGGATTGAACCATCGTCAGAGAAGAGTATTGTCACCGTGATCCCATCCTTGAGAAAACTGGCTGAAGAGCCGATTAAAAGTTCCGGAACATTGATCTGATCAAAGGTATCATTGTCCATCATGACGAAGTCGCTGCCGTCCCGGTAAAGATACTGATACTGTTTCCGTTCGGTGACGATCAGATCAACGGATTCGGTGGCACTGAAGCGGTATTCAACATTCCTGCCGGATTTCAGGTTTTTCATGTTTGCCTGGTAAAAAGCACGCAGGTTTCCGGGAGTGCGGTGCATAAGGCTCTCAATACTATGAGGTTCACCCTTGAAGCGGATAATTGAACCTTTAGAAACGTTACTGATTGAAATCATAAGCGGGATAAAAATTATCATGCCTGAGTCAGGGAATCTACTCTAAAAGAATTTAAATATAACACAGTGCAGGACGAATACCAATTGCCTTAATCAATCATGGATAATGGTAAAAAGCCATTGCATGTTAGTTCGCTACTGTTTAAATTCGACGGAGCAGAGGTAGTTTAAATAATCTTCATGGTTTGTGTTTTGTTCGTCCAGACAAGCCAGCTTGTGGATGGAGAGGGACGGTGGTTGATGGAGGCAGAATTTTTATCACTAATATTGCAGCACTATGGCCACGAAAGTTGTCCTTGATTTTGAAAAGCCACTTTTTGAGCTTGAAGCAAAGCTGGGAGAGATGCGACAGTGCCTCAGGAGCAGTTCGAGGGAGCAGACTCAGTCAGAAACTGAGCTACTGGATCATGAAATAGAGACATTTGAGCTGAAAATTGACGCACTCCGTCGCTCGATCTACAAAAATCTTACTCGATGGCAGAAGGTTCAGCTTGCACGTCATCCTGAAAGGCCCTATACGCTTGACTACATCTATATGATGACGAAAGAGTTTGTGGAACTGGCGGGCGATCGGCACTTCAGCGATGACAAAGCTATTGTCGGCGGTTTTGCACGTATTGAAGAGAGTTCAGCAGGCTTCTCCCAGCCGGTCATGATTATCGGTCATCAGAAAGGGCGTGATACCAAGTCCAATCTCTACAGAAATTTTGGTATGGCACAGCCAGAAGGGTATCGCAAGGCGCTCCGCCTGATGAAGCTTGCTGAAAAATTTCGCAAACCGGTGATTACTCTCATTGATACACCAGGAGCATTTCCCGGTATTGAAGCAGAGGAGCGCGGGCAGGCCGAAGCCATTGCTAGAAATCTCTTTGAAATGGCAAAACTTACGGTTCCCGTCATCTGTGTGATTATTGGTGAGGGAGCCAGCGGGGGAGCCATCGGCCTCGGTGTCGGTGACAGAATTCTAATGGCTGAAAATAGCTGGTATTCAGTGATTTCGCCCGAAAGCTGCTCTTCTATTCTTTGGAGAAGCTGGAATTATAAAGAGCAGGCAGCCGAAGCACTCAAACTTACCGCTCCGGATCTTCTGGAACAGGGGATTATTGACCGGATTATTCCGGAACCGGTTGGAGGTGCTCATACTGACCCTGAGGCCATGGCGGCCACCTTAAAAAGTATCCTGGTTGAGGAGTTGAAGGCCCTTTTGCCCAAGGAGCCAGCTACTCTTGTTCATGACCGGATTGAAAAGTTTTCAGCTATGGGAGTCTGGAACGAAGAAGCATAGAAAAAACAAGGAAAGCCAGTATGACGACTGGCTTTCTCTGTATTTCGCAATCTGTTATTCTATTTTATTTCGTAGGAGTTTTCTCCCTTGAGCAACTGTTCGAGGGTAGCTACTCCATCTTTCTGGGCATCACTGATTTGCGCTGTAAGTGCGTCTTCGTAAGTTATCCTGTCTTCGGCATAGAAGACACCGAAAGGCCTTGGAAGAGAGTCACTATCTGCAAAACGCGCAAGAATGCCTGCTTTATTGATGTCGGCTTCATCATGAATCCAGAGGTCGCTGGATGAAAAGCCCTCTTTGTCGAGATCAACAACAACCGGCGTGAATCCATCAAGCATAATTCCCCTGTTCTTCTCTTTTCCGAACACAAGAGGCATTCCCTGTTCAACATAGATGGTGTTATTGGCTTTGTCCCCGGGAGTGGCATAAGCTTCAAACGCTGCGTTGTTGAAGATGGGACAGTTCTGATAAATTTCCAGAAGAGATGTTCCCTTATGCAGGGCAGCTCGCTTCAGTATTGAGCGGAGAAATTTGCCGTCACGGTCAAAAGCTCTGGCAAAAAAAGTGCCGCCTGCACCGATGGTCAGGGCCGCCGTGTTGAATGGGTGATCAATGACCCCGGAAGGAGAGGTAACGGTGCGCAGGCCGATTTTTGATGTTGGTGAGTACTGACCCTTCGTAAGGCCATATATTTCGTTGTTAAAGAGGAGGACATTCAGGTCGGGATTTCTTCTCAGTGTATGGATAAAATGGTTGCCGCCGATTGAGAGAGCGTCGCCATCACCAGTTCCTACCCATATACTCAGCTCCGGTCGAGCGACTTTCAGACCGGTCGCCATCGGCAGCGCTCTGCCGTGAATGCCGTGAACCCCATAAGTGGCCAGGTAATACGGGAGGCGCGATGAGCAGCCTATTCCGGAAATACAGGCGATATTTTCAGGTGCAACGCCCAGTTCCGGCAAGACGCTTTTCAGTTGCTGTAACACTGAGTGATCGCCGCAGCCGGGACACCATTTTGGTTCCTGGTCTGAAGCAAAATCCTTTGCAGTAAGAAGCTGCTGGGAAGTCATTATTGTATCGTTATCGGTCATGATTAAAGCTCCTTTATAAGATCGGTGATTTTATTCAGTATCTCCATTTCATCGAACGGTAATCCCTGCATCTTGGTAAATCCTTCCGGCGCAATCAGGAAGGTATCACGGATGATATGGATAAGCTGGCCATTATTGATCTCCGGAATAAGTATCTGCTTGTAGTTCCCAAAAAGCTCCCGCAGGTTTTTCGGCAATGGATTGATGTAGCGCAAGTGTGCATGAGCGACACTGTACCCCTTTTCAAGAGCCAGCTCGACTGCAGTTTTAATGGCACCATAAGAGGAGCCCCATCCGAGGACAAGTAAATCCCCATTCAGTGGACCATTATCAACGGTCTGAAGCGGAATACTGTCTGCGATTTTTGCGATTTTATCAGCACGAAGCCTTGTCATAAGCTCGTGATTTGCCGGGTCATGGGAGACGTTGCCGGTTTCATGCTGCTTTTCAAGTCCGCCAATACGGTGTTCGAGCCCTTTAGTTCCCGGTATTGCCCATGAGCGAACATGACGCTCATCGCGTTTGTAGGGCAGGTATGGAGCATCTTCAGGCTTCCTCTCTGGCTGAAAACGTGGCTTGATTTCAGCCAGATTATCCGGGCTTTCGACCTTCCATGGCTCTGAGCTGAGAGCAAGGTAGCCGTCAGTAAGGCATATAACTGGCGTCATGTGCTCAACGGCGATTCTTGCAGCTTCATAAGTGGTGTAAAAGCAGTCAACAGGAGAGCATGCAGCTATAACAGGCAGTGGAGCTTCTCCATGTCGGCCATACATTGCCATGAAGAGGTCAGACTGTTCAGGTTTTGTTGGAAGGCCGGTTGATGGGCCGCCTCGCTGAACATTTATTACAACCAGTGGTAACTCAAGGATGACGGCAAGGCCGAGAGCCTCGGTTTTCAGTGCAAGGCCAGGGCCTGAAGTGTTCGTGGCTGCAAGTGCGCCACCGTAAGCTGCGCCGATGCTGCTTACGATACCGGCGATTTCATCCTCAGCCTGATAGGTTTTAACCCCATATTTCTTCTTTTTGGCCAGGGTCGAAAGGATCTCTGTTGCTGGCGTGATTGGGTATGAGCCGAGGAAGAGTTCAAGACCTGCTTTTTTTGATGCGGCGGTGAGTGCAATGGCACAAGCTTCATTGCCGGTTACCCTGCGATAAACTCCGTGCTGCTTTTGTGGTGAAATATCGAAACGCCCGAGGTTTGCAAAGAGTTCAGTTTCGTCACCGAAGAAATAGCCAGCCTTCATTGCCGTAATGTTAGCTTCAGCCATCTTGATATTTTTCTTGAACTTGCTGTGTAATGTTTCAATTGTAGAGTCAAAAGGAAGAGAGTAGAGCCAGTAGAGCAAACCGAGCACAAACATGTTTCGGCACCGGTCAATTTCTTTGCTGGTGAGGCCACTCTCTTTCAGCGCTTCACGGGTAAGCTGCAGAACCGGGACCGGAAAAACGATATAGTTTTCCAGAGAGCCGTCTTCAAGGGGGTTGGCCCTCTCTGGATAGCCTGCAAGTTTCAGATTTTTCTCATCAAACCCTTCCGATCCAGCAATTATAATTCCGCCACGGTGCAAATTTTTCAGGTTTGCTTTAAGGGCTGCTGAGTTCATGGCAACCATGACATCAAATTGCGCACCCGGAGTATAAACAGGTTTGCTGCTGAACTGGAGCTGAAATCCGGAGACACCGGCAATGGTGCCAGCAGGAGCTCTTATTTCCGAAGGAAAATTCGGAAACGTGTTCAATTCGGTACCATACACTGCTACGGTGTTGGCGAACTGGGTGCCGGTCAACTGCATCCCGTCACCCGAGTCACCTGCAAAAAGCACAGAGACGCTGGTTTTCGATGTTACATTGACCTGTCTGGTTGATTTTTTTGTGTCAGTCATTGTTCCCTGTTAATTACTTTTCAAAGTTGGTAAACAGCAAGAAAATCCCTGCATCAACAAGCTGCTGGACGAAGCTCATCGACTTTTTATCTGGAGAAATGTACGCTTGGTGGGTAAAGAGAAGACATCTAAAAAGCCTACCCCGTGAAGGATGTTAAGAAATAAAGGGGATTAAAACAAATATTCGTTTGATTTAATTCATAAGAGCTTAATTTTTAACCGCTTGCGGGGGGAAATTGCTCGGTGTCTTTTAAAAGGATTAACTCCGCTGCCTGTGGCAGGGTACATTCATTCAAGAATTTTTTTCAATGATTATATTGTTTATCGTCAGGTACTCCTGCCACTCTTGCTCCTCCCTGGTCGGGCAATCGGGAGAGAGGTCGCAGAAATCACAACGCTGTATACTGTATATCTGCTCCATCCAGCAGTCGTTGTGGCTCCTGGTTACCTCGTTTACGTGATTTGGGTTTGCTTTCATTATGCTGGAAGCAATATCCATGAGTTCCAGAATATCTTTTCGCTTTTGATGATGTTCCACTCCCCAACTCATAACACTCCTCCTCTGTTTATACCAGAAAAATAGATGGGCGAAACCACCCCTGTAAAACCACCCCCCGAATATAATTTTTTTTCTTGAAAAAGAACACCTGAATATGCTGCGGCAAGGGCCTTGACTGAACGTGTAAGAGGTTGCAGGAGAACAAGTAAAATTATGTTGGCAACAAGCTTCAAAAAAGAGTAACTTCAATGCCAATGAGAGGCAGCCGCTTGATGTTGAGCGGCTTGATGAGAAGTATCGCAACAAGATCACAATCTTTATGAAATCACGGGAAATCAGACAATCTTTTTTGGATTATTTTGCTCAAAAAGGGCATACCATTGTTCGCTCAGCTCCTGTTATTCCGGCTGATGATCCAACACTGCTGTTTACCAATGCTGGTATGAACCAGTTCAAGGATCTTTTTCTGGGCAAGGGGAGCAGACCATATCAGCGTGCAGCCGATACCCAGAAATGTATCAGGGCTTCAGGCAAGCATAATGATCTTGAGGATGTTGGCCACGATACCTATCATCACACCTTTTTTGAAATGCTTGGCAACTGGTCGTTTGGTGACTATTACAAGAAAGAGGCGATTACCTGGGCATGGGAGCTCTTGACTGATGTCTGGACATTGCCAAAAGAGCGCCTTTATGCAACGGTCTATCTGGATGACGACGAGAGTTTTCAGATATGGAAGAGCCTTACCGATATAAATCCGGAGCATATTCTCCGGTTTGGTGACAAGGATAATTTTTGGGAGATGGGTGAAACTGGTCCCTGTGGTCCCTGTTCTGAAATTCACATCGACCTCACTGAAGATGGCAGCGGCGGTGCTCTCGTTAATGCCAGCGATTATCGTGTCATTGAATTGTGGAACCTTGTCTTTATCCAGTACAATCGGCAGAGCGGCGGCCATCTGGAGCCGCTCCCCATGAAACATGTCGATACAGGGATGGGATTTGAGCGGGTTGTGGCGGTTATGCAGGGGAAGGGATCAAATTATGACAGTGACGTTTTTCAGCCGCTTTTTGACCGTATTACTGAAATAACTGGCGTTCGTTATGGTGCTTCGATGGACGATCCCCTCGATATAGCCATGAGGGTTATTGCCGACCACGCCCGCACGCTCACCTTTGCTCTCTCCGATGGTGCCATGCCCTCCAATGAGGGGCGCGGTTACGTGCTTCGCCGTATTCTCCGGCGTGCCCTTCGCTACTCCAAAAATCTTGGCTATAGCGGGCCGATTCTGCATCAGCTTGTCGGCACCCTGGCCACTTCGATGGGCGATGTTTTTCCCGAACTCCAAAAGCAGCAAGAGACGGTTAAAAACATCATCAAGGCAGAAGAGGAGAGTTTTATTGTCACCCTTGATCGAGGCATGGAGATTTTCAACGATGTTGTCGAAAAAGTCCGTCTTGCGAAAGGGTCGATTATCGACGGGCAGGATGCCTTCAAACTTTATGATACCTACGGATTTCCTTTTGACCTGACCAGTTTGATGGCTGCGGAAGTTGCGCTTCAGGTTGATGGCGAGGGCTTTGAACGTTGCATGCTCGAACAGAAAACTCGCGCAAGAAGCGACCGCAAAGAGAAGCAGCACGTTGGAGACGATGGCACTACGTGGAGCTGGTTCAGTGAAGTTCATGCTTCCCTGTTTGCCGGTTACGACCAGCTTGCCATGCCAGTTGTTATTACCGGTATCAAACATGCAAAAGAGAAGCTGCTGCTCGCGCTTGACCAAACGCCATTCTATGCCGAAAGCGGTGGCCAGACTGGTGACAGAGGAGTGATAGAGACGACCCGTTATCGTTTTCAGGTTGCCGATACCGTCAAGGATGGCGATACGATTATTCATGTTATTTCAGAAGCTTTCGACAAGCTTCTCGATGCGTCCGTTCTTCTTGACGACCTCTCGCTGGATGCCCATGAGCTGTCAGCGGAAGCTGCTGTCGATCGCTGTGTGCGTCAGGATGCCGAGCGCAATCATACCGCAACACACCTTATGCATGCGTCGCTCCGCAGGATTCTGGGGCAACATGTGCAGCAGAAAGGTTCATTTGTGAGCGCAGAACGTCTCCGTTTTGACTTCAGCCACTTTTCAAAGCTTTCAGACGCAGAGATTGAGGCGGTTGAGGCCGAAGTGAACGAACAGATACGAAGAGCCGAGCAGGTGGTCAAGCATGCCGATGTCCCTTACGATGAGGCGATTGCCAAGGGTGCCCTTGCCTTTTTCGGCGACAAGTATGCCGACCTTGTGAGGGTGGTCGAAGTGCCGGGCATTTCGGTTGAGCTGTGTGGTGGCACCCATGTTGATAATATTGGCCGGATTGGTCTGGTCAAAATCGTCAGTGAATCGTCGGTAGCATCCGGGGTGCGTCGTCTTGAGGCGGTGACAGGCAGCGCGGCTGAAAAGCTGTTGTGGAACGAGTATCGCGAGCTTCAGCAGGTGCGCCATCTGCTTAAAGCTAAAGGGGATGAAGCGGTTTCTGGGAGAGTTGCTGAACTGATGGAGGCTAAAAAAGAGCTGGAAAAGCAGCTTTTTGAGGGCAAGATCACCACTCTTCTCATCATGTTAAGCGCTGAACTCGCGGCTTCGCCCGATATCTCTTGCTGCCGGGTGATAACGAAGGTGGTTGAAGGGGTGGATGCTGAGACGTTGCGCCAGGCGGCCCTTGCGTTGCGAGAGAAGGAGCCTTGTGCGGCAGGTCTGCTCTGCACGGTTGACGACGGCAAGGTCTCACTGGTGAGTTTTGCTTCCGACCAGGCCGTTCGTGTATGCGGGATAGATGCAGGGAAACTGATTCGTGAAGCCGCAAAGCAGGTGCAGGGCGGCGGCGGCGGCAAGCCTGAGTTTGCAACGGCCGGGGGCAAGAACCCTGCCGGTATTCCGGGTGCACTGGAAGCATTTGCCGCATCGGTCAGAACAGCGCTTCAAGCGTGATCGTTTGAGTTGTCAAAGGTAGAGATACTATTAACTTATCATTCTGAACCTGAATCTCCGGGCGAAGAAGACCGAAACCTCAAAAAAGGGTGCAGAGGGTTTTTATGGGTTCAGATGCAGTAAACAAAAAGAAAAGACGCAGGCTTCTTGTGCCGCGTGATGAAATAGCCTGGTTTCCAGAGATTGATGCATCACTCTGCAATGGTTGCGGTGACTGCGATGAATTTTGTAAACCGGGAGTTTTTGCGCTTGGCGAGCCGGAAGGAGTCAAGCGGGCAAGAATGACCGTCGCCAACCCCTACAACTGTGTTGTGCAGTGCAGCAGATGTGAGCCGGTTTGTCCTTCCGGAGCTATCAGTCTGCCTGTCACAAAAGATTTTGACCAGTTTGTGGAATACGTTGATTGATCGAAAGGTCGTCTCGATCCCTGAATCCCATCAGATAGAGAATGGCATCAAGCCCAAGGGTTGAGATAGCCTGTTTTGCACTCTCCCTCACAATGGGCTTTGCCCTGAAGGCGATGCCGAGTCCCGCTTTTCCAAGCATCGGGAGGTCATTGGCACCATCACCAACGGCAATGGTCTGTTCCAGCCGAATGTTCTCCTTTTTCGCAATAATCTCGAGCAGTTCAGCTTTTCTTTTTCCATCAACAATCTGACCGACCACTTTGCCCGTTAACTGGTGATTGTCAATTTCGAGCGTGTTGGCATAAACGTAATCGATATTCAGCTTTTTCTGGAGGTAGTGGCCAAAATAGGTAAAGCCACCGGAGATGATAGCGGTCTTGAAGCCGAGGTTGTGCAGGTTATGAAAAAGCGTTTCGGCTCCCTCAGTCAGTTGAAGGCGTTGCGCAACTTTTTCCAGAATATGTTCATCCAGCCCTTTCAGCAGGGAAACTCTCCGCTGAAGGCTTCTGGTAAAATCTATCTCCCCGCGCATTGCCTGCTCCGTTATTGCGGCCACCTGGGTGCCGACACCAGCCTCAATGGCCAGTTCATCAATCACTTCAGAGGTAATAACGGTTGAATCCATATCAAACACAACCAGCCGACGGTTGCGGCGAAAAATGTTGTCCTCCTGAAACGCAATATCCACCCCAAGGGTGTCGGTAATGGCCAGCATCTGTTCACGAAAGCGATTCTCATTTTTCAGCGTGCCCCGTATTGAAAACTCCACACAGGCTTTACTGCCTGCTTTGCTGTTGTCAAGCGGAATTCGGCCCGAGAGTCGATTGATGGTATCAATATTGAGGTTGTGGCCGCTGATGATAGACGACACCCGCTCAAGCTGCTCGGCGGTAATTTTGCGCGCCAGCAGTGAAAGCAGATAACGGTGCTTGCCCTGCTCCTGCACCCACTGATCATACTCCAGATACGAGACCGGAGTAAAGGTGATCTGGATGCCGAGCGTATGAGCGCAAAAGAGCAGATCCTTCAGCACCGGCGAAGAAGCCGACTCTTTCGGCACCTCC
>SESH01075915.1_pt1 | contig 21272 bp, 23 predicted proteins | sample 3171561 | NCBI WGS metagenome assembly SESH01 (sample SAMN10866947, study PRJNA518727) | freshwater metagenome | biome: subpolar coniferous forest; feature: holomictic lake; material: water; isolation source: holomictic Lake 442 2011 16.5 m and 2014 13 m | place: Canada: near Kenora, Ontario
TGATGAAGCGGCCAGCCTCGAGGCGCTTGCCCCAGATGCAGAAGCCACTACGATCAAAGTACAACGCCTTGATCTGCGAACCGCGGCGGTTCACGAAGATATACAGCCCGCCGTCGAGCGGATCACGCTGCATCGCGTGGCGCGCCTGCAAGCCGTCATAGCTCTTCCTCATGTCTGTCGGCTCGCCATACAGATGGACCCGGATCTGGCCCTCGGCGAAAAACATCAGCCGCAGGTCAGATGCAGAACCACCCCGCGTCCGAGGTCCAGGCGCAGATCAAAACGAGAGCCGCCATCGGACAGCGTTCCGAGATCGACGAATGTCGGCGTCGCGTCGCGCTCGCTCACCGCAGGCAATGCCTTGCAGGGAACATCTGGTGCGGCCACCAGCTGACGCCGCCAGCGACGAAAACTCGAAACCTTGATCGACTCGCGCGCGCAATACGCTTCGACGCTCAGGTCGCTTCCCGCATGACCGTCGATTAACGACCGCCGCGCCTCGATACTACGATGCTTCGACATGAGACTGCTCCAGTGGAATACTGGAGAGGCATTGTCCGGCTGGATCAGCGCTCGACAAGTACGCCGCGTAGTTACCGGTTACGACGCGAGCCCGGAATCTTTCGGTCCGGTATAGGTCGCAGTGTAGGTCGTCGATCAACACGCCCGAAAACCTAATGAAATCGGGGGGCTTTACGCCCATGCATCATCGGCGTGTGCGGAGCCGTCGGTGAGGGGGCGGGACCTGTTCTGACATGCGGTGCGGGTGACTTCGTGGAATACTGAGGGCGCATTATCCACGAGGCGCAAGCCCGCGCTGACATTGGTCCGCATGCAAGACCCATCCGTATCTGCCGGAGCAAGGCCGACCGGGGAGGGGCGGGCCACCCGCCGCCATCCCTGGCTGCGGCTGCTCCGCCTGCACCACTGGCTCAAGAACGCCCTGCTCGGGGTGCCGTTCCTGACCGCCCAGGCCTGGGCGCGCCCGGGCGCCCTCTCGGCCCTGGGTCTGGGCTTTCTGTCGCTATCGCTGCTGGCCTCGGCCACTTACGTGTTGAACGACCTGGCCGACCTTGCGCACGACCGCGAGCATGCCCAGAAGCGTCACCGGCCGCTGGCGTCGGGTGAGATCGGCGAGCGCGCGGCGCTGACGGTCGCCGCCTTGTGCGCGCTGGTCGGGATTGCGCTGGCCTGGCTCGTCGGCGCCGAGTTCTTCGCCACGATGCTGGTGTACGTGGTGTTGACGACGCTTTACACGCGAGGCCTTAAACGTCAGGCGCTGGTCGATGTGCTGGCGCTGGCGGCGCTGTGGACGCTGCGGCTCGTGGCGGGTGCGGCCGCGATTCAGGTTGCGCTGTCGGCCTGGCTGTTGAGCTTTGGCGCGTTCCTGTTCATGAGCCTGTCGCTGGCGAAGCGAGTCGCTGAACTCGAGGCGTTCGGCGGCGATCGTGACCGGTCGTTGCCCGGGCGCGGCTATGCACGGCGCGACTTGCCCGCGTTGCTGGCGTTCGGCATTTCGACCGGCGTCGTCTCGGTGCTGGTGCTGGCACTGTTCGTCGATTCGACGCCGGCGCATCTGAAGTACCCGCACCACGAGCGGCTGTGGCTGGTGTGTCCGGCGGTGTGGTTCTGGCTGGCGCGCATCTGGCTGGAGACCTCCCGCGGCCAGATGCACCACGACCCGCTGGTCTACAGTTTGCGTGACCGTGCCAGCTGGTGTGTGGTGGCGATCATCGCGCTGGTGTGGGCCGCAGCGCTGACGCCGTTAGGTCCGTGATGGGCGACGGCCCGTTGCAGCGTGGTTGGCTGCTTGCGCTCCTGTTGTTCGGGATCGCGTTCGTTGCCGCCTACGATCTCGCTCTTGGTCCGGTCCGCTATCCATACGCGGCCGACAGCGCGTCCTACATCGAGATGGCGGACTCTCTGTACCACGAGGGCCGCCCGCTGGTGACGCCGTGGGATCTCGATGATTCGCCTCTTGAACGAATCCCGCAGGCCTTGTTTCCACCGGGCTTCCCGCTGCTGGTCGCAGCGGTCATCCCGTTCGCGGGCGATGCGCGCAGTGCCGCGCTCTGGCCCGGTCGCGTCGCGGCGGCGCTGACGCCGCTGTTGATTGCGCTGTTGTTTCGCGGCGCGTTCAGTGCCGGCCTGCTCGTGCTACTGGCGAGCTTCGCGCTGGTGACCCCCGGTCTTCGTGGCTGGCAGTTCCTGGCCTACTCCGACGCGAGCGCCGCTGCGCTCGCGATCATTGCGCTGGGCGCGTTGGCGCGCGGGCTCGGGCTGGCCGGCGCAGCACGCTTGCCCGCGCGCGGCTGGCTGTTCGCGGCGGGTCTTGCGGCGGGCGCGGCCTACGGGATCCGCAATGCGGGGCTTGCGGTGCTTGCCGCGGCGGTGTTCACGCTCGGCTGGCACGCGTGGCGAGGCCGTGGTGGACTGCGTGCGCTTTGCTGGTGGCTGGCAGGTGCGCTGCCGCCGCTTGCGGCGCTGTGGTGCTACAACCTGGCGACTTTCGGCAAGCTACAGCCGTACACGATGCCGGTCTCCACGCGCAGTCTGCTGCACAACGTCGGTGACTATGCGCTGGCGCAAATTACCGACTTGGGGCTGCCGTGGCAGGTGGCGGAGCACACCCCGGCATTGCTTGCGGCCGCCGTCATGGCGTTGCTCGCCGCCGTCACGGCGGCCGGCTGGTGGCGACTGCGCGATAATCCGCGCCGGCAGGGATTGCTGACGCTGCTGGGCGGCTACGCTTTCGGCGGCGGCCTGTTGCTGATCGCCTCGCGCAGTCGCTACGAGTGGGGTGGTCTGATCGATGTGCGCAACACCTTGCAGTACACCTGGGCGCTGGCGCTGGCGGCGGCGCTGGCCGTTGAAGTCCTGGTCGACGCGCGGCTGCGCCGTCTTGCGCGCCTCGGCGGCACGCTGCTGGTGTTGTTCCTGCTTGGCTCGACCGTCCACGAGGTGGTCGCGGTCCGCGCCGGCGGCCAGGAAGTCTGGCAGCTGCTCAACCGCGATCCGCGGGTACTTGCGGCCGCAGCCGACGCGCCGCCGGAGACGTTCCTCGCCTCCAACCAGGCGGTGCTGTTTCGTATCGGTACGGGGCGTCATGTGCGCAACCTCGAGGTCAGCGGCGCAGATCGTGATTTCAATGGGTCACTCGCGCTGCTGGCGCGTGCGGCCGGACGACGGCCGGCGCTGATGCTGCTGGTGTGTGACGACTGGACGCGCGCCTATGCCGTCTGCGGCGGCACGCCGGAGCTGACGGTTGTGCAACCAGAATGCAGTGCGGTGCGAGTTCGTCCGCCGCGGGTCTGGGCCTGCCGCCCGCGCCGGATGGATTGACCGACCCGGCGCGAGGCGGTTGCCTGGCAGGGGGGTGCAATTCGCTGCAGAGGGGGGTAGGCTATACTGTATGGAAACACAGTCCCTCGCCCCGAGCCCCACTGCGCTGGCCGCAGCGCCCGCTGCAGGGGCACTCGCAGGAGCGGCGTCGCTGCTGCTGGGCGGCGCCGGCGGCGGACTGCAGGGCGTAGGCGCGGTGTTGGCCCAGGCGGGCTGTGGCGCCCAGTTCGACTCCTGGGTGGGCACTGGGCCGAACCTGCCGATCAGTGGCGGCGAGATCAGGCGGGCGCTGGAGGCCAGCGTGCTGGCGATCGCGCGCTCGACTCAGCGTTCCCCAGAGCGGGTGGCTGACGCGCTCGCCGAGCTGCTGCCGCGGCTGGTGGACGCACTGACCCCGGCCGGGCGCCTGTCCGCAGCGGGCCGTCTGGGCACGCTGTGGGCGTTGGCGAAACTGTTCTGGCGTGGCCGCCGGGGTGCCCAATGAACGACACCTCTGACGCTGCGCTTGCGCACTTGGCGGCGCGACTGGGGGAGCGGCTTGCCGCCTACGGTCGGCGCATCACGACCGCCGAGTCGTGCACGGGGGGTTGGATCGGCAAGGTCCTGACCGACGTGGCCGGCAGCTCGCGCTGGTTTGAGACCGGCTACATCGTCTACGGCAACGGCGCCAAGACCGCGCTGCTCGGCGTCCCGTCGCCACTGCTGCTCGAACACGGCGCGGTCAGCGAGCCGGTCGTGCGTGCAATGGCGCTTACAGCCCTTGAGCGTTCCGGCGCCGATCTCGCGGTTGCCGTCTCCGGGATCGCCGGGCCTGACGGCGGTACGGCGACAAAGCCCGTCGGTACCGTGTGGCTGGCCTGGGCCAGTCGCCATGACAGCGCCGTACAGGTTCAGACCCGCTGCGCCACGTTCGGCGGCAACCGCGAGGCCGTACGTCGCGCGACGGTGCAGTGCGCCCTCAGTGGAGCGCTCGCGCTATGACCGACCTGCTGCACCGCGTCTACTTCGCCTTGTGGCCTGACGCTGCGTTGCGCGCCTCCCTTACCGCGGCAGTCGCCCCGGCGCTGGCGGGTGTTGGCGGCCGGCCGGTGTTGCCGCAGGATTTACATGTGACGCTCGCCTTCCTCGGCGGGGTCGCAAGCTCGGCACTGGCGACACTGGCGCGGATCGGCGCGACGCTCGCGCCGCCGCTCGTCACCCTTTCGTTTGATCGACTGGAGTGGTGGTCCGGCAGTCGTGCGCTGGTCATCGCGGCGAGCTCACCGCCGCCGTCGTTGCTGGAGTTGCAGGACGGCTTGCAGCGTCGTCTGGCAAGCGCTGGTCTGCAGGTCGATCTGCGCCAATACCGGCCGCACCTGACGATCGCCCGCGGCGTGCCCGTGCGGCCGCTGCTGGCGCCCTCGATGTCGATAGCCTGGCCGGTTGGCGCGATCGCACTGGTGGAGTCGATGGGAGGCTCGGCCGGCGCGCGCTACCAGCCGCTCGTGCTTTGGGACGCACCGGCGCCGGCTACTGAATTTCACGTGTTTTGAAGCAGATTTGCCGCTCCCATAGCGGCACCCTATGAGATAATTTGGGCTTACTTTAGGAGGTATCCCAGCGATGGACGAGAACCGCAAGAAGGCGCTTTCCGCTGCGCTCAGCCAGATCGAAAAGCAGTTTGGCAAGGGCTCCGTGATGCGTCTGGGGGATGCCTCGGCAGCCATGGATTTTGACGTCATTCCGACCGGCTCGCTCGGTCTGGATATCGCACTCGGTGTCGGCGGTCTGCCGCGCGGTCGTGTGGTCGAGATCTATGGTCCGGAGTCCTCGGGCAAGACGACGCTGACGCTCGAGGTCATCGCGCAGTGCCAGAAGCTCGGTGGTACCGCCGCGTTCGTCGACGCCGAACACGCGCTCGACCCGACCTATGCGGAGAAGCTCGGCGTGAAGGTCGATGACCTGCTTGTCTCGCAGCCGGATACGGGCGAGCAGGCGTTGGAAATCACCGACATGCTGGTGCGTTCCGGTGCCGTCGACGTCGTGGTCGTCGACTCGGTCGCGGCGCTGACGCCCAAGGCGGAAATCGAGGGCGAGATGGGCGAGCTGCAGGTGGGTCTGCATGCTCGACTGATGTCGCAGGCGCTGCGCAAGCTCACAGGCAACATCAAACGCTCGAACACGATCGTGATCTTTATCAACCAGATTCGCATGAAGATCGGCGTGATGTTCGGCAGCCCCGAGACCACCACCGGCGGCAATGCGCTGAAGTTCTACTCCTCGGTCCGTCTCGACATCCGCCGTATCGGTGCGCTGAAGAACGGCGAGGAAGTGATCGGCAACGCGACGCGAGTGAAAGTCGTCAAGAACAAGGTCGCGCCGCCGTTCCGCGAGGCTGAGTTCGAGATTCATTACGGCATCGGCATCTCGCGCGAGGCCGAGCTGATCGATCTGGCCGTGGCGCAGAACCTGTTGGAGAAGTCCGGCTCCTGGTACGCCTACAAGGGTGAGCGGATCGGTCAGGGCAAGGACAACGCGCGCACGTTCCTGCAGGCGCACCCGGAAATCGCCACCGAGCTCGATCTGCAGATCCGCGCCAAGCTGCTCGCGCCGCGTCGCGGCCAGACCGGCGCGCCGCTGACGCCTGCCACCGACAGCGAGGCCTGAGGCGATCATGCCGTCCGCCCGGGGGCGCGGCGGCAGGGGCGGGTTCGGGCGTCGCGCCCGCCCGCCCGAGCAGCCGGATAGCCCGGAAGCGGCCCGCGGGCGTGCCATTGGCATGCTCGCGCGCCGTGACTACCCGGCCAAGATGCTCAAAAGTCGCCTGACCGACTCCGGTTACGCGCCTGAGGCGGCGGACGCTGCGGTGACCACGCTCGAAGATGAGCGGTTGGTAAACGACCTGCGTTATGTCGAATCGGCGGTCGCCGGGCGTACCGCCCGTGGCCAGGGTCCCATCCGCATCGCGCTCGAACTGCGCCGCCAGGGGGTGGCGGCGGAACTGGTCACCGCCGCGGTCGACAGCCGCTCCCCCGACTGGGCCGAGCGGGCGGCCGAGCTGCGCCGGCGGCGCTTTGGGGCTGCCGCTCCGGCTGATCGGCGTGAACGGGCGCGGCAGGTCCGGTTCCTGCTGCAGCGAGGGTTTGCCGGCGACCACGTCCGTCATGCACTAGGGGCAGGTCTGGAGGCTGAGCTGGAGATGGACCTGGACGCGGACGAGTTGCACGACGAGCCGGACGACGCAGCCGAATAGCGTCCCCGAACGGGCCCCGCCCCGCTAGAATCCCGGCTCCTTTAATGCTTTGCCGGGTCTGCCGGTCCGATCGCTCCTATGAAATCAAATTCCAGTCGTCACCTCGGCAGCTCCGAGCTGCGCGCTCTGTTCCTGGACTACTTCGGTCGTCAGGGCCATACGCCGGTCGCCTCCAGCTCCCTGGTTCCGGGCAACGACCCGACCTTGTTGTTTACCAACGCGGGCATGGTGCAGTTCAAGGACCTGTTCCTGGGCAAGGAGTCGCGCGCCTACACGCGGGCGGCAACCTCGCAGCGCTGCGTCCGCGCCGGCGGCAAGCACAACGATCTGGAGAACGTCGGCTACACGGCGCGCCACCACACGTTCTTCGAGATGCTGGGCAACTTCAGTTTCGGCGACTACTTCAAGCGCGACGCGATCCGCTACGCGTGGGAGTTCATCACCGGCGAGTTGGCCATCCCCAAGGAGCGTCTGTGGGTCACGGTCTACGAGACCGACGACGAGGCGTTCGAGATCTGGGCGAACGAGGCCGGCGTGCCGCGCGAGCGGATTACCCGCATGGGCGCCAAATCCAACTTCTGGTCGATGGGCGATACGGGCCCATGCGGCCCCTGCACCGAGATTTTTTACGACCACGGCGCCGACATCGCCGGCGGCCCGCCCGGCTCGCCTGACGAGGACGGCGATCGCTACGTCGAGATCTGGAACCTCGTCTTCATGCAGTACGAGCGCTCGGCTGACGGCACGCTGACGCCGCTGCCCAAGCCCAGTGTCGACACCGGCATGGGGTTAGAGCGCATCGCTGCGGTGATGCAGGGCGTGCACTCCAACTACGACATTGATCTGTTCCGCGCGCTGATCGCCGCCGCAGCGAGCGTCACCGGTGCGACGGACCTGTCCTCGCCGAGCCTGCGGGTGATCGCGGACCACATCCGTGCCTGCAGCTTCCTGATCGTCGACGGCGTCCTGCCCTCCAACGAAGGCCGCGGATACGTGCTTCGGCGCATCATCCGGCGTGCGATCCGTCATGGCTACCAGCTGGGCCAGACCGGCCCGTTCTTCCACAAGTTGGTGGACGCACTGGTCGGGCAGATGGGCGCCACTTACCCCGAACTTTCCAAGGGTGCCGAGCAGGCGCGTCGCGTGCTGGCGCAGGAGGAAGCCCGCTTCGCCGAGACGCTCGCCTCCGGCATGACGCTGCTCGACGCTGCGATCGGCGCGCTTGGCACAGGTGCCGCGCGCACGATCCCCGGCGAGGCGGTGTTCAAGCTGTACGACACTTACGGCTTTCCGGTAGACCTCACCGCTGACATCGCGCGCGAGCGCGGCGTTGCCATCGACGAGGCGGGGTTTGAGGTTGCGATGCAGGCGCAGCGCGACCGTGCGCGCGCCGCCAGCCGCTTCGGCGTCGATCTGCGCGACGCGCTGCGGATCGAACATCGCACCGTGTTCCAGGGCTACGAGCAGCTCACCGGCGAGGGGCGCGTGCTGGCGCTTGTCGGAGCCGAGGGCACGCTGGTCGAGGAACTTGCCGAAGGTGCCAGCGGCCGGGTCGTGCTCGACCAGACGCCGTTCTACGCCGAAAGTGGCGGCCAGGCCGGTGATGCCGGCCAGCTGGAGGCGGCGTCCGCCCTGTTCGCGGTCGACGACACCCAGAAGATGAGCGACGCGTACGCACACATCGGTCGCGTCACGCGCGGCATGCTGCGCGTCGGCGACGTAGTGACAGCGGCTGTGGCGAGCGCGCGCCGCGCGGCGACCGGCCGCAACCATTCGGCGACCCACCTGCTGCATGAGGCGCTGCGGCAGGTGCTGGGCGAGCATGTGCAGCAGAAGGGCTCGTTGGTGGAGGCGGACCGACTGCGTTTTGACTTCTCGCACTTCTCGCCGGTGACAGCCGCCGAGATTGAGCGGATCGAGGCGATCGTCAACACCGAGATCCTCGGCAACCTCGAGGCGCGCACGCGCGTCATGGCCTATGACCAGGCCGTGGCTGCCGGTGCGGTGGCGCTGTTCGGCGAGAAGTATGGCGACACGGTGCGTGTCCTGAGCTTCGGCGACTTCTCCACCGAGCTGTGTGGCGGCACGCACGTCAGCCGCAGCGGTGATATCGGTGTTTTCAAGATTCTCAGCGAGGGCGGCATTGCCGCCGGCGTGCGCCGCATCGAGGCGGCGACGGGCGAGGGCGCCCTGGGCTATCTGAACGCCGGCGAGGCGCTGCTGCGCGAGGTCAGTGGCCTGGTGCGCGGCGGTCGTGACGAGGTGGTCGACAAGGTCGGTGCGCTGGTTGACCGTGCGCGACGTCTGGAACGCGAGGTCGACGCGCTGAAGGCGCGGCTGGCCAGCAGCGAGAGCGCGGAACTCGCCGCCGGCGCGGCCGACATCGGCGGCGCCCGGGTTGTCGCGGCGCGGATGGATGGCCTGGATGCCAAGGCGCTGCGCACAGCCGTCGATCAGCTCAAGGAAAAGCTCGGCAGTGCGGTGATCGTACTGGGCGGAGTGGATGCGGAGGGCAAGGTGACGCTGGTTGCCGGTGTCACGGCCGACCTGATAGCGCGGATCAAGGCGGGCGAGATCGTCGCTGCGGCTGCCGCCAAGGTGGGAGGCAAGGGTGGTGGGCGGCCTGAGTTCGCCCAGGCGGGCGGAACGGACGCCGCGGGACTGCCCGCCGCGTTGCAGTTAGTCCCTGAATTGGTTCGCGAAAAACTCCTTTAAAGGCGACGAGGGCCAAGACTAATCCTCATTAGTACAAACACTTAGGCTTGAAGTTAACGAAAATGTCATCTTGTGTGGGTGGTTCCGGACTTACAGTTGTCCGCGAAGTTCTTGAAGCTCAGGGATTCTAGGAGCGACCCATGCTGATCCTGACGCGCCGCGTCGGAGAGACGGTCATGATCGGTGAAGACGTCACCGTCACCGTGCTCGGTGTCAAAGGCAATCAAGTGCGAGTTGGGGTAAACGCCCCGCGCGAGGTGGCCGTTCACCGCGAGGAGATCTTCGATCGCATCAAGCTTGAGGAAGCCGGGCATGGCGAGTCTGGCAATCGTGCCGACGATGTCGAAATCCACAGTGTCTACGGTCAGGGGTGACCTCGAAGCACACATTGCTTTGACCAGCCTTCGTACAAGCCAGTATGATCCGTCACCCCGCGCTGGCGGGATCCGGAGAGATGGCCGAGTGGTCGAAGGCGCACCCCTGCTAAGGGTGTAGGGGAGTAATCCCCTCGAGGGTTCGAATCCCTCTCTCTCCGCCAATATTTCTAAATAAAAACAATAATTTACGAGAGTTTAGGCTGTAATTCTGGCCAGTTTCGATCGGCGAGCGATCTCAAGAGATCTCGATCAGTCTCCATTCGGCTCAGGCAGTCTCACCTCGACGTCGTCCACGGGCGTGGTTCAATTGCACCACTCTTCGCCCTTGCGCATAACCGGGTGCGTGCACTTCACCATGCTACTGGGAACTGGAAGCGGATCGCCGATTCGCCACAAGCCGAGGCGACGCAAGAGTTCCGGCATATCCGAGTCGATAACGGCCAAGGCGTTGCCGTCGGCGTATCGCGTCATGCTGCGGTAACGAAGCACACGGCCATAGCGACCCGAGTCCGCCATCCGATAGTGCTCAATCCAGTAGGCGTACGGCGCGTTGTCAGTCGGTTGATTGACGACAACACCGCCAAGCAGCGGGCCGCTCTCGACAAACCGCGTCTCCTGATTGTTGTTGGAGCCGGTGACATTTGCGAACACTCTGCGGAAGCGGTCTGCCCTTCGATCGTAGTCGAACAGGCCAGTGGCAATGCCGCAGTTGCCGTTACCGCTCCTGGCTCCACAGACTTTCAGTAACAGCAGCGGCCGCTTCTTGCCAGGACCGGCGTATACGACGCGACTGTCGCGTATGTAAAAAGGTGTTCCGAACCACCGTTGCTCGCTTGGAACGGCCTGATACAGCTTCTCCGAACAATCCGGAGCGAGCCCCTTCACGAAGCAAATGGCGATGGGCCCGCGATCTTCGAGATCTGAAATTTCAGCCGGCGCAATGTTGTCTTGCGCGATTGTGAGCGTCCACGCAGAAATCGTCGCGAACTGGCTTGTCAGGTTCGTGCGGCTGACGATCTTCGGATCACTGAAGCCATGGGCTTTTAGATGCGTGATGACGGCGGCTTCGAATTCAGAAACTGGGTCCACAGTCGCGGCGGCAGCGCTGTTCGCCAGCGCGACCGTACAGAACAGAACCAACGCGAAGCGGGCCAGCGCTGCCTTGCATCGACAACCGGTCGCGTTCTGCCGGGTTCGGGGAAGCCGGATCATGAATCCTGATCCTCGATACCATCGCCTTCATCGAGCTCATCGTGGGCGTGGACTAGCCAGTAACGCGTTCCCTTGAGTTGCCCAGTACGCCTGAATGCACCGAGTTCGACCAGATGTCCCAAATCACGCCGAGCCGTGGCTGCCGGCGCGCCGGTGAGAGCCATGTACTTGCTGGCGGAGAGTCCACCGACGAAGCCACCGACCCCGGCTCGCATTAGTCGCGACAGTGCCTTCTCCTGCCGCGCGTTGATCTGGCCGCGCAGTCGATCCCACAGTCGGGTGTTCGCCAAAAGGAACTCCAGCCCTCGTAGCGTGTGTGCTTGCGCTGCCAGAACGAGGTCCGCGAACCAATCGAGCCAGGGTTCGACGTCCAGCGTCTTGTTGGCGGCCTCGAGCTGAGCGTAATAATCCTTGCGACGGCGATGGATCAGGAGAGATAGCGCGGTGAGGCTTGGTTGCCCGGTGCCTTGTGCGAGGGCTTTCTCCGCGATCGCGCGGCCGATCCGTCCGTTGCCGTCTTCGAAAGGATGGATGGATTCGAAATACAGGTGCGCAAGTCCCGCGCGCACCAGCGATGGTAGCGGCGTCGCGCCTGCGGGACTTGTGTCATTGAACCAGCGACAGAACCGGGCCATCTCTGCGGTAACAGCAGAAGAGGGGGGCGCCTCGAAGTGCACCTTGGGCCGGTCTATCCGGCCAGAGACCACTTGCATGGGCTCCTTGTGCTGCCGGTATACGCCGATGGTGCGCAACTCGGTGCGCCCATTCATCAGCCACTGGTGCCATCTGAACAGGGTGGTGTCGTCGAGCGCGTCGCTCCAGCGCCGATAGAGGTCACCGAGCATCTCGGCTATGCCGTGCTCGGCAGGCGCGACGCGGCGCCCATCAGACTGCAGTCCGAATTGGCGTCGGAGCGAAGACTGGACACTGTCGCGGTCGAGTATTTCTCCTTCAATCTCGGAGGTCTTGAGGGCCTCTGTGCTGATTAACTCGATGACCAGCGAAACTCTCTCTTCATCGGGAACGTGGCGAACGGTCCCTATGACCACTCCGCCCTGACGCAGGAACTGGACTTCCCGGTCCGCCAGCGACGCTTGGCGAAAGCGGAAATCAGGCCATTCCGGGTGCTGCCAGTTCCAGCTCATGAGCGATAATGTACCACTTTATCGCTCATAATTACCGTACTTAATGAGCGGTAAATACTAAGTTTTCGCATGACGGCAGTGGCCTTGGCCCATTCCAGCTCACCGATTTGTTGGTACCAGCTGGTGGTACCTAAATTCGGAGCGGACGAAAACAGACAGATAATCAATACTTTAGAAGCCGATATGGATGCCTCTCTCCCGCCAATTCATTCCCGATTGATGTCATGGGCTTAGGTGCAGGCGCCGCGTTCCTGGTGCCAAATCCAGTGCCAGACGCTGAAAGTCGAACTCGCTAGCCGCTCCGGTTGAGCCACTGGGAACAGTCGCTGCGCGAGTCGCCTTAGCAATCCCGGCAGGTGGTTCAGCAGGCCGGTGCCGGTCAGCCCCATGGCTTTGCGGATCGCCGCGACGTCGGATTCAACCGCGCCCTCGGCCCACGCGGCGTAGACCTCGAGCATCGTCCTCACGCTGTGACCATGCTGCCGGGCAAACCAGAGCGGGTTCTTGCCGAGCATCAAGTTCCAGCTCACGCAGGAGTGACGCGCGCAGTAGGGGCGTCGCGGACGAATCGGCAACCTCGCCAATGTCTTTGCCCATCGTGTACCCGATTCATGGATGGAGCGGAGCGGCGAGCCGTCCTGGGTGCAGAACAGGTGCGGATGTCGAAGTCGGCCTTCACGCTGCAGTTGGTCGCGCAGCGCAAGTTGACGGCGCAGTACCGCAACGGCTCGTGGGCACAGTTCGAAGATACGATGCACGCCGGTCTTGGTTGTCGGGCGATCGACGCCTGCGACGCGCGCCTTGTTCACGCGCAGCGTGCCGCGAGCCGCATCGAAGTCCGATACGGTGAGCGCGATCTGCTCTGAGGGCCGAAGCCCGGTGAAGAACCGGAACTCATCGTAGTTCGCGTGAGCTTCACCCCAGTCCTGGCGAATCGCCGCAATCAATTGCTCGGCCTCCTCGATCCGAAACGGATCCGGGCGAATCCGATCCTTGCGCGCCATGCGACAGCCGCGAAGACCCACGGCAGGATTGATGTGCTGAGGGTGATTGCGGTAGCCAAATGCGAACGCGCGTCGCAGCACGCTGATTGCGTTGTTGAAGGTCTTCTTGCTGCACCGGTACTCATCGGCCACTCGCGCGAGCGCCACGTAGTCGACGCGCAGGAAGGGGAGGGCGCCGATCCGCGGCCGCCAGAGGGCATTGAGCACGCGCCGGTAACCCGACACCGTGGCCCACGCGAGATCGTCACGCCGGAATCGCGATTCGCAATGCGCGATGAATTGGTCGAAGACCTGATTGCAGGTGCGCACCTGTGACGGGTCGATCACGCGACCGAGGAAGCGGTAGCCAGGAAACTCCTGATCGAAGAAGAAAATACCGGCGCGGATGCGCTGGCGGATTCCTGCGAGGCGCTCGCGCGCAGCCAGGAGATTTTGAGTCGTGGGCGCGCGTCGGATCGTGGGCCGATACCGAACGCCATCGAGCATGAAATCAAACTGGATGCGGTTGTTGGGTTTGGCCCGAACGCCGCCAGCACTGGGTCCCCGTCTGGACATGTAACACTCCTCTGCTGCGGTAGGGCGTGGATTCCGTCGACCGTGAGGTTGGTCGATCGCGGGCGCGAGGGCAGGTCGACGGCCCAATTAGGGCGCAAATGGATAAAAAGCTAGCCATAACCTCAGAGTTGGTACTATTCTTAGCCACATGACCCGCACGCGAAACGTCGAGCAGGCCCTCGTTACATTCCAGCAGCGGGGCGGCACGCTGCGCACCGGTGATGCGCTCAGCGCCGGCATCCATCCTGCGACGCTCTACCGACTAGCCGCCGATGGTCGGCTCGTGCGGCTCACGCGCGGCCTCTATCGCCTCGCATCATCGGAAGAGTTCAGCAATCCTGACCTTGCGGTGGTCGCGGTCAAGGCGCCGAACGCGGTCGTGTGCCTGGTTTCGGCGCTGGCCTTTCATGAACTGACGACGCAGGTGCCGCGCGTCGTCCAGCTGGCGGTGCCCCGCGGCAAGTACGCCGCGCTAAGACTCAAATCCCCGCCCGTCGCCGTCTATCGCTTCGACCGAGCCACATTTGACGAAGGCATTGAGGCCCATACGCTCGATGGTACCGTCGTGCGCGTCTACAGCGTCGCCCGCACGCTCATCGATTGCTTCAAGTACCGCAACAAGATTGGACTTGATGTCGCGGTCGAAGCGCTCCGCTTCGCGCGAACGCGCAAGCGCGCCACGAATAGGGAGATGCTCCGTTACGCGAAGTTGCTGCGCCAGGAGCAAGTCATAGGACCCTATCTCGAGGCACTCCCGTGAATGCGCAGACCGCCAGCGTCGCTTCAACCTTGGCACGACTCCGCAATCTGGCCGATGCCGGTGGATTGAGCTTCAACGACGTGCTGCAGCGCTATGTCATTGAGCGGTTCCTGGCCCGCATCGCGCGACTGCCGGATGCGGACACAGTGCTCCTGAAGGGCGCGCTGATGCTCCGAGTCTGGGGACTGCCAAGGGCGCGACCCACAATGGATATCGACCTGCTGCGCAGGGGCGCAGCCGATCAGCAGACCTTGCGGGAACTGGTCGCCCGTTGTGCCGCCGTCCGGGATGCAGCCGATGTCGTCGAATTTGATGCGGCGACCATAGTCGCGGAAGCCATTACCGAGGAAGCGGAATACGTCGGCACACGCATCCGCCTGACCGCTCGAATGGGAAACGTGCGCCAACGCGTACAGATCGACTTTGGCGTCGGCGATGCCGTAGTCCCGGATCCGGTAAGAATTGAGTTTCCGCTGATGTTGGGCGGTGATCCCATACGGCTGACTGGCTATCCGGTGGAGGCAGCGATCGCCGAAAAGTTCCATGTCATGGTCGTTCGGGATCTGCGCAACAGCCGGATGAAGGATTTCTACGACATCTGGACGCTGTCGAGAAATTGCTCATTCACGAGCGGGCAACTGCGAAGTGCGATTCAATCGACGTTTGGGCGGCGCGGGACACCACTGCCCACGGAAACGCCGGTAGCGCTAACCGCTGAGTTCCACACGGATCCGATCCACGCTCAGCAATGGCGCGCCTTTACGAACAGAATTAACGAGGCAAGTCTCGCTAATTCACTTCGGTTGTAGCTGACATTGCGGCATTCATCATGCCGGTGGCGCACGAAACGCCGCTGGGTGATGTCGAAATGTCTTGGCATGCCGGACCTCCCTGGCGATCGGCATAATCGTCCTATTGGCAGCTCATGAATTTCGCAACTGGCCCGGACGATGAGGTGCAATCGCTTATGACCGTTGCGGTGATCCTGAGGTGAAAATGGAACGTGCGAGCAAGCTTTTGCTTGGTCTCAAAGCGCTGGTTCTTGCCTGCCCGACGGGTTTGGGGCTCCTCATGATGGCGGGGACAATTGCTCCTGCCGCTACAGGTAGCCTGACGTTTGAGCATACGATTGATGCTGTAACAGGCATCGCCACGGTTGCCGGACTACTATGCGGCTGGTGGCTGGTCCTGACGTTCATGCTGCGCGGGCGCGCTGCGGCACGCGGAGTTTCGCGCTGGTGGTGGGAGCCTAGCGAATTTGCCGGTCGGCGACATAGGCGGCGCGCCCCGGGGAATCTGGCGCGACGCGCTCCTTGGCCGGGGTGAGAACGGGATGCGATGCGCGTTTAACGTCTTTGATGTTACCGTGCAAAATCGTGTTAGAAGTCGCGGCGGCGACGTGCCATTGGACAGGGGCTCAGTTGAAGTAGGACCGATAAAGGACTATATTAAGTCCGATACAATCCGGGAGTCCCCATGCGGTATTCGACCCAGATCCGACCGATCAGCTACCTGAAAGCCAATGCTGCCGAGGTGCTGCAGGAACTGACAGACCAGCGGCAGCCTATGGTCATTACCCAGAACGGGGAAGCCAAGGCTGTAATCCAGGACGTGGCCACGTACGAGCAGACGCAGGAGACCTTGGCACTGTTGAAGATCCTGGCGCTGGGCAACCAGCAGGTCTCGCAGGGCAGGGTCAAGGCGCTGGCCGATGTCGCCAAGCGAGTGCGGGCCAAGCTGGCAACGGAAGACTGATGCGCTTCGAAGTCGTCTTCACCGAAGACGCGGAGCGCGACCTGGAAGGCATCGTTACCCATATTGCGACGCACGATTCGCCCCGGAGCGCCGAGCATGTCCTCGGTCGAATTCTGGAGATCGCCGAAAGTCTCTCGGCTGAGCCGACGCGCGGATCGCAGCCAAAGGAACTCCGCGGCCTCGGTGATCAGGAGTACCGGCAGGTATTCTTCAAGCCCTACCGGCTGATCTATCGGGTCGTTGGGGAGCGGGTGGCCATTTACCTGATTGCCGATGGGCGACGCGATATGCAATCCCTGTTGGCGCGCCGACTGCTCGGTGGCGGTTAACCCGTCGTTGGGTGCGGGAGCTACTTTGGCCGTCCGCGGAACGCAGTGATTTCTCTCTGCTGTTCCCAGGTTGTTCGCAGCCGGCTTGGCATCACTGGCCGGCCGTCCGCAGCGTCCGAACCCACGACGCGCCTCGGCAACTGGTATGTGCATCTGGTGCGCCTCGGGCCTCGGCAACTCGTCCTCGCCACCAGCGAACGTTCATTGCTGACTGTCATTCTCCCGGCGCGTGATCTGCGGGCCACGATCGAAGGAAATCTCCGGATCGCCGTTGCGCAGCTGCTTTCGGCGATGAATATTCCGATGGAAGTCGTGAGCCGCGAACTAGCGCAGATGCAGCCGGCGCTCATTGCACCGGCGACCAACCGCCGGGTGCTCGGATCCATGAACGAATTCGCATTCCATTTGGGCGTGCGTCAGGACCAGATCAGCGACCCGGTTGAAATGGCCGTGAGCTTGAGCGGCATTCCCATGTCTGCTGTAGGTTCCAAGAGCCGATACGGCATTCCGCGAGATGTCGCCCATGCCCTGCTCTTGAGTCATGGCAATTGACGCCGTACGTGACACCAAGCGCATGGATGGCAGCGAGCACAAACCCGGACAAAGCGGATTGTTCCGCTTGGTCGGGGGCGATACGAAACGTCTGGAGTTATGGATAAGTACAGACATAGCGGAACAAGTCGCTCGTTAATCTGTAGCCATTCCGTGGCTAGCAGCAGTGCGGGACTCTACTGCCAAATCTACTGCCAAATCCGGGGGATTGAGGGGATTGCAGGGGACAAAATATCTATGGAATTCCGTAAGTTATTGACGTGGCACATGCCTCCGCCAAGTTCGAATCCCTCTCTCCCGCCGTTTTTCGCGTAACTGGCTGATCCGTCACCGTATTAGACGAATCAGGCACTTAGGCTTCTACCCTCTGGTACACCGCGCCGGTACACCCCCGGTCGTGTTCCGCCGAGGCTGCTCTAGAGTGCAATTGTCATGGAAGACAGGTGCAGCTGGATTCCGTAAACAAACCTATCTACGGGATTCTCAAGGATCGATTGGCGCGGCTACCTCGCTTCGGTGCACCACCCCGTGGAAGATCGTCGGTGGGCCTGCGGTCCCGCCATATTGGGTATGCCAGCGATATCGTGGAGGTACTCGGCGATGGACGAATATTTGCCCGAAGGCACGAGATTGTCGGCTGGTGGTCGGGGCAGTTTAGGCAGCATGCTTGGCCATGGCGCGAGAGACCATCGACGTTCTGATCGACCTTCACATGGAGGTCGCGCGGGAACCAGAGCCGAGACTTGGCGCGTGGCCGCCAGAGGTTACGTGCACTGACTGTCAGAGCCCGTGTGCATTCGCCGGGAAGGCGATTGCATAAGCGGGCGGCCGATGTTCGCGCCGATGTGCCGGAGCGAGAGGAGCATTGACGAGAGGTCGGGCCAATGTAAGGAACTCTCGTTGAGCGTGGGCGCCAGGGCTTCTGGCTCGCCTCATGAAGCAGGGGGTCTCATCGGCGTCTTTCCACTTCCTGGCCCGAAACGCCGATCAGCGCAGAATTGCGAGTCCATTCGAGGTGATTGGGATGTTAGAGATCCCGGCGCCGGTCCGGATAGCGCGCTCGGCGGCGCTGCTCGGAGCCAACGTAGCGATGATGGCGCCGTCCACCCCGGTCAGTCCGGTTGCGCCCGGCCGCCGGGTGGCTAGCAGCCAGGCACCGCCGGACGCGCGGCCGGCGGCAGTCAAGAGCGGGAGCGCCGGCCTGCGCGCGCGACGCGCGTGGAACGCGATGACTCAGCGCTTGGAAACGGCGGAATTCCCAGCCCCGCCATAGGGTAAAGCCGGAAAAACGAGCAACTGTACGGCGATCTTTACTAATACTAATAAGGCGTAATACACTAGCAATCGCAAGACGCCTCAAACTAGTACCGGTCCCACCATGCCCGCCCTGCGCGAGAAAATCGCTGCGTCCCTCGAGATCCTCCGCGCCCTGCAGGCCGGGGGCCGGCGGGTCTTTGCCGGCGCGGAGTTGACACGGGTGCACCGGGACCGCCTGGTCCGGACCGGCTACCTGCAGCGGGTGATCGGCGGCTGGCTGATCAGCGCCAACCCCACTGCGGAGCCCGGTGACAGCACCCCCTGGCTGACCGCATTCTGGGAGTTCTGCGGCGCCTACTGCGAGAAGCGCTTTGGCGCCGCGTGGCACCTGTCGCCCGAGCAGTCGCTCGCGCTGCACGTCGAGATGTCGGTCATTCCGACCCAAGTGCTCGTCTTCAGTCCCGGGGGCCAAAACAACCGGATCGATCTCCTGCACGGGACGTCGCTGCTCGACCTCCGGGAGAGGACGCCCCCGCCGCCGGAGGACCTCGAGCGGCAGAAGAGCCTGCGGCTCTACACGCTCGACGCGGCTCTGACCCGGGTACCGGAGGCGTTCTTCACCGGCCAACCGCTTGAGGCCGAACTCGCGCTCAATCGCCTACGCGATGTGTCCGGTGTGCTCCGGATCCTGCTGCGCGGTGGGCATTCGGTCGTCGCGGGCCGGCTGGCCGGCGCATTCCGGCGCGTCGGGCGTGAGGCGTTCGCCGACGAGATCGTCGTGACGATGCGCGCGGCGGGCCATCAGGTTACGGAGACGGATCCCTTCGCCGAAACCCCGTGGATCGGGCAGCGCGTCGTCACGGCCGGCGAGGCACCGGTCTGCGGCCGGCTGCACGGGCTTTGGGCGCGCACGCGCGCCGACATCCTCGAGATCGTGCCGCCCGCGCCGGGCAGGCCTGTGGACGTCGCGGCGTATCTCGCCAGTGTGGACGAGGTGTATGCGACGGATGCCTACCACTCGCTGTCGATCGAGGGCTACCAGGTCTCGGCGGAGTTGATCGAACGCGTGCGAACCGGTGCCTGGCGCCCGGACCTCAACGAGGCCGATCGCGAGAGCCGCAACGCCATGGCCGCGCGCGGCTACTGGCAGGCGTTCACTGCGGTAAAGCGCTCCGTCACCGCGATCCTCGAAGGCGCGCCCGCCGCGGAGCGCGTCCGGGAAGATCACGGCGAGTGGTACCGAGAACTGTTCCAGCCGTCTGTTGCCGTGGGCCTCCTGGCTCCGGCGGCACTCGCCGGCTACCGCAATGACTTCGTGTTCCTCAAGACCTCGCGCTACGTGCCGCCGCGCTGGGAGGCCGTGCGCGATGCGATGCCGACGCTGTTCGAACTCCTCTCTGCGGAACCGGAGCCCGCGGTCCGTGCGGTCCTCGGCCACTGGCTGATCGGCTACATCCACCCGTACATGGACGGCAACGGTCGAATCGCTCGCTTCGTGATGAACGCGATGCTGGCGGAGGGCGGCTATCCGTGGGTCGTCATCCGTCTCGAGCAGCGCTCCCGGTATCTTGCGGCGCTCGATCGCGCGAGCCTCGAACTCGACATCCGCCCGTTCGCCGAACTCGTCGCTGACGGGGTGCGGGGCGCGACGCGCTAAGACCGCTGCCGCGTGTCTGATCGGCAGCATCATCGTCGTCGTCGCAACTGATGCCAATCGAACTGGCGGATAACGTGTCGGCCAGGCGCGGGGCAGGGCGACCACTGCGTACAGGCGCCTGGCTCATCGAGTCAGTCCTGTCGCGATTCAAAAAGCCGCCTGCGGCGACGCTCGGAGTTAAGCGGAAGTTCTGTGCGTTTTCTCGAGGTCTGATCGGTGAAGTGTCGTGGATTTCAAGGAGTTGAAGGCGTTCGGGGGGTTTATCGCGGCGCTTAATGTAGCCATGTAAATCACTGGTGAGGGTTGCTTTTCGGCGTAGTCAGTGGCATCCTGTAGCCATGCATATCGATGGCGTACCGAACCGCACTTCGAGGCCGACCTACCTGTTGCGCGAGTCGTATCGCGAGGGCAAGAAGGTCCGCAAACGCACGCTGGCTAACCTTTCGGCGCTATCGGACGAGCAGATCGAGTCGATTCGGGCGGTGCTCGCCGGACAGAGCGTGCGCCCCGTGGAGGAGCTGTGGCAGACCGTCCGGTCGCGCTCGCACGGTGCGGTGCAGGCGGTTCGTGTAGCCATGCAGAGGCTGGGGTTCGAGTCGCTGATCGCCTCGCGTGCCTCGCCCGAGCGCGATGCCGTCTGCGCCCTGGTCGCAGCCCGGATCCTCGCGCCGCACACCAAGCTTGCCACCACCCGCTGGTGGCACACGACCACGCTGCCCGACGAGTTCGGCGTGGTGGAGGCGGATGAGAACGATCTCTACGCGGCGATGGACTGGCTGCTCGAGCGGCAGGGGACGATCCAGAAGAAGCTTGCCGCTCGGCACCTGTCCGAGGGTTCCATGGCCTTGTATGACCTGAGCTCGAGCTACTTCGAAGGTCAGTGCTGCCCATTGGCGAAGATAGGCTACAGCCGCGACGGCAAGCGCAATACGCCGCAGGTCAACTACGGGCTGCTGACGACCCGGGCGGGCTGCCCGGTGGCGATCTCGGTCTACGACGGCAACACGGGGGATGCGAAGACGTTCCTGCCGCAGGTGCGGCAACTGCGAGCCGACTTCGGCCTGCAGCGCCTGGTACTGGTGGGCGATCGCGGCATGATCTCGCACAAAGCCATCGATGAGTTGCGCTCGCTCGACGGGCTCGCCTGGATCACGCCCCTCAAGAGCGCCCAGATCCGCACTTTGGTGCAGGGGGGCGCGCTGCAGCTCGATCTGTTCGACGAGCGCAACCTGTGCGAGTTGTCGCATCCCGATTTCCCCGGCGAACGCCTGATGGCCTGCCGCAACGTGGAGTTGGGGAGGCTGCGCGCGCACAAGCGCGAGGCGCTGCTGGTGGCGACCGAGAAGGAACTGCAGAAGGTCCGTATGCGGGTCGAGGACG
>SESH01068754.1_pt1 | contig 21267 bp, 15 predicted proteins | sample 3171561 | NCBI WGS metagenome assembly SESH01 (sample SAMN10866947, study PRJNA518727) | freshwater metagenome | biome: subpolar coniferous forest; feature: holomictic lake; material: water; isolation source: holomictic Lake 442 2011 16.5 m and 2014 13 m | place: Canada: near Kenora, Ontario
AGCCCAGAATTTTCAGCGCAAAGTATCCGGTCCGTGTGCTATAAATTATCTGCGTGCCTTGGCCAGTCCTCCAACCTTCCAATCTTCCAACCTTCCAGCCTTCCACTCTTCCACTCTTCCTCTTGCTAAAAGCACAGCGCCAGGATCAGCTGAACCTTCGCCCCAAACTTGGAGTGCTACAAGCCTATGAAACAGCGCGTCATTCTCATCGCCTCCGTCGTCATCGGCCTGATCGCCGCACTGTTGACCGGCCAGTACCTGAGCGCCAAGGATAAGGACTACCAGGACAAGCTGCAGAAGCTTAAGCGGAGCTACCGCACGATTCCGGTCATCGCGGCCAACCGTGCCCTGCCGGCCGGAACCGTGCTGGCTTACACGGACATGGCCTCCATGGATGTCGTGGAAAATGCCGTGCGCGGCCGCGTGGTGGACATCAAGGACAGCGAGATGCTCGCTGGCAAGAAGCTGAGCCGGTCGCTGGACAAGGGAACGCCCATCTACTGGTCCGACCTCGAAGGCGGCGACCCGTTCAACCGCGGCCTGGCCCACGACATCAAGAACCGCCAGCGCGCCATCTCGATCAGCGTAGGCGGCGCCGCCGCCGTGAGCGGCATGGTCAGACCCAGCGACCACGTCGACGTGCTCGGCACCTTCACCTTTCCCTCTGAGCGGAAGGCCGGCGAGATGGAGATGGTCACGCTGACCCTGCTGCAGGACGTGCTCATCCTCGCCACGGGCCGGGAGACCGCCAAGAACCAGCTCGGCGCGAACGACCGCGCCTCCGGTGGCTACAACACCGTCACCGTCGAGGTCACACCGCGCGAGGCCGAGATGCTCGTCTTTGCGGAGCAGGCCCGCGGCCGCCTGGTCCTGACGCTGCGCAACCCGGCGGACCTGGAGTACGAAAAGGACCTGCCGCGCGTGGACTTCGGCAAGATCCAGGAGGAGATCGCCACCCTGAACCGCTTCCGCCAGGAGAAGCTGCTGGGCAAGCCGTTACGCTGAGAAGGAGAATTCAGGATTCAGAATTCAGAATTCGAAGGACACGCGTTTGGAAACATCGGCATTTCATTCTGAATCCTGAATTCTGAGTCCTGAATTCTTCCCCAAAGGAACACTCCCTTGCTGCACCTTGAGATCCAGACCCCTGGCCAGCCGCCCAGCCGATTCGAGCTTCCTTCCGGAAGCTACACGATCGGCCGCAGCGACGCGTGCAAGATCCGGCTGCGCCACCCGGAGATCAGCGAGCGCCACGCGCTGCTGGCCGTGCGGCCGGACGGCGTGTGGATCGAGGACCTGAACGCCAGCAACGGCACCTTCCTGAACGAGCTGCGCGTCCAGGGGCGCCAGCCTGTGCTGCCCGGACAGCTCCTGCGCCTGGGTCCCTATCGACTGCTGCTGCTCGACGTGCCGGCGGCCACCGTGAATCCGGAGCCCGGAGCCCGGAGTCCGGAGCCCGGAGTCCGGAGCCCGGAGTCCGGAGCCCGGAGTCCGGAGCCCGGAGCCCGGAGCCCGGAGGCCGGAAACCGGAGTCCGGAACCCGGAGCCCGGAAACCGGAGTCCGGAGCCCGGAGCCCGGAGGCCGGAACCCGGAGCCCGGAGGCCGGGCAGAGCAATTTCGCCGGCACCGGCCGCATCAGCGGGCTGCCGCCGCCGCCGCGCGACCCGCAGCTGGCCATCCGGCGCGAAATCAAGAACCAGATCCACCGCGAGGTCATTCAGCGCCTTGACATCAAGCGCATGACCGCGGCGCGCGTGGATGCCGAGGAGCTGCAGCGCCGGGCGCGCGAGGCCATCCACACCGTCATCGAGGAGGTGCGCCAGCGCCAGCGCCTGCCGCCGGGCATCGACCCGGCGCAGCTCGCGGAAGAGATCTGCAACGAGGCCCTGCGCCTCGGCCCGCTGGAGGAGTTCCTGGCCGATGAGAGCATCACCGAGATCATGGTGAACGGCCCGCACCAGATCTTTGTCGAGCGCAACGGCCGCCTGGAGCTCACCGGGCAGGACTTCATGGACGAGAGTTCGGTGCAGGCGATCATCGAGCGCATCGTCGCGCCGATCGGCCGGCGCATCGACGAGAGCCAGCCGTACGTGGATGCGCGCCTCCCCGACGGCTCGCGCGTCAACGCCGTCATCCCGCCGCTGTCGCTCTCCGGCCCCTGCATCACCATCCGCAAGTTTTCCCGGCGCGCCTTCACCGACGCGGACTTTGTGCGCTTCAACACCTGGACCGAGGACATGACCCGGTTCCTGCGCATCTGCGTGCTCATGCGCAAGAACATCATCGTCTCCGGCGGCACCGGCTCCGGCAAGACCTCGCTGCTGAACGTCCTGGGCAGCTACCTGCCGCCGCAGGAGCGCATCCTCACCATCGAGGACGCGGCCGAGCTGCGCCTCAACCAGCCGCACGTGATCCGGCTCGAGGCGCGGCCGCCCAACATCGAGGGGCGCGGCGCCATCACCATCCGCGACCTGGTGCGCAACGCGCTGCGCATGCGGCCGGACCGCATCATCGTGGGCGAATGCCGCGGCGGCGAGGCGCTCGACATGCTGCAGGCCATGAACACCGGCCACGACGGCTCGCTCACCACGGTGCACGCCAACTCGCCGCGCGACGTCATCTCGCGCCTCGAAACCATGGTGCTGATGTCCGGCATGGAGCTCCCGTCGCGCGCCATCCGCGAGCAGGTCGCCTCGGCCCTGGACCTGATCGTGCACGAGTCGCGCCTGAGCGACGGCAGCCGCAAGGTCACGGCCATCTCGGAGATCGTCGGCATCGAGGGGACGCAGATCGTCATGCAGGACATCTTCGAGTTCGAGCAGTCGGGGCTCGGCGAGGGCGGCAAGGTGCTGGGGCGCTTCAAGGCCACCGGTGCCGTGCCCACGTTCCTCGAGGACCTCAAGGCGCGCGGGCTCGAGCTCAACCCGGCCATCTTCCAGCCCGACCGCACGCGCACGGCGACAGGAGAGCGCACATGAGCGCGGCCGATGGAACCAGGCTCGGCGCCGTTGTTCTCGCCGGCCTCAGCTTTACGGGCCTGGCGTTCATCTTCCTGCGCGCCTTCACCTCCGGCACGCAGGCCTACGCCGACGTGCACTCGCAGAAGACCGCACGGCAGTTCGAGGACCTCTTCCTCTTCATCCCGCCGCAGCGCATCGCGGAGATCGGCTGGGCCTCCTCCGTCACGGTCTTCCTGCTCGTCTCGTCCCTGTTCTTCAACCTGGGCAACCCCTTCTCCACCGCCGCCGGCCTCATTCTCGGCACGGCCTTCGGCATCGGCGCCTTCATGCTGCCATCCCAGGCGGGGCGCTTCCTGCGGGAGCGGCGCCGGCTGCGCTTCAACCTCCAGCTCGTGGACGCGCTCAGCCACATGAGCAACGCGCTCAAGGCCGGCTTCAGCATCAACCAGGCCTTCGAGACCATCGTGGAGAACGGCGAGAACCCGATCGCCCAGGAGTTCGGCCTCTTCCTGCAGCAGATCCGCGTGGGCGTAGGCTTCAACGAAGCGCTGGTCAACATGGACCAGCGCGTGGGGAGCGACGACCTGACGCTGGTCTGCACCTCGATCGACATCGCCCGCCGCACCGGCGGCAACCTCACCGAGATCTTCGACAAGATCAGCCTCACCATCCGCGAGCGCATGCGCATCGAGAGCCGCGTGCGCACCCTCACGGCGCAGGGGCGGCTGCAGGGGATCATCGTCGGCGGCATGCCGATCGTCCTCGGCATTGTCCTGACCGTCATCCGCCCGTCCATGATGCTCCCGTTCCTGGCCTCGCTCACCGGCATGATCGCCATTTTTGTGGTGCTGATCCTGCTGACCCTGGGCGCGCTGATGATCCGCAAAATTATCCGGATTGACGTATGACCCTGTTCGCCATCCTGAGCGTAGTCTTCTGGGGCCTCTCGGCCGCCGGCCTGGCCTGGTACTGCCTGCAGGCCGCGCGCGAGATCACCTACGTCACGCTCGCCGACGGCCGCCGCCAGGAGCGCACCATCCCGTTCGTGATGCGGCTGCTGCTGCCGCTGACGCCCAACTTCTTCCGCATCGTGACCCGCCCCGCGTTCAGCCGCGCGCGCGAGCTGGCCGACCGCCGCCTGGTGTCGGCCGGCTTCGATGGCCTGCTCGACGGGCGCGAGTTCCTGGCGCTGAAGTTCCTGCTGCCGATCATCCTCGGCACGTTCTGGCTGCTGCTGCTGCGCGGGGCCGCCAAGCTGCTGCCATCCGTCGAAGAAAACCTCCCCGCCCTGGCCGTCCTGGGCGTGGCCATGCTCTACATCTACCCGGTCTTCTGGCTGAAGCAGACCATGGCCGCGCGGCACCGCTCCATCCAGCGCGCGCTGCCGTTCGTGCTGGACCTGCTGACGCTCTCGGTCGAAGCCGGCATGGACTTCATGAGCGCGCTGCAGCGCAACTGCGAGAAGCGCCGGCTGGATGCGCTCAACGAGGAGCTGATCCGCATGATCCGCGAGATCCAGCTCGGCACGCCGCGCCGCACCGCCCTGGCCAACATGTCCAAACGCGTGGACCTGGCCGATCTGCGCTCCGTGACCTACTCGCTCATCCAGGCCGACGAGCTCGGCGTCAGCATCGGCTCGATCCTGCGCATCCAGGCCGACCAGATGCGCCAGCGCCGCTTCGACCGCGCCGAGCGCCTGGCCAACGAGGCGCCCGTGAAGCTGCTCTTCCCGCTCATGCTCTTCATCTTTCCCTGCGTCTTCATCATCCTGCTCGGCCCCATCCTCCAGCAGTCGGTGGGACGTCTCTTCTAGCAGCCTGTCGGGCTTAGCGTTGTGCCTTCACAAACTTTATGCCGACCAGGCTGCTAGTTGAGCCACCCGCTGCCAGCGGGTGGCGGAGCTGATGAACGAGGAGGCGCTGGCCACGAGCGGCGCCGCGGGTACACGCGCCGCCTTTGCGCACATCCCCGTGGCGCAGCCGCAGCAGCTGGCCGGGGCCGACGCCATCCTGTTCGGCACGCCCACGCGCTTCGGCATGATGACCGCGCCGATGCGCAACTTCCTGGACCAGACCGGCGGCACGCCGTACGGCGCCACCACGCTGGCGGGGGCCGACGGCTCGCGCCAGCCCTCAGCCAACGAGCTCGCGGCCGCGCGCTTCCAGGGGAAGCACGTGGCGGGGATCGCAGCGCGGCTGAAGGGGTAGACACCGTGGCGGGCTGGGCGAATTTCATAGATGAATGGAGTGCGCTAAGCGATTGCCTCACCCCAACGCTCCCAACCGCGCAACCAGGCGTCAAACCGTGGGCATTTGGCACGGATACTGCCAAGACCAGCTTGCGCCAGAACAAAGTAGGCGCGCGACGATTTCAGGTTCTTTGTATAACCAGGCACCGCAGTTTCGAGACGTGCGGCAGGGTGTGTGGCATCGCCGTGGTTGATATCCTCGGGATTGCCGAAGATGGCAATGTCGGTACGCAACTGTTGGATACCTGGCTTGTGCCGGGGAAAGACGTTCTCGAGAGCGTCTATGTCGGCGAGAACCAGGGCCTCCAACTCGTGGCGTTGCAGGTAGGCTTTGAAACGAGGTTCGCTGAACTCGTTCTCCATGGCCCGTTCCACGGTCTCGACATCCTGTACGGCACTGACCGGCCCGGTGAAACCGGCTTCTTTCAGAATCTTGGGCGGCATGCGAAAGACATCGAGGAACGTTGTGAAGCGCAGGTTGGGGTCGTTTGACGATTCAAACTCCTGTTGGAGATCGAATTTGATGGCGTCCCAGTTGACGAACCCGCCGCGCTGTCCATCCGGATCAAACGAGGTGGCAGCGAGGATTGGTCGTTCAACTTTTACACCGTGCATCTGCAACTCCTGGCGCAATAGCCGTTCGACAAGCATCTCCTCAGTCTGCCCCTCGCAGTAGATGATCAGACGCTTGTTCACGGCCGACCTCCGATGATGTTCTTGCTCCAGATCTGGCTCAAGGTATAGCGCGCCAGCCACTTATGGAGTTCAGTCGTCGAATGCCGTACGAACGTGGTCTTGCCGTCTGTCAGTTCCGATACGATCACATCATCGGGGCTGAAGTTGTCGATGAACGTGGCGGACTGGGTGGATAGGATCACCTGGCAGGAACGAGAAACCTGCTTGATCAGACCGGCGATGACGGTTTCGGCCGAAGGGTGCAGTCCAAGTTCCGGTTCGTCGAGGATGAGCAGGCCTGGCAACATCTCCGTCGGTAACAGCAACAGGGTGACCAGCGCCATGATGCGCAGTGAACCGTCGGAAAGTTGTCCCGCGACAAATTCGTAATCCCCTTTCCCCGCCATCCGCCAACGCAACGGCACAACCTGTTTGCCGGCGAGTCCCTCGGGTTCCAGAACGAATCCTTCGAGCCATGGCAACACGGCCTGCAACGTGCGGACAATCTCGGCGAAGATGTCCGGCGATTCACACGAGAGGCGGTAGAGTACAGCAGCCAGATTGCCACCGTCGGCCATCAGGTACTGGCTCTGGTCCACGAACGGTCTTCCGCGAAGATAGGAACTGACGCTGGTGTCGTGGAACTGATAGACGCGGCAACGGCCGACTAGACGCTTGATGAAACCGACGGTCGGGCCACCACCCACCCAGTCCACGACCAGGCCGCTCTCCCGATGTCCGCCCGGTCCCACGGGTATGGCGCGCATCGGCGCCGTGGCCTCCGTCGGGTGAAACTGGACTTCCTCGTTCGTGAAGAGAAGTGTGTCGTCCTGCCGGACATGAGCCAGAGAAAACCGATAAAAGTTGCGACCACCTTCGGCCTGGAATTCCAGTTCGGCGTGGATAACGGGAGTATGTTTGGGACCGAAGTGAAGAATGTGAGATGCCGGGCCGCGGTCGGTCATGTAGGGGGACTGGAAGCCACGGCTAAGCGCGTAATTCAGCATCCGGAAGAAGTCGATGAGGTTCGACTTGCCGGCGCCATTGGCCCCGATGAAAACGTTCAGGGGGGCAAAATCGAGTTCCACCCGTTCGAAGGAACGGAATCCCTCGATGGTTGCGCGTTTCAGTTGGTCCACAGCGTGCCCCCTTTCAGAAATACATCGCCATGATACGCGACACCTTGCAAATTTTCAACCCTTGCGCCGCCTCCGACGGCACCGCGCTCCCTTTGCTTCTCATGCATGTCAACCTTCGACCTTCTACCAACACCCCCACGCAAGGGTGATACCCCTGTTGGTGCTCCCTTCCGCTTCTACTTCTCCTCCAGCACCGCCTTGATGCGCCGCACGCCGGCGCTCGAGCTTTCCTCTTTCTGGATCTTGAACTTCCCGAGCTCGCCGGTGGCGGCCGCATGCGGGCCGCCGCAGACCTCCATGGAGAAGTCGCCGGCGGCATAGACCTTGACCTGCTCGCCGTACTTGGCGGCGAAGAGAGCCGTGGCGCCCCTGGCCTTCGCCTCCTCGATGGTCATGGTCTCGAGGGTGATGGGCAGGTTGCGGGCGATCTGCTCGTTGACGATCTTCTCGACCGCGGCGACCTGCTCCGGGGTCATCTTCTCCGGGTGCGTGAAGTCGAAGCGCAGCCGCTCGGGCGTGATGTTCGACCCCTTCTGCAGCGCATGCGGGCCGAGCACCACCTGCAGCGCCCTGTGCAGCAGGTGCGTGGCCGTGTGCAGGCGCGTGGTGGTGTCGGTGCTGTCTGCCAGGCCGCCCTTGAAGGTCTTGTCGCCCTGCTTGGACGTCTCCTGGTGCTTCTTGAACGCCTCGTCAAACCCGGCGCGGTCCACCGCCAGCCCCTGCTCGGCCGCCAGTTCCTCGGTCATCTCGAGCGGGAAGCCGTAGGTGTCGTAGAGCTTGAAGGCGGTGCGCCCGGAGAGCTGCGTCTGGCCGTGCTGCTTGAGCGCCGCGGAAATTTTGTCGAACTCCCGCTGCCCGGCGACCAGCGTCTTCTCGAAGCGCTCCTCCTCGGCCGCCAGTTCGCCCACGATGGCGGCGTGCTTCTCCTGCAGCTCGGGGTAGACGTGGCCGTAGTTGGTAATCACGATCTCCGCCAGCGTGCGGGCAAAGCCGGGGCCGATGCCGAGCACCTTGGCGTAGCGCACGGCGCGGCGGATCAGGCGGCGCAGCACGTAGTTGGCGCCCAGGTTGCCGGGCTTCACGCCGCCCTTGGGGTCGCCCAGGATGAACGTGGATGTGCGCAGGTGATCCGCAATGATGCGCTGGGCTCGCTGCACCACGGCCACGTCCGCCGGCGGCGTGGTTGACAGCTCGGAAATCTTCGCCATGAGCGGCGCGAAGAGCTCGGTCTCAAAGACCGAGGCGCGCCCCTGCAGCATGCAGATGGTGCGCTCGACCCCCATGCCGGTGTCCACATTGGCCTGCTTCAGCGGCTCATAGCGGCCGTCGGCGTTCTTGTTGTACTGCATGAAGACATCGTTCCAGATCTCGATGTACTTGCCGCAGCGGCAGCCGGGACGGCAGGCCGGCGAACAGGCCGTCTTGAGCGTGTCGACAAACATCTCCGTGTCCGGGCCGCACGGGCCGGTCTGGCCGGCCGGACCCCACCAGTTGTCGTCCTTGGGGAGCGCATGAATGCGCTCGGCCGGGATGCCGAGCGACTTCCAGATGGCGATGGACTCCTCGTCCTTCGGCACCTCGCCCTCGCCTTCGAATACCGTCACGCTCAGGCGCGCCGGGTCAAAGCCGAGGCACTCCTGCGACGTCAGGAACTCGTACGACCAGGCAATGGCCTCCTTCTTGAAGTAGTCGCCGAGCGACCAGTTGCCCAGCATCTCGAAGAAGGTCAGGTGCGAGGTGTCGCCCACGGCCTCGATGTCACCGGTGCGCACGCACTTCTGCACGTCTGCCAGGCGCCGCCCGGCCGGATGCGGCTCACCCAGCAGATATGGCACCAGCGGATGCATGCCGGCCGTGGTGAAGAGCACGGTCGGGTCGTTCTCCGGGATCAGCGAAGCGCCGGAGATGATCCGGTGCCCCTTGGATTCAAAGAACTTCAGGTATTTTTCGCGCAGCTGGTCAGCGGTCATGGGAGGTTCCTGGGTTCGGGGTTCAGGTTCAGGTGGAAGGTGGAAGGTGGAAGCTTAGTCGGTCTTCTAGTCGGATTCTTAGTACACGGTTTCGCAAATACGGAGACGTATCCTTGGATCGTTCTCGTCCTTCGTCCTCGTCCTCGATTGATGGGCGGTCGTCGAATGTCGGTTCGAGGACGAGGACGATGACGATGACGAGAATACGTTGGTGGACTTATGAAATCATGTACTTCTGAATTCTGACTCCTGAATGCTGCATACCGGGCGTCGTTACAAATCGTCCATCCGTCGTACCTGCATCAGCTCCGCACGCGAAAGCCTTCCCGCTGCGCGGCGGCGGCGAGACGCGCGTCGAAGCAGATAAAATCCAGCGTGTCCGGCCGGCCTTCGGAGGCGAGCCAGGCCGAGGCGAGTTGCAGGGCGTCCAATGTGCGCAGGCCATGGCCGTGCAGCATTCGTATCGCCATGCGTCGGATCTCTTCCTGCGGATGGATCTCGATCCAGGCGGCAGCCAGCATTTCGATTACCTGAGAGTTCCGCTGCCCGCTTTGCTCGTCGAGGCTGCCGGATTTCGTAAGGCGCGAGACCGCCGACGCCATTTCGATCCGGGCAAACCACGAGACCGACATGGCGTCTTTCCCCAACAGTTGTCGCGCTTCGCCGGACCGCGGTTCTTCGACCAACAACGGAACCAGAGCGGAACTGTCCCAAAACGTCATCGTTCACCATTCCGATCCCATTGCAAAGCGTCCGAAAGCGGCGAACCACCGCCCGGCAGGCGCATGGGAGGCGGCAGCTTGTGCAGGTCAATATAACCGCTGCCGCCGGTGATGATTCCCTTGCGCCGCAGGCGCTGAATCCGCCCGTCCGTGTCGGCATCGGCTGCCGCATCCGGCTGCACCAGCATGGCCACCGGAATGCCGCGGTCCGTGATGAGCACGCGCTGCCCGTGCCGCACCTGGTCCAGCAGAGCACTCAGGTTGTTTTTCGTCACGGAAATGGAGGCCGTTGTCATGAGGCTATAATAGCCTGATTGCAGGTTGGCGGTAAAGCGCATTGCCGCCAAATTTCTATGCAACGGGCAGCGGCCCGGAGGCCACGAGCTTCTTTCTGGATGAATCCACCATGAGGTTGAGTCCTTCCAGCGTTCGCGCGCCAAGCAGAACCAAATCTCCCGGTTCTGAAAAAAACGACTTCATCAATGGTGAACGACGCCCCGACACGCAAAACAGCAAATCCCACGCTACGAGTGATAAGTTGCCCGTTGGCCACAGCTCCGCATCTTTTGCCATCTGCCGCCGGCCATCGTCTCAATCGTTGCCCGGCTTCACAGGCTTGACGCCGGCCTTGATGGCGTCGTGGATTTTGGCGATGATCTTGGCGACCACGTCCGGGTTGGAGCGCAGGTGCTCGGTGGCGACCATGGCGCCCTGGCCGATCTGCTCGGAGCCGAAGCTCAGCCATGAGCCGCGCTTGGTGACCACGTTGTACAGCAGCGCGGCGTCGAGAACAGAGCCTTCCCACGAGATGCCGCGGGCGTACAGGATGTCGAACTCCGCCTCGGTGAACGGCGCGGCCACCTTGTTCTTCACGACCTTGACGCGGGTGCGGTTGCCGACCACCGCGCCGGACGGATCCTTGAGCGCGCCGATGCGCTGCACGTTCAGGCGCACCGAGGAGTAGAACTTCAGCGCGCGGCCGCCGGGCGTGGTCTCGGGGTTGCCGAACATCACGCCGATCTTCTCGCGGATCTGGTTGGTGAACAGGCAGAGCGTCTTGGTCTGCGAGATGGCGCTGGTCAGCTTGCGCATGGCCTGCGACATCAGGCGCGCCTGCAGCCCGACGTGCGAATCGCCCATGCTGCCGTCAAGCTCCGCCTGCGGCGCCAGCGCGGCCACGGAGTCCAGCACCACCACGTCCAGCGCGCCGCTCTTGACAAGCTGCTCGGTGATGGTGAGCGCCTCCTCGCCGGAGTTCGGCTGGCTCACCAGCAGGTCGTCCAGCTTCACACCCAGGCGCGCGGCATAGTTGGGGTCCAGGGCATGCTCGGCGTCCACAAAGGCCGCCATGCCGCCGTTTTTCTGGGCGTTGGCGATGATGTGCAGCGCCAGCGTGGTCTTGCCGGACGACTCCGGGCCGAAGACCTCCACCACGCGGCCGCGCGGCAGCCCGCCCACGCCGAGCGCCAGGTCGAGCGAAAAGGACCCGGTGGAAATAATCGCGATGTTCTTGGCCGCCTCCGCATCGCCCAGGCGCAGGATGGCGCCCTCGCCAAACTCCTTGCGGATCTGCGAGATCACGGATTCCAGCTGCGACGGTGCGCCCTTCTTCTCTTTCTCAGCCATAATGCCTCCTTGTCGGATGAATGAATGCGCAAAGTGTCATGTGTGGCGCGCGGAGAGTCAAGATGGAATGCGCATCCACCCGGGTATATGCCAATTCAGGGAAAATCTTACACCTGCCGCAGAAATAATTCACGCTCCTGTGACGCGGGGGCGCGGAAGGGTGAAAGTTTGGAAGGAGCGAAGGAGCGAAGGAGCGAAGGAGCGAAGGAGGGGGCCCTTGAAAAGAAATCGTAACTGCTCAGGTCGGGAGGGTTCAGGGTTCAGGTTCACGCCTTTGGTGATCACCACGCCGAAAAAGCTAACTACTCAGGAGGAGAGGGTTCAGGGTGTCACGTCCTGACTTCCGTTTGACACTTTTTGTTGGCTATTCCTGACATAAGGCGGGTTTCAGCCCGCAACCCAATCTTTGTCGCGAGCTTTGTCGCGAGCTTTGTCGACAAAGCTCGCGACATAGTTCGCGACAAAGATGTGACGCAAATGCATCGCATGTTACACCGGAACGATCTAATCCGAACGACAGAAATGCGTTCATTTACATGCGAACGCGGCCATGCTCCGCCGGCCGAAACCGTCCCTGGCGAGGTCTGGCACGGGGTCCTGATCGACGACCTGCGAACCGCAGATTGACGAATGTCCAGTGCCGATTTTTGAAATCAACGCCTCTTCCCTGAACCCTCCCCGACCATTCTTCCACCCATCCACCCTTCCCTTCTTCCACCCTTCCCCTCTTCCCGCCTTGCAGCCAGTCGCATTATGCTGTATTCAACGGGCAATGCCCCATGACCTCTCCCTCTCTCCACTTTCTCGGCTGGTCGCGCCCGGCGGTTGACACCGTCTGCGACTTTCTGCTTTCCGGCATCCGGCCGGGGCAGCCGTTCGACCTCGACGGGACGCTGCTGGTGGTGCCGACGCAGCAGGCCGGCCGCCACCTGCTGGACGCGCTGGTGCAGCGGTGCAACGCCATGGGCGCCGCGGTCCTCTCGCAGCGCCTGGTCACGCCGGCCCGGCTCGCCGCAGAGGCGCTGCGCCAGCAGCACATCGCCAGCGGCACGGAAAGCCTGATGGCCTGGTGCGAGGTGCTGGCCGCGGCCGGAGAACCCCTGATGGTCGCCGCCTGGGGCGCGTCCGGACGGACGCGCGATCCCGCTGCCGCCGTCGCCATGGCGGAGCGCCTGCAGCAGGTGCGGCGCGATCTGGCGGAAGCCGCATGTTCCTGCGCGGACGTCGCCGCACAGGCCGATGCGGCCAGCGCCGAGCAGGAGCGCTGGCAGGCGCTGGCGCAACTGGAGGCCGCCTACCTCGCCCGCCTGGCGCACGACGACCTGCGTGACGCCTGCGACGCGCAGATCGCGTGGGCCGCAAACCCGCAGCTCACACCGGACGTGCGGCGCGTGGTGGTGGCGTGCGTCCCCGATCCTTCGCTGCTGCTGGTCCGCGCCCTGGAACGCCTCGCCAGCCGCGTCGCCATCGACGTGCTCGTGCAGGCGCCGCCGGCAGAGGCCGCCACGTTCGATGCCTGGGGCCGCCCCCTCCCCGAGCCCTGGAACACCCGCCGCATCGACATCCCCGGCGAGGAGTCGAACCTCCTGCTGGCCGCCGATCCGGCCGCGCAGGCCCGCCGGATCGTGGCGATCATGACAGCCGAAGCAGCGGCCGAGTCCGGCCGCCCACCCGAGCTCCAGACCCTTCCGGCCACCGGAAAGACAGCGCCGCCCCGCTTCGCCGTCGCCGACATCGCCATCGGCGTGCCGGACCGCGCCACGGTCCCGTTCCTGATGGACCACCTCGCCTCCTGCGGCGTGCCGGCGTTTGACCCGCAGGAACGCCCGCTGCGCAATCATCCGCTCAGCGAACTGATCACCGGCCTGCTCGACCTGCGGCGCGCCGCCCCCTACCGGACCGTCGCCGACCTGCTGCGCCATCCGGATGTGCTGGCCGCACGGCAGCAAGACACGCCCGCCCTCTTCCCGGAGCCGCTGCTGACCCAGCTCGATGAATTCCAGAACCGCCACCTGCCGCTCGGGCTCCCGGACCTGCTGCGCCCGTTTGCGCAGAATCCGCGCGGGACCACCAGCCGGCATGCCGATTTCACCGGCCTCGGCCAGGCCCTGCTGCGCGTGGCGCAGTGGCGGGACCGCCTCACCTCCGAACGACTTCCCGCCGTGTTGCGCGCGCTGCTCGCGGAGATCTACGCCGGCCGCAAGCTCGACCCGGAAGACCCTGCTGACCGGTTCTTTTCCGCCGCCGCCGAGGCGGTCGATCTCGTCCTGCGCGAACTGGAGGACGCCCGCATCCGGCCCTGCACCCCCGGGCGGATGGGGCCGCCGGACCCGCCGCTCGCCGCAAGCCAGGCCGCAAGCCTGTCCGCCGCCGGCGAGATCGAAACCGCCGTGCTGTCCGCCCGCCTCCGGAGCCAGGGGTGTGCGCCGGAGCGCAACAACGAGCCGCTTGACCTCGAAGGGTGGCTCGAGCTGCCCTGGACCCGCGCGCCGCTGCTGTTCGTGGCCGGCATGAACGAAGGGTGCGTGCCGGATGGCCGCCTGGCCGACGACTTCCTTCCCGACTCGCTTCGCCGCGCCCTGGGTTTGCGCGACGACCGCCTGCGCGCGGCGCGCGATGCCTACATCCTGCAGGTCCTGATCGCCTCGCGCAGCGACCGCGGCCGCGTCTGCCTGCTGTGCGGCAAAAGTTCGCCCGAAGGCGATCCCCTGCGCCCGTCACGCCTCCTGTTCCGGTGCGGCGACGCACAGCTCCCGCAGCGCGCACGCCGCCTCTTCGGCTCGCTTCCCGCCACACGCCCCGGCGCACCGGCCACGGTCGGCTTCCGCCTTCGCCCGTTTGCCCTGGGCCGGGACGACGCGCCCCCGCCCGCCAGCGGGAACCCGCTGCGCGATCCTCTGCCGCAGCGCCCGCTGTGTCCAAGCCTCTCCGTCACCCAGTTCAAGGACTACCTCCAGTGCCCGTTCCGCTTCTACCTGCGCCACCGGCTGCAGATGGCGCCGCTGGCGGATGACCTGCTGGCACCCGATGATCGGACGTTCGGCACGCTCGTGCACACCGTGCTCCAGGACTTCGCGCACGACCGCACCCTCGCGCACAGCACCGACGCCGCCCGGCTCGGCGCACACCTCGCCGACCTCGCCCGCGCCACATTCGCCGCCTGCTACGGGCCGCGCCCCTCGCTCGCCGTGCAGGTCGCACGGGAAAGCGCCATCCAGCGGCTGGGGCGCTTCGCCATGCTGCAGTCCGAGCTGGCGCAGGAGTGGGAAATCGTCTCCTGCGAAAACCGCTTCGTGCTGCGGCGCGGCAGCAGCGAAATCATCGCCCGCATTGACCGCATCGACCGCCATCGCCGCGATGGCCGCCTGCGCGTCATGGACTACAAGACCTTCGAGAAGCTCAAGACGCCCCCGGAGACACACCTCGGCACCTGCCGCGCCGGCACGCCCGACTATGCGCAGGTGGACCTTCCCGGCGAACGCGGCCGCATCCGCCGCAAGGCCTGGCAGGATCTCCAGCTGCCGCTCTACCGCGAAGCGCTGGCCGCATCCGGAAAATATGACGTCAGCTCCGCCGAGCTCGGCTTCTTCATCCTGCCGCGCGCCATCGGCGAAACCGGCTTTCAGCCCTGGGTCGACTACACCACCGCACTGCACAACTCCGCCATGGCCTGCGCCGACAGCGTACTGGCGGCCATTGCCGCCGGCACCTTCTGGCCGCCGCGCAACGTGCCGCCGGACCGGGACGACTTTGCCGCGCTGTTCGCGGGCGACCCCGCGCCATGCGTTGAGCCGCCGCCAGACCCGCCGGATGGCCGGGAGGCTGCGCCATGAACCCGCCCCCCCTGACCCACCAGGCCATCGCCGCCTCCGCCGGCACAGGCAAAACCTATGCCCTGGCCCACCGCTACATCGCGCTGGCGCAGCGCGGCGTGCCGCCAGACCGCATCTGCGCCCTGACGTTCTCCCGCAAGGCGGCCGGCGAGATCTTCGACGAGATCATCCGCCACCTCTGCGACAGCGCCGGCGACGCCGGGAAAGCCCGGGAGTCCTCGCGGGAGATCGGCATCCCGCTGCCGCCCGCGGCTTTTGCCGCCACCCTGCGCCGCGTGGTCGACCACCTGCACCGCCTCCACATCGGCACGATCGACAGCTTTGTGGCGGGCGTGGTGCGCGCCTTCCCGTTCGAGCTCGGCATCTCGCCCGATTTCCGCATCGGCGACAGCGCGGGTGCCGCCGGAGATGAGCTCCGGCGCACGCTCTTCGGGCGCCTCTTCGACCCGGCCGTCACCTCCGAGCCGGTGCGGCAGGCCTTCCTGGAGTCCTTCAAGCTCGCCACCTTCGGCCTGGAGCACAAGGCGCTGGGACCGGCGCTGCAGGGCTTCATCACCGAACTGGGCGGCATCCACCGCCGCATTCCTTCACCGCAGTGCTGGGGACAGCCGCTGTCGATCTGGGGGCGCGCGCTCCCGTGGCCGCGGCTGGCCGCCGAATCGCGCGCCGGCCTTGCCGCCGCCGCGTCGGCGATCGCCTGGCCGGAGACGGCGGCCGCCCAGCATGCGGAGATGATCTCCTTTCTCCGCGACTATGACGGTCCGCGCGAATGGCCGGCCAGGCTGGAATCGCGCACGCTCTTCCCGCGGCTGTGGCAGGTGCTCGCGGCGCCGGCCGGCGAGTCCTTCTCCGTGCCGTTCAATCGGAAAAACCTGGTCCTGCCCGCCCCGGCAGCGGATGCGCTGCGGCTGCTGGTCAAACATGCCATGGCCGTGGAACTCGACCGCGCCCTGCAACAGACCCGCGGCGTGGAGTCGCTGCTGGCGCTGTATGAATCGCTGTACGCCGAGCACATGCGCCGCTCCGGGCAGCTCGGCTTCGACGACCTCGCCCGCCTGGTCTCCGGCGGCTCGGGGCTCCCGCCCTCCCGCACCCCCGACAAGCCCGATCACCTCTTCATCAACTACCGGCTCGACGCGGTGCTCGACCACTGGCTGCTCGATGAATTCCAGGACACCAACGACCTGCAGTGGCAGGTTCTCGGCAACCTGATCGACGAGACCGTCCAGGACGACAGCGGCACGCGCAGCTTTTTCTATGTGGGCGACGTCAAGCAGGCCATCTACGGCTGGCGCGGCGGCAACCATCGCCTGTTCGGGCAGGTGAAAAGCCACTACGGCGAAGCCATCGCCGAAGTCCACCGCGACGTTTCGTTCCGCTCCTCGCCGGTGGTGATCGACGCCCTGAACGCCATCTTCGGCACGCTCTCCGCGGACGATCACCTCCCGCCCAAAACACTCGCGGACTGGCGCACGGTCTGGCGCGAGCACGCCGCCGCGCGCCGGGATCTCCCCGGATCCGTTGAACTGCTGGAGGCGGCGCCCGGCGAAGACGAGCGCGAGGATGACGCGCGCTACCGGGCGATCGCCGCACGCCTGGCGGAAATCGATCCGGTCGCGCGCCGCCTGCAGGCCGCCGTGCTGCTGCGCACCAACGACCAGGCCCGCCGCTGTGCGGACATCCTGCGCGCGCAGCTGCCGGAAACGCCCGTGACGCTGGAGGGAAAAGCTTCCCTGCTCGACAACCCGCTCGTGCCGCTGCTGCTCTCGCGGGTCCGCTTCGCCGCACACCCGGGCGACACGCTCGCCTGGCGGCATCTGCAGATGAGCCCGCTGGGGGACAAGCTTCAGAAGTCAGCGGTCAGAAGCCAGAAGTCAGAAGCCGAGATCCAGGAACCAGGGGCCCAGAACCAAGAGCCCGCCTCTGCGCCAGAAACCTCCGCGACCCTTCACGACCTTCGCGCTGAAACTTCCCTTCCACCTTCCACCATCCACCACCCATCCGACTCCGCCCGCTCCGCCCTCTCCCTGGCGCTGCTGACGCAAATCCACCGCGACGGCTTCCAGGCCATGCTGCGCGATGGGTGCGCGCGCCTCGAAGCCGCACAGCCGCTCGACGCCTTTACGCGCCTGCGCCGCGACGATCTGCTCGATGCCGCCGCCGTTTTCGACGCCACGGGCGACCGCGACTGCGACCGCTTCGCGCGCTTCATCGAGGGGTACACCCGCAATGACACCGCGGCCGAGACCTCCATCCGCGTGATGACGATCCACCAGTCCAAGGGGCTGGGGTTCGATCTCGTCTGCGTGCCGTTCGATCCGGCGTCCGAGTCGTTCGACAACCCCGGCCGGAGCGACATGCTGGAAGAGGCCGGCGGCAGGTGGGTCCTGAAGTCGCCGCGCCAGCTGATCGTCGACTCCGACCCGATTCTCGCCGCCACGGCCGCGAACCAGCTGGCCGATGCCGCCTTTGCCAAGCTCTGCGTCTTCTACGTATCGCTTACCCGCGCCAAGCAGGGGTTGCTCCTGGTGGTCTCGCCGCCGCCGAAAACCGGCACGGTCGTGCGCGAGGATACGCTGCTGCGCGCACGGTTTGCGGCCACAGGCGCGGCGGCCGAGACCGGCCACGCGCCAGCGATACCGGCCGATGCGGCGCCACGGTTAGCCGTCACCCCCGACACCCGGCACTCGGCCCTTTACCTTTCCGGCACGCCGGACTGGTACACAGCCCACACGCGGCACCCGCCAGCCGCCGCCTCCACCGCCGGGTCCCAACCACCGGCCACGCTCTCCCTGGGCGCCGCGCGGTTGAAGCGCGTGGAGCCGTCCAAGCAGGAGGCGGGGGTGCGGCCGGCCGCGTCTTTCTTCAAGCGCGAAGCCGGAGATGTGCGCGTGTTCGGCTCGGCCATCCATCGCCTGTTCCAGCAAATCGAGTGGCTCGAGACGTTCGACCTGGAGCAGGCCGTGCAATCCTGGCGCGCATCGGCCACTGAACCCGCGGCCGTGCTGCGCGACGTGGAGCAGCAGTTCCGCGCCAGCCTGGCAGCGCCGGACGTGCGGCAGGCCTTGAGCCGCCCGCCGGGCGATGTCGTGCTCTGGCGCGAGAAGCCGTTCGAGCTGCTGCTGCATGGCGAACTGCTGGCAGGCCAATTTGATCGCGTGTTATTTGCGCGCGACGCCGCTGGCGTCACGCAGCACATCACACTGCTCGACTTCAAGAGCAACCGCGTCGAGAACGTGGCTGCACTCCTGTTCACCGCCGGCAACTACCGCGAGCAGATGGCGCTCTACACCGCCGCGCTCCGCCGCATCCTCGGTCCGGCGCCGGTCACGGCCCAGCTCGTGTTCACACGCGTGGGGCGGGTGGTGGAGCTATGAATACGGCAGCCGCAGGTGTTCAAAACGGACAACACGGGTGAGAGGCCAATTCCACACGTTATACACAGCGTCATACGTCTGCAGCAGACGGCCAAGTAGGTCGGGCATTCCTGCCCGACCGGGTCGGCCAAGAATGGCCGACCTACCTACTACTTCCGGCGTGCGCATTCATTTATGACGCTGTGTATAACGTGTGGAATTGCAGGATCAGCCATCATGGATACAACCAATATGCCCCATGCCCGTCCAGCCGCCTGGGGGCTGGACCTGGCGGACTGGACCCGCGAAGCCGTGGAGCTCAGCATCCCCGCGTTCCGCGCGAAACAGATCTGGCACGGGCTGCAGGAGCTGCTGATCCGCTCGTGGGATGACCTGACGATCCTCCCCGCCGATTTGCGCCGCGAGCTGGCTGCGCGCGTTGACGTGGAGGCGCTGACCGTGACCGAGGTCCGGGAGACGCCCGACGGCGTGCGCAAGCTGCTCAGCACCTGCCGCGACGGCCAGCTGATCGAGTCCGTGCTGATCCCCTCCGAGGACCGCTGGACGCTCTGCATCTCGTCGCAGGCCGGATGCGCCTACGGCTGCGCCTTCTGCGCCAGCGGCAAGGCCGGCTTTGTGCGCGACCTGGTGGCGGGCGAGATCGTCGGCCAGGCGCTGCTGGCCACCCGGTGGTTGCGGGAGACACATCAGGCGCACGTCAGGATCACAGCCCCGGACACACCGGACAAACAAACAGGTCCGCGACGCGCCCCTGTGCCGCTGCTGCGACCGGGCAACATCGTGGTCATGGGAATGGGCGAGCCGCTCGCCAACTACGACGAGGTCCTGAAGGCGCTGCGCATCCTGAACGCGCCCAACGGGCTGGCCATCGGCGCGCGCCACATCACCATCAGCACCTGCGGCCTGGTGCCGGAAATCCGGCGGCTGGCCGGGGAAGGGCTGCAGTTCGAGCTGTCGGTCTCGCTCCACGCGCCCAACGACGCCCTGCGCACGCGCCTGATGCCGGTGAACCGGCGCTGGCCGATCGCCGAGCTGCTGGCGGCCTGCCGCGACTACACGGCCCAGACCCACCGCATCATCACCTTCGAGTACACGCTGGTGCGCGGCCTGAACGATCAGCCCGGGCAGGCGCGGGAACTGGCGGCAATCCTCTCCAGCTGGAACTGCCGGGTGAACCTGATCCCGCTGAGCCCGGTCGCGGAGTTCACAGGCGAGGCGCCCGAGGAGGCCACCTGCCTGGCGTTTCAGAACATCCTGAAGAGCAGCCGGATCCACACCACCCTGCGCCGCTCACGCGGCCGCGGGGTCGATGCCGCCTGCGGCCAGCTGCGCCTGCGGCGGCTGCGGGAGTCGTGACAGGGGCCCGCCCGAAACTGCGAGCGTTACGCGCGAGAAATTCCAGCTTCGGACACCGAGGGCACCGAGATTCAAGAGCTCACAGAGAGAGAAAGAGAGCACAAAGAGAAACTCATGCTGCTGCGGCCGCCTCGCCGGCCGCAGTCAGATATTTCTCTATGGTGTCTGTTCCTCTCTGTGCTCTCGGTGTCCTTGATTTGTCCATTCATTGGGTTGCGGGCTGAAGCCCGCCTTGGGCGAGGATTTGCGCCCCCGCATCCCGGATGGCGGCCGGGGCACAGGGCGTGCTAGAATGCCGCAATTGTCTGGAAAGGGATGGTTGTTATGCTGGCTGCCAGGAATGGATCGTTCCGTCTCTTCGCTTTCCGCGGCGTCCAAGTGTTCGTGCACTGGAGCTGGTTCGTGGCGGCCGTGTTCCTGTTCCAGCGCCACGCCGGAAAGTATGCGGGCGACGCCTACATCTGGTGCGCGCTGGAATACGTGGCGCTGTTCGGCCTCGTGCTGCTGCACGAATTCGGCCACGCGCTGGCCTGCCAGCAGGTCGGCGGAGAAGCCCATGAGATCGTGCTTTGGCCCCTGGGCGGCATCGCCTTCGTGTCGCCGCCGCAGCGCCCGGGCGCCACGCTCTGGAGCATTGCCGCCGGCCCGCTGGTCAACGTGGTGCTGGCGCCGGCGCTGCAGGCGCTCGTCTGGGGCATGCGCGCCACCGGCTGGGACGCGCAGGCGCCCCTGTACGTCATGGCCGACGCGATTTTCCGGATCAACCTCGGCCTGCTGGTCTTCAACCTGGTGCCGGTCTACCCCCTGGACGGCGGGCAGATCCTGCGCTCGCTGCTCTGGTTCGTGCTGGGGCGGGCGCGCAGCCTGCTGGTGGCTTCCATCATCGGCTTCATCGGCGTGGCCGGCCTGATTGTGCTCGCGGTCATCAACACGGATCTCTGGATCGGCCTCATCGCCCTGTTTGTGCTCTCCAGCTGCTGGCAGGGGCTGCGGCAGGCGCTGGCCATGGCGCGTGTGGATGACGCGCCCGTGCGCTTCGGCTACGCCTGCCCCTCCTGCCACGCCGCCCCGCGCGCCGGCCGCTTCTGGGGGTGCAGCCACTGCCACACCGCGTTCGACACCTTCGAGTCGCGCGCCCGGTGCCCCTCGTGCGGCGCCGCCTTCAGCTCCACGCGCTGCCCCGCCTGCGGCAACTCGCACCCGCTGCACGACTGGATCACCATCCGGCCGCCGCCGCCGCCGAGCTAGCAGCCTGGTCGGCATCCTGAAATGTGTTTCCTCCGCAGCAACCGTGGGTGAATTCTGCAGGAGCGCCATATCGACAGTCGACAAAGCGGTTCGACGAAGCGTAGACGACAAC
>SESH01089349.1_pt1 | contig 21240 bp, 23 predicted proteins | sample 3171561 | NCBI WGS metagenome assembly SESH01 (sample SAMN10866947, study PRJNA518727) | freshwater metagenome | biome: subpolar coniferous forest; feature: holomictic lake; material: water; isolation source: holomictic Lake 442 2011 16.5 m and 2014 13 m | place: Canada: near Kenora, Ontario
CCGCGAGCTGCTGGCGGACATTGCGGTCAAAATCCTCGAGTTGACGCTTCTTTTCGATCAATTGTTCCTGCTTGGAGGCGCGGGCATCTGCCGCGAGGAGGGCCAATTCATCTTCACTCGAACGGATCTTCGCCATCATGTCATTACGTTCTTTTTCCTTGGCTTCTCCGGCGGTCTTGAGCACCAGATCCTGATCCTTGGTCTTTTGGTAATTGTCAAAAACCTCACCCACATCGACATACGCAACTTTCATCTCGACTGCAAACGCCGGAAGGCTCAAGCCCAACATCATCAGTATTGCCAAAAAACACGCTGTCATTTTACGGTTCATGGTAGTTCCCCCGTTAGAGATAGGAAGTGCCTCACAAGCACTTCCGTTGGTTAGTTGTTAATGTTTGTTGAAATATTATTCTTTTAAAAAAAGAACTAATTCCCCCCGTCAATCTCTAACGGGGTAAATCCTTTGTTGGAATGGAACGATAGTTGAAAAGCTTTAGAAACTACGGCTCAAACTGAATTCAAAACGCCCGTTCTTGTCTTTGGTATCTTTGTTCGCAAGGGGGAGACCATAGTAAAAAGCCAAAGGCCCGATCGGAGTCTTGACCTTGATCCCGGGCCCCACGCTCACGGCAAAACTCCCGAAATCGATATTGTAAGAATCACTGCTGACACTACCCGCATCAATAAATACTACCCCGCGGAACGCGTCCAGATACGGAAGAGGAAACGTGTAGTCCAGATTCACGATCGCCATGGTCTGACCGCCTATGGCTTCCCCGTCTGCCTGAGGGCCCACACGCCGGTAGTTATAACCACGCACCGTTCCAAGACCGCCGGCAAAGAACCTGTCGTAGGCCGGGGTCGTCGATGATTTCCCAAAGGCTTGCGCCGTGGCTAAACGGGCCTGGAATTCGATCTGATGCTTTTTATGGAACGTCAGATACTCCGTGTACCCGGACCTTAAAATATAATATTCCTGATCGCCGCCAAGAAAACTTCCGATCAAGTCGCCTCCAAGATTGATCACACGCCCCTTGGTAGGGCTGAACACATTGTCACGATTATCAAAGGTCGTAAACGCGCGAAGCCTGGAAAGCCAGTCCGGACCGTCAAATTCCGTGACGGAAATAGGGGCATTACTTGCAACATCTCTAAGTTCCACACGCTCCAACGTGTATCCACCCCCCACTCGAATGACATCCTTAAAAAGACGCGACAAAGTCGTTGAAGCGCCCATGCGTCTCTCGCCAAAAAGGGTGTTTTTATTGTCCTGCGCAGTTGCAAAAAGGTTCGTGCCCCAGGAGATCGGCTTATTGAAAAGATACGGCTCCACAAAGCTGACGTCATACTCCTGATTAATCGTTCCGATCTGTCCGCGGATCGAAAGCGACTGTCCGCCCCCGGTAAAACGCGGCCAATTGAGGATGTCAAAGTTGCGTTGGGAGATCTCGGCAAATCCCATGAAGGTATCAATGGAACTGACGCCGCCGCCGAAGGAAAGCTCTCCCGTGCGTTTTTCTTTCACTCGGAAAATGAGATCCTTGCGGTTCGCCCCTGCAGTCGTGGGCTCGGTATCATAAGTGATCTCTTCAAAATAGTTCAGATTCTGGAGACGTTCCTTGGATTTCTCGATCTTCTTGCCGTCAAAGCGCTCGCCCGGACGGATGCGGAGTTCGCGGCGAATGACCTTGTCGCGGGTCTTGGTGTTCCCGCGGATCTGGACCTTCTCGACAAAATAGAGGTCCCCTTCTTGGATCTCGTACAGGATATCCACTTTACCTGTGTCACGATTCAGCTTCACGTCGGGCACCACGCGGGCTTCTATATATCCCTCGCTTGCGTAGAACTGGCGGATCTTCTCGATGTCCTGCGCAACATAAAATTGCGAATAGGTCAGGCCAGGAAGCATTTCAAGCTGCTGCCAAAGTTCGGATTCAGGGAAAATGGTGTTCCCCTTAAACTTAATCTCCCCAGTCAGATAATGTTGCCCTTCGTCGATCCTGATCAAAATCTTAATCGTGTTCTGGTCCTTGTTGTAATCAAACTCCGGCAACACCTTCACGTCCAAGTAACCTTCTTTTTGATAGAAGAAACTGATCTTCTCAAGGTCTTTCTCGAAATCGCCTTCCTTGAAGGTCCCGAACAAGAACCATTTTTTCTCTTTCGTCTTCATGAGCTTTTGAAGCTGCTTGACTTTAAAGGCCTGCACACCTTCGAAGGAGATTTTGGTGATCTTAAACTTTTTCCCCTCAAAGATCTTGATCGTGACCACAGCTTCTTTAGTCTGAGGATCGACGTTCACAGAAGCCTGGAGATCCACGAACCGGTATCCCTTGTCCGCGTAAAGTTTACGGATCTCTTCCTCGCCCTTTTTGACGGCCTTGCGATCCAGGATCTGGCCCTCGATCACGCCAAGTGTCTTACGAAGCTTATCTTCTTTAAAGGAAGTGGCTCCTTCGATCACGATCTGCTTGATGATCGGTTTCTCATCCACTTCGACAATCAATTTAAATCCATCGGGAAGCTCTTCTACTTCCAACTTAACATCCTCAAAAAATCCGGTAGCATAAAGACGCTTGATATCTTCGTTGACGGTCTGCTGCTTAAGCGCGAGCCCCTGCTTGGTCTGGATCTTGCTCAAAATTGTGTTCGTGCTCACGATGCGGTTCCCGCGAACATCCATCGCCACGACTGTTTTTTGGACCGGCTGAGGTTCCGCAGCAACAGGAGCGGGAGTCATGGGCTGGGCATCAGGACTTGTCACGAGGGGTTCGGGTGCTGCAGCGGGCGCGACCGCTTCCGTATTATTAGAAGCAGCTGCCTCAGCCGTCGATGGAACGGCGGGACTTGAAGCGGAAGTCTCTGGCGCAGAGACGATCGCGGGAGTTGTTTCTGTGCTGCTATTTGAGGGAGCCGTGGGAGCCGCCGGAGAAACAGCAACAGCTTCCGTAACCGTCTTATCCGTCGCATCTTCGGCAAGAACCGGGAAGGCTTGAAAAGAGCAAAGGAACAAGCCTAAAAGCAGAACTGTAAAACGCTTCATGCAGACTCCTCCGCTCTAAAAAATTCGGGATTATCGAATCGCGTCCATTCTTTAAGAAACACGAGCGGAATAACGCCCGTGGGTCCATTACGCTGCTTCGCGATGATCGCCTCAGCCTTGTTTTTATTCTCCTCAGAAGGCTGATAATACTCTTCCCGGAAAAGAAATACAACTACGTCCGCATCCTGTTCGATCGCCCCGGACTCACGAAGGTCTGAAAGCTGCGGGCGATTGCCGGTCCTTGACTCCACCGCGCGGGAAAGCTGGCTCACCGCGATGACCGGAACCCGGATCTCACGAGCAAGGGCCTTAAGGGATCTTGAAATTTCGGAGATTTCCTGCTGCCGATTCTCAGAGGACTTCTTTGACCCCTGCATAAGCTGTAAATAGTCAATAATGATCAGCGAGATATCGTGCTTCATCTTAAGACGACGGGCCTTGGCGCGGATCTCGAGCACGGTCTGGCCTGGCGTGTCATCAATGAAGATCGGCGCTTCGGAAAGTTTTCCGGCGGCGGCCGTGAGCTTGGGCCAATCTTGATGAGAGAGATATCCCGTGCGGACCTTTTGCGCGTCCACGCGGGCATGGGAGCAGAGCATCCTCTGCACCAGCTGCTCTTTGCTCATTTCAAGCGAGAACACCACGACCGGTTTTTTTAGGTTAATGCCGGCATGTTCGCAGATCGCCGTCGCAAAAGCGGATTTTCCCATGGAAGGACGCCCCGCTACGATGATGAGGTCCGAAGGCTGAAGCCCCGCGGTCTTCATGTCAAATTCGTGAAAACCGGTCGCGACCCCGGTAATGTGTTCCTTACGTTGAAAAAGTTGGTCGATCGTTTCCATGCTCTCATGGATAATGTCTTTGATCTGGACCGTCTTATTTTCGATCTGCGACTGGCCGATATCAAAGATCATTTTTTCAGCGCTGTCGATCATCTCCCGGGCATTTCCATCGGACTCAAGGCTATTCTGCACGATCTGCGTCCCGGACTGGATGAGTTTGCGAAGGAGCGCCTTATCTTTGACGATCCGGGCATAATGCTCGATATTTGCCGCGGTAGGAACGATCGTGGTCAACTGCGTCAGGTAGCTGATTCCCCCCAAACCCTCAAGCTGCTGGCTCTTCTTGAGTTCCTCGGAAACGGTGATGAGGTCCACAGGGTGGTTCTTGGAGAACAGGGTCGTCATCGCACTGAAGATATTTTGATGACGCTGGTCGTAGAAAAAATCGGGGGTTAGGACTTCGATGGCTTTTGCGAGCGCGATCTCGTCAAAAAACATCGCGCCCAGAACGCTCATTTCAGCTTCGCGATTCTGGGGCGGAAGTTTTTCGTAATGATTGACCGTTGTCTGCAATTCAGCCACAAATGACCTCTGAAGAGGTTTAAGACGGTCGTCCAATTCTCCGTCTTTTTTTGATGAAAGGTGAATTGGACGGCCCTTGTCTTTATTCCCTCAAAGGTGACAAGGACTGCCCCATTTCAGCTTCGCTTCAATTGATAGGAATTGGGACTGTCCTGATAACCCGTTGATATTTAAATTAATGAGAATCAGGGCCGCGCACGAGCTCGACCGTCAGCCGCGTTTTGACCTGCGGGTAGATCTCAAGATCGACTTGGTGCGTCCCGAGGGTCTTCAAAGCTTCCTTAATTCGAATCTGTTTTTTCTCGAAGCCGTGCCCTTGCTTTTCGAGCGCCACACGAAGATCCTCGGCAGTCACGGAGCCATACAACTTGTCCCCTTCACCAGCGCGCACTTCGATTGAGATCGTAAGATCCTTCATCTCTTTAGCGCGTTTCTCCGCCGCTTCTTTTTCTTTGGCCTTGCGAACAACGTTGCGAGCGCGTTTTTCCGCGAAGAACTGCTTATTGGCGCGGGTCGCCGGGATCGCAAGAGCCTGAGGCATCAGAAAATTCCGTGCGAATCCGTCGCGCACACGCACGACATCCCCTTTTTTGCCGACATCTACCACGTTTTTCAAGAGCAATAATTCCATGGATCAATTCCCCTTTTTCTTTTTTTAAAGTGGTCCCGGCGTTCAGTTCGCCTGAAACGCTAAAAGCCCTGAATGACGCGACTTTTTAATGAGACGTGTGAGCGTCCGCTGGTCCTTCGAGCTCAAACGCGTGATACGACGCGGCAGGATCTTGCCTTTCTCGGTAATGTATTTCCCGAGAGCCTCAATATCTTTGTAATCCATGATCGGTAGAACGCGACGCATGCGCTTGCGCACAGGCCGGGAAGGTGTCCGACTCGGAGAGCCATAACCCTTCTCACCTTTTTTGGGGCCGCGGGCATTCTTATCAAAAGGTTTTTTCTTTTCGAATTTTCCAAACTTTGAAGAGGATCTAGGTTTCATATTTTTTACACCTGGCTGATTTAGAAGGGAATTTCTTCGTCGGGTTTAAGTTCGTCCTTTGAAAGGGAGACGGAATCCTTTTTGGAAGGCATGCCGCCCTCCGGGGCTTCAAAAATGCTGTCATCGACGTCCATCGTCGGCACATCCGCCGCATCGCTCTTCCCGCTTCCGGGTTTCGAACCAAGAAACTGAACATTGTCGGCAACCACTTCCGTGGAATAGCGCTTGTTACCATCCGGGCCATCCCAACTTCGGGTCTGGATCCTTCCCTCTACGAAAACAGGGCGACCTTTTTTCAGATATTCATTGCAGATCTCCGCGAGACGCGCCCAAACCACGATCCGGATAAAACAAACTTCTTCTTTTTTTTCACCGGCCTTGGAATTGTAAGTGCGATTGACGGCAATCGTAAACGTCGTCACGGCCTGCCCCGAAGGGATATAGCGAAGTTCCGGATCCCGGGTGAGATTCCCGATCAACATAACTTTATTTAAACTTACGGCCATGGGTCACCCGATATTTTTTTGCGTTGGATTGATTATGCTTTAGGTGTCGCAGCGGGAGCAACCGGAAGAGGCGGTAACGCAGGCTTCCTCACGAGGACGCTCACCATATATCTTAAAAGATTTTCCTGAAGCTCCAGTTCCTTGCGGAAATCCTGCGCCCGGGAAGGATCCATTTCGAATTCAAAAACAAACGTCCTTCCGTCCTTGTATTTGCGGATCATGTGACCAAGCGACTTTTTCCCAAGATCGGTCTTCTGGATCACTTTCCCCTCGAACTTCTCGATCCATTTCACAACTTCCGCAGCGGGATCCTTGTGACTTTCCCCTGTGATTTCCGGCGGAAAAATAAACAAACCTTCATATTTTTTCATCACACACTCCCTCTGCGTCTGGCACCACTTCCCATTGATTTTTCACGAATGGTTAGCGGTACTGCACTGCGAATCGTTCAATCTGACAATAACGCAGCGCTGGATTAAAATGATAACTCTTTCCGTAAGTTTCATAAACAGAAGCTACAGAAGCAGTTATGAAGTTTTCAGGCCTTCAAAAAGGCTCAAAGAAGAGACAATGTAACATAAATGCCTTGCTTGGGCAACCCTGATTCTCATAATAAAAAAGTTTGACGGGTAATCAGGACCTGCGCTGCATAAGCCCTGATTCTCATTTAATAAAAAACTTAGTTAACCCGGCTCATTGCCTTTGGCAACGTTTCCGCAACCCAAGCTTGGCACGCCCGCATCCCCTTTTCGAGAAGCTCTCTCATCGCCTTCTCTTCCGCGGCGTTAAAGGCCGACAACACATAATCGCGAAGCGATCCGTCAGACCCCACGGCCGTTTCGTTTTCTCCCGAGCCAATCCCGATCCGAAGCCTCGGATAAACAGCACTGCCTAGCTGCTCCTCGATCGACGCGAGACCATTATGCCCGCCGGAACTTCCCTCGCCTCGTAAACGAAATTTCCCGAATGGCAACGCGACATCATCGACCACGATCAAAAGATCTTTGGCTGCCTCGATTTTCCAATACCTCACAAGGGAACCGACCGCTTCGCCGGAAAGATTCATGAAAGTCAGAGGATACGCCAATTGAACGATCTCGCCATTCCACCAAACTGAGGATAGGGCCGCCTTCTGGGACTTTTTAGAGGCAAACCTTACTTTCTCTTCCTCAACGATAAACTCCATCAGCCGACGGCCAATGTTATGCCGCGTACGGGTGTATTCGTCTCCGGGATTCCCAAGCCCAATGATGAGTTTCATCAGAGCCTCAAGATTCTCCCGGAAGACGCATAAGCGTCTCCGGGAGATCCGTTACTACTTTCCGTCTTTGGCTGGAGCTGCGGCAGGCTTTCCTGCAGCAGGTGCAGCGGCGGGTTTGGCTCCGGCAGGCGCGCCCTTCGCAGGAGCACCTTCTTCACCGTCCTTATCCTTCTTGCCCTTTTCCATGACCTCGGGCTCAGCAGCACCCTCTTCGGTCGCCTTCACTTCTTCTTCACGCGGCGGATGGATCGCAAGCACCACGTCTTCGGGTGACAGCATGCACTTGATTCCCTCAGGAAGCATCAAATCCTTCGCATGGACCGAATCGTTGATCTTCATCGCCTTCGTTTCGATCTCGATCTTTTCCGGGATCTGCGTGGGCAAGCACTCCACTTCGACTTCGCGATGCACCAAGTCAAGCGACCCGCCTTCCTTGATACCAGGCGCTTCTTCAATATGAAGGAGAACCACAGGGACCTTGACCGTGATCTTTTCTGTGAGCGAGATGACCATGAAATCAATATGGTCGATCTTGTCCGTCACGGGATTATTCTGGATCGCTTTGATGCGACAGGTGGATTCTTTCAGCGTCACGCCTTCAACCTGAAGTGTGATCAGGACGTTCGCGCCGGCTTTGGTGTGGATTGCCTTAAGAAATGCCTTGTCCGGCACTTCGATCGAAAGCGGCTTCATCCCATGGCCGTAAACAATGGCAGGAAACATTTCGTTGCGGCGGACTGCACGTGCTTTGCTGGTCCCGTCCGCGATGCGTGCCTTAGCTTGTAGTTCAAAAGTTTGCATTGAAAATTCCTCCCTTGCCCCGTTAGAGGCTTAATTGATTAAAACGATGACAATTCACAGAAACTCTTTGTCTCATCATCGACGAAATGACACTGACCTAAAATCCCTCAAGATCTCTAACGGGGCGAGCCCACGTAAGAAATCCGTAAATCCCAAACAAATGGCTTTGTAATTAAGTGAAAATCTATTTTGCTTTTTAAAACAGTCCATACCCGTTAAATCTCTAACGGGGTAAAATGTTAAACTCTGCCGCCGTATTTTTTTACGCCTCAACACCTGCGCTTGAAAAAAGTGTGCTGATCGATTCGTTATAATGGATCCGGCAGATCGCGTCAGCCAAAAGCGAGGCGATCGAAAGCTGAGTGATCTTCTTGATCCGCTTTTCCTTGCCTAAAGGAATACTGTTCGTCACGATAAGCTCCTTAATGACGGAATTCTGGATCCTTTCCACGGCGCTTCCGGCCAAGACAGGATGAACAATGTTAGCATAGATGTCCAATGCCCCCGCGTTCTTGAGAGCTTTGGCGGCTTCCACAAGCGAGCCGCCCGTCGAGATCATGTCATCAATGATAATGACATTCTTTCCGGCTACGGCACCGATGATGTGCATCACATGCGTCTGGGACGCACTTTCACGACGTTTGTCCACAATCGCGAAATCGCAATCAAAGAGCTTCGCGTATCCCCGCGCCATCTTGATCCCGCCGACATCCGGCGAAACAACCACGAGATCCTTAATCTTCTTTTTCTTGAAATAGCTCCCCATCACGTTGATCGAATAGAGATGATCCACCGGGATATCAAAAAATCCTTGTATCTGCCCCGCATGAAGGTCCATCGCAAGAACACGATTCGCTCCGGCGCTCACGATCAGGTTCGCCACAAGCTTCGCGGTGATCGGAACCCGGGGTTTGTCTTTGCGGTCCTGGCGGGCATAGCCGAAGAACGGCAGCACCGCCGTGATCCGCTTGGCCGAAGCGCGGCGCGCGGCATCGATCAGGATCAAAAGCTCCATGAGACTTTCGTTCGGCGGCGTGCAGGTCGGTTGAACGATAAAAACATCTTTACCCCGGATATTATCACGGATCTGTAGCTGGATCTCCCCTTCCGGGAAACGGCCAAGCAGCACATCGCCGAGCGGGATGCCAAGATGCCTGGCGATCTCCTTGGCAAGCTCCGGATGGGAGCTCCCCGTTAAAAGAATCATATCTCCATTCAGTTTTTTATTAATCTTCGCGATCTTCACCATAAGGACACCCTACCTTTTCTTCTTTAAGATGGGCCTGGCCGGAACGCCGACGACCACATCACCTTTTTTAATTTTTGTCTTCGGGATCACCACGGATCCCGCGCCGGTTTTCGCTCCATCCGGAATCTGGACGGGCGCCACGAAAACCGTATTAGAACCTATCATTACATTTTTACCGATCGTCGTCTGATGCTTTTTCTTTCCGTCAAAATTCGCTGTAATGGTCCCGGCCCCAACATTCACACCATCCCCAATGACCGCATCCCCCAAATAGATCAAATGCTTGGCCAAAACCTTCTTCCCAAGACGGCTCCGGTTCACCTCCACAAAACTCCCGATCACCGACCCATCGCCAATCACGGTCCCGCAACGAAGCTTCGCGAACGGCCCGATCTCACAATGCGCACCGATCTCCACACCGCTTTTTATGAAGCACCACGGGTAGATCGTGGTGCCTTTACCAATCTTCACGCCTGGAGCCACAAAGGTCTGGTCCGGCGCCATGAACGTCACGCCATTTTCCTGATGCTTCGCAATCTCCCGCTCATTGATCTTTTTTGTCACGGTGGCCAGATCTTTCTGGGAATTGATCCCTTGCCCTTCTTCCGCGTTCGCCAATGAAAATGCCTCCACACAATACCCTTCGCGCCGAAGGATCTCAATGGTGTCGGTCAGATAATATTCGCCCTTTTGGTTCCCCCGCCCGACCTTTCCCAGAGATTCAAACAAAACTTTTTTATCAAAAAGATAAATGCCGGTGTTCACTTCCCGGATTGTACGCTCCTCCGGAGTAGCATCCAGCTCTTCGCGGATCGCCGCAAAATGGCCTTCATCCCGCACGATCCTCCCATATCCTTTCGGATCTTCCTGGTCACAGGAAAGCACGCTGACATGGGCGCGTGATTTTTTGTGCGCCGCCAAAAAGTTCTCGAGCGTCTCTGGCTTCACAAGAGGCATATCGCCCGGCCAGATCAGCACAGGACCTTGCGCGTTCTTGAGTGCCGCCTGGGCCATCATCACCGCGTGCCCCGTTCCTTTTTGCTCGCGCTGAAGCACCGGGATCGCACCATACGGCTTGGAAAAAGACCTCACTTCATCAGCCTTATAACCGACCACCACAAACAGATTCTTAATGCCGGCTCCGGCCAAAGCTTCCAGAACATACCCAAGCACGGGCTTCCCGAACACCGGGTGCAGAACCTTCGGCAATTCCGAGCACATCCGTGTTCCTTTACCCGCTGCGAGAACGATAGCTTCCATAAATTATCCTTTGATCCCGGTCAATTTGATACCTTCGACGAAGAACCGCTGATTAAATAAAAAGACGATCAAGATCGGCAGGATCATCATCATCGATGCCGCCATAAGGAGTGTCCAGTCCGTGCCGTGCACTCCCTGAAAATAAGCCAATCCGACCGGCAATGTATATTTCGTATGCGTATTCACCACGATCAAAGGCCACATCAGGTTCATCCACGACCCCATGAATGTAAAGGTCGTCAAGGTCGCCAAAGCCGGCTTCGAAAGCGGCAAAATGATGTGCCAAAAGATCCGGATGTACGAACACCCGTCGATCTTCGCGGCATCTTCCAGATCCTTCGGCAGCGTCAAAAAGAACTGCCGCAGCATGAATGTCCCGTAAGCCGTAAAGATCCCCGGGAGGATCAGCGCCTTATACGTATCGATCCAGCCAAAATGCCGGAGCAGAATGAACACCGGGATCATGGTCACCGCGCCCGGGATCATCATCGTCGCGAGATAACCAAAAAAAAGCCTGTCGCGGCCTGGAAAATTCAGACGCGCGAATGCGTACGCGGCCATCGCACTTGTAGCGACCTGCCCGAACGTGATGCAAAGACTGACAAAGATAGAATTCAGATAGAACTGTGCGAAAGGGACGACAGACCAAACCTTCACATAATTCTGCCAAACAAACGTCGTGGGAAGCCATTCCTGCCACCACGGACGATTCTCCGCAAAGACCTGGCCCGCTTCAGATAGCGAGGTCGAGACCATCCAAAGGAACGGCGCCGCCATACTCACCGCGCCTATGAAGAGCGCTATAAAGAGCACCGCGCGCTGCAATCTCCGTTTCAGGGGCGACTTCTCCTGAAGTTCGGTCACCACCTTCACCACTTTTTTTCTTTTCGAACGGGAGACAGCCGCCGCCATCTCCTGTTTCATTTCCTCATGAATCAACGAATCAATGTGGTTGCCCATGGTCTTATCTTTTTTTCCAAATGGTTGTGGATGGGCTATCCTGACTGCCCTTCAATAAAAGAAAACAGAAGTCAGGGTTACCCATGGTCTTCTCTTAAAATCCCCGAATAATGTCATTCCCGAATGCCTTAATCAGGAATCCATTCACTGGATCCCCGCCTCCGCGGGGATGACAAGCTATATTTTACGATGTTCTAGGTGTAATGAACGATCCTGCCGAAGAAACGCCACTTCAAGACCGTCACCGCAAAGATAATCAGGAACAGGACCCAGGAAATAGCGGCTGCATATCCCATGCGGTACCATTCGAACGCGTTATTAAAAATATAGTAAATAATCGTGGTAGTCGATCCGTTCGGACCGCCGCCCGTCATGATGTACGCCTGATCGAAACCCGCCTGAAAACCGCCGATCAAACTCATGGTCGCGATAAAGAACGTCGTCGGCGAGATCTGCGGCCAGGTAACATTCCAGAATTTCTGCCAGCTGCTGGCGCCATCGATTTCCGCCGCTTCATAAAGATCACGCGGCACACCCTGCAGCGCGGCCAGATAAAGGATCATGTTGTACCCGCCGATCGATTGCCACACGCTCATGATGATAAACGCCGGCTTCGCCCACGCTTCATCGGTCAACCAATTCGGCCCGATCAATCGGAGGCCCAGCATATCCCCGAATTGAGCGGTCATCGAATTTAAAAGACCGAAATTCGGATTGTAGATCAACCGCCAGAGCATAAAGATCGCAACGCCCGAACAGATCGTCGGGAGAAAATAGAGCGTCCTAAAAATGACCGTTCCCTTGAGCTTCTGGTTGAGAGCGATCGCAAGGAGAAGCGATCCCGCCATGCTGATCGGAATGGCTGCCATCAAAATGAGCGTATTCCAACAATACTTCCCAAAGAAGGGGTCTTTCGCGAGCTCAATAAAGTTCTTCAACCCCGCGAATTGCGGGCCATCCGACAAAAGGTCCCACTTCACAAAACTCAGCCAAAGCGACGCCAGCACAGGGATCGAGGTGAAGAGAAGAAATCCCAGCAAGTTCGGCATAAGGAACCCATACGCCGCGATCGTCTCCTTCGTTTTATCCTTCAATCCGTTTTTCATGGCTTCAGATTTTCATTTCTCATTTTTTCATGAACTGCGATGCGGGAGAGAGCCGTCTTTGAGCTCTCCCAGTGTCGTAGTTTTGCACCGGCAAAACTGCCCCGTCTGGGCTCGAACCAGAAACCTTGCCTCCAAAGGGCAGTGTGATACCATTTCACCACGGGGCAATAACTTATAAAAACAGACACTTTAAAACCCGGTAACGATTAACGCTCGAACGGATCGTCATCGTTTAAGGCATGCGCCTGGGGCTGATGCTCGATAAAAAGCTCGTAGGCGTTTAAGACCTCTTGCTGAATATAATCCTTGAACTCGGCTGTGATGGGATGCGCCACATCCCGGTAATCGTCTCCTTTGACCTTGCGGGACGGCATCACCACAAAAAGACCCTTAATCCCCTCCAGAACCTTCAGTCCACGCACCACAAAACAACCGTCAAAAGTAATGTTGGCGAAGGCGCATAATTTATTTTCTTTGTTCGCTTGGGGAAAAACGCGAATTTCCGTGATCTTCACTTCTCGACCTCAGCGTCTTATGTACTACTATCTAAAATGAGTGACAAATCACCTTGCGAAAAGGAAAGGGTACTTCTTTCAATCTCTTCGATAGGTCTAAAGCTTCTTCCCGGCTGGAGAACGCTGCGAAGACCGTCGCCCCGCTTCCGCTCATAAGAACGAAGGGAGCACCCAGATCTTTGAGGACCGCCATGGCTTTGGGGATGGACGGCATCATGCGAAACGCCGGTATTTCCAGATCATTTCGCGCAAGTGTCGACGCTTCCCGGATCCTCTTTCTTTCAAGAGAAGAGTGCAGAATTCTAGCAATACGCCTTTCCTTTGTCAAGGAAAGGGGCCGCCCCCGCCAGGCAAGCTTTTGATAGACTTTTTTCGTATTCAGCCCCTGATCCGTCACAAGCAAGAGGAATCCGAGGCGACTGCCGCAAGGCACTTTCTGAAGCTTATCCCCGATCCCCCACGCCATGGCCTGCCTCGCGTCCGAAAGGAAGAACGGAACATCCGCGCCGAGCCTTTCCCCTAGTGCCCCAAGCTCTTGGGCCGAGATCTTGAGCCGGAAAAGTTTCTTCATACCAAGTAAAAAGAACGCCGCATTGCTAGAGCCCCCTCCCAGCCCTGCACCCAGCGGAATACGCTTGGTGAGCCGCACGGAGACGCCCTCTAGCTTGGGGAATTTCTGCTGAAGCGCCCGGTAGGCTTTGGTGATGAGATTGCCGTCCCCCGTCTCAAGCGAGGGAATGTTCGTGGTCAGCTTAAACCCTTTCGGATTTTTCCGAATCACGATCGTATCTGCAAGTGAGATACGGTGGAAAAGCGTCAGAAGCTCATGATATCCATTCGACCGCTTTCCGAGGATACGCAAATGGAGATTCAGCTTCGCAGGACTTTGGAGGGTAAGGCAATTCATAACAGAACGCGCGTACGGAGTACGGCGTACCGCGTTTTAGATACTCCGTACGCGAGACGCCGTACCCCTTACTAAAAAAACTAGGACCAGTCTTTTTTCTTGTGACGGTTCCGGCGCAACTTTTTCTTGCGCTTATGCTTGTTCATCTTTTTCTTGCGCTGTTTACGAGCCCAAGGCATGAATGGAACTCCTTTAGATGATGGTTTAGGGAATAACTTTATTGAGCGGGTATTCGATAATGCCTGAGGCGCCGGCTTTCTTGAGCGCCGGAATCAGTTCGCGGACCACGGATTCATCAATGATGGTCTCGACATCCAGCCAATTCTTGTCTGTAAGGTTCGCGATCGTGGGCTTCTTCATAGCCGGAAGAAGGCTCAGGACCCGTTGGAGATTCTTCTTCTCGACGTTCATTTTGAGGCCAACTTTTTCCTGCGCACGCATGGCGCCATCAAGAAGCATGATCAGGTTATCCATCTTTTGCTTTTTCCAAGGATCCTTCACGCTCTGCTTGTTCGCGATAAACTTCGGGATAGAAACGATCACAGTATCAATGATCTTGAGTTTGTTGGCGCGAAGGCTGGATCCGGTTTCGGTCGCTTCCACGATGGCATCCGCAAGACGCGGCGGCTTGGCTTCCGTGGCACCCCAGGAGAATTCCACTTCCGCGGTCACTTTATTTTTCTTAAGGTAACGCTTCGTCACGCTCACGAGCTCGGTAACGACTTTCTTTCCATTCAAGTCCTTAACGCTTTTAAAAGGCGAGGACTCATGCACGGCCAGAACCCAGCGAACCGGATTGGAAGTACGCTTGGAATATTGAAGTTCGCAGAGTTCGATGACATCGGATTCATTCTCCACGATCCAATCGTGTCCTGTCAGGCCGCAGTCCACGATACCATCTTCGACATACCGGGACATTTCCTGTGGACGGAACAATACGACTTCGATCTCGGGATCATCAATGGAAGGAATATAGGAACGGGAACTGACATTGATCTTGAAACCGGCCCGCTTGAAGAGATTATAGGTCGCTTCTTCAAGACTACCCTTGGGCAATGCAATTTTGAGCTTGTTGGTGATGTTCACCCGGTTAGATCTCCAATATAATTAATTGCTTCGCTGAGGCTAAGATACCATGAATTTCTATTACCCGAAAGTCTCATGAATGTAAAGATTTAAGAGATCTAGCGGGGTCAATAGGAGGCGGATTCTATCTTTTTGCTCTCGGAGTGTCAATCGTGGAAATATTCGTCGCCTAAGAGCCGTGTTGCTTCTTCTTAGGAAGAACATCCTGTTCGAGTTTTTGGAATAGAACAAGCACGATAAGAACAAGCAGCGTCGTGACGATCGCCGGCTTATAAAGCCCGATACCACAAGCAAGGCCAATGCCGCAAATAGCCCAGATCCCGGCCGCTGTCGTCAATCCCCGGACTCCCTGATCGCCACGAATGATGGCCCCTGCCCCCAAAAAGCCGATGCCCGTCACGACTTGCGCCGCGATACGCGAAGGATCGACCACCGTAAGTCCTTTGTAGATCAAAAACATATCCGCCGAAATAATCATCATAAGCGCGGACCCGAGGCAAACAAGCGTGTACGTTTTGAAACCGGCTTCCTTGCCGTTGTATTCCCGTTCTAAGCCGATCAAAGCCCCGAGTCCCGTGGCGGCAAAGAGCCGGGTAAAACTTTCAATGTCATGAGGTGTCAAACCCAACATAAAACCTCCTTTAATCAGTACATGGTACTTAGAACATGGTACCTAGTATAACGACCGTCTGCGTTTTTTTCTAAGTACTATGTACGAACTACTAAGTACGACTTTTCAATATTACCGACCTAAAAGCAAAGCCGGATTCCCTGTCAGCTTAAGTGAAGAGCGATAGCCCTGTTTAAAAAGTTCAAAACCACGCCGTGCGATCATGGCCGCATTGTCAGTCGAGAGCACAAACGGCGGGAACCAAACCTTGATACCTTTGGCCGCGCCATCCCGCGTCAGCTTTTCGCGAAGATGCGAATTCGCGCTCACGCCGCCACCGACCACGATATCAGATACTCTTTTGAATTCAGCCGCATCCAGAGATTTCTCGACAAGCCACCCGATGGCTGCATGTTGAAAACTCGCGGCCATATCTTTTTTAGACAACGCGTTCGGATTCGGTTTTCCGGTCTTCGGATCCTGATAATGATAAAGCACGGCCGTTTTCACGCCGCTAAAACTGAACCCGAACCGATTGTCCTGTTTTGGCCTTGTAAAATGAAAGGCCCGCGGACTTCCTTCTTTCGCGAGTTTATCCAGAATAGGCCCGCCGGGGTAACTCAAGCCCATGATCTTTGCGACTTTGTCGTACGCTTCGCCCACCGCATCATCCACGGTCTCCCCCAGGATATGGATCTTTCCTTTTTCGCAAAATGTAAGCATCGTGTGCCCTCCGGAAACAAGAAGGCCTATATAGCGCTTGGGTTCCGGCTGGCCAAAAAAATTGGCGACGAGGTGAGCTTCCATATGATTGACACCGACAAGCGGAATATCAAGTTGATACGCGAGCGCCTTGGCGAACGCGACACCGACGAGAAGTGATCCGATAAGCCCGGGACCTTTGGTCACGGCGATAAGATCGAGATCCTTGGCTTTGATCTTGGCTTCATGAAGTGCTTCTTCAAACACACACTGGATCTGTTCCATGCAATGCCGCGACGCAATCTCCGGCACCACGCCACCGAATTTCTTGTGCCGAAAAAGACTGGAGGAAACAACGTTGGAAAGGATCGTGTCTTTGCCTCTCAAAACAGAACATGATGTCTCATCGCAGGAGGTTTCGACTCCAAGCGTATAAAATGGGCTTTTGAGGGAGGGGGTTTTCTTATAAGTCAATGGATACCGTTCCTAATTGTGCGCTTCAGGTTTCGGGTCATGGCTCCTGTTTGCGGCTTCCAGGCCCTTTTTCCCGCGTCTCGATTTTACAGCCATATCCAACACAACTGACAAGATGCAAAGCCCGACAGCGACGCAAATAAGAACGAATGACAACCGTAGAAAGAAAAGCTCCATTGATCTTTTCGCCTTTGTAAAAAATCAGCTTGATAGTTTATGGATCAGGATCTCGTTCACAATCTTGGGATTGGCTTTACCGCCGGTTTCTTTCATCACCGCGCCGACGAGAGCACCAAGGGCTTTTTGTTTTCCGGCCTTGAATTCGGCAACCGCGACGGGATTGGCAGCGATGGCTTTTTCGACCGCTTTTTCGATCAGGCCTGTGTCGGAAACCTGCGTAAGACCTTTTTCTTTAACGATCACATCCGCAGGCTTACCGGTCACTGCCATTTCCTGAAACACGTCCTTCGCGGTTTTTCCGCTTACGGTTCCCTGTTCGACCAGGCGGATCAGCCCAGCGAGCGCCTGGGGTGAAACAGAGCAATCCTCGATCGCTATATTTTTTGTATTCAACATGGCCAAAAATTCATTCTGGATCCAGTTGCTCGCGGACTTCGCCGCAGCTCCCGCTTGAACGCAGGCCTCGAAATATTCCGCATGTTTCTTCTCCTGCACGAGCACATAGGCGTCGTATTCCGGAATGCCGAATTCCTTGATGAAACGCTTCGCGCGCTCCAGTGGAAGCTCGGGCAAAGTCTTTCGGATCTCTTCCACCACCTCTCGCGACAAAGTGAACGGCACAAGGTCCGGCTCAGGGAAATACCGGTAATCGTGCGCCTCTTCCTTGGAACGCATGGAAAATGTCGTGCCCTTCGCGTCATTCCAAAGCCGCGTTTCCTGGACGATCGTTTCTCCGTTTTCGCAAGCTTCGGTCTGCCGCTCGATCTCGTACTGGATCGCTTTCTGCACCATTTTGAAAGAGTTCAGGTTCTTGATCTCAACCTTGGTTCCAAACTTTTCCTGACCTACTGGCCGCACCGACACGTTCGCGTCGCAGCGGAGGCTTCCTTTTTCCATATCGCAGTCGCTCACTTCCACATATTGAAGGATCGCCTTAAGCGCGGTGAGGTAATCGTAAGCTTCCTGGGGGCTGCGGAGATCCGGTTCGGAGACGATCTCAAGAAGCGGAATGCCGCCGCGGTTATAATCCACCAAGCTTCCGTCCGTGATGCCTTCATGGAGGAGTTTCCCAGCGTCTTCTTCGAGGTGCGCGCGCGTGATTCCGATCTTCCGCTCGATCATCTTTCCGTCGGCGGTTTTCGTCTCGATCAAAAGTTCGCCCCGGCCATTTACCGGCATATCGAATTGTGAGATCTGATATGCCTTGGGAAGGTCCGGATAAAAATAATTCTTCCGGTCGAATTTGAGTCGCTCTGCCACCTTGCAATTGAGCGCGAGCCCCACGCAGATCCCGAGCTTGAGCGCCGCTTCATTCAAGACCGGCAGCGATCCCGGCCAGCCCAGGCACACAGGGCACGTATGCTTGTTCCCCTCAGCCCCGAATTCAGTCGAGCACGAGCAAAAGAGCTTGCTCTTCGTCTTCAGCTGTACGTGGACTTCTAGACCTATGACCGGTTCGTAGTTCATAACTTCGGTTTCTTTTTGTATTGTTTCCATCCTAACAAAATTAATATCGGGATGATGAGAACCCCCAGCAACCCGAAAGGACCTATCACCGCAAAAAGTAACGGCATGTAATAAAATCCGAAACATAATGCGCAGAGTGAAATCACCAGGGCCGTAGTGGCTATTTTCTTATTTCCCATACGGATACCGAAGGCTAAAAAGCTGTACACTATGGCAGCAAGAACAGAAAATATTACAAGCTTTGTCATTTGAGCAGAAGTCTTGCCGCTGCTTATGAGCGGTATCGCTAATGCAAAGGATTCAAATAATACAACAAGCGCCCAGAGCCATATCATTATGGAAACAATCGATAAATACTTGGACCTTTCTTCAGACATTTTCACCTCCAATCTTATCCAGTTTAGCTATTAACCAGATAACATCCGGTTTTCCTCAGCAACCAATTCAGTCGCTGATGGCTTTTTCTTCCATATATCTTATAGGCCATAAAACTCTCGAACGTCTTATTCCTTCGGCAAATTGCGGAACACCTGCGCTAATTCCTTTTTATTCATCTTTCCTTCCGCAACCGAAAGCATCACACCAAGAAGAGCTTTATTTGCCAAAATAGAAACACCGTTCGACTCAAGAAAGATCAATGCGGCATCAAGCGCGGTCCTCTTATTCCCATCCAGAAAAGGATGATTCTTGCAGAGGTGGAAGGCGTAAGCGGCTGCCATCTCAAAAAGATCCGCATGTAACCAATGCCCACTAAACGCTGATTCCGGCTGGGACATTGCGGACTCCAGCAACGCCATGTCCCGAACGCCGTCCGTACCCCCAAACTGTTCCAGCTGACGCGTATGGGACTTCAACACCTGGGCCAGAGTCAAAAAAACAGGCTCTCTGGACCCGTACGAGCCGCCCTCTTCTCGAATGACCAAACGCGCTTTCGCGGGCACCTTTTTTTTGATTTTTGTTTTTCGGGGCATAGATCCTGTCGTTTACTCAGCAAGAGCTTTGAAAGTTGCAGCATGCCTCTTGTGGACTTTGTTCATAGCCGCCTCAAATCTTTTCTCCCGCTCTTTATCCTCCACCGGAGAAATGACGAGATTGCGGCCGTCAGTGTTGATCTCAAGCGGGGTATCCTTTGTGATACTCAGAAGATCGAGGATCGCTTTCTCGATAACCAGGGCCAGGCTGTTTCCGTGGGCTGTCAGGTGCTTTATCATGTTATCCTCCAGTTATACGTTCGTATATACAATGTAGCACCTTAAAACTGCCCTGTCAAACGCCTACAAGCTGGGCTTTTTCTTATAAATGCCGGTTTCTTGCTCAAAAGCGTAGGCCGTACGAAGCATGGTGGATTCGTCGAATGGACGGGCCATGAGCTGCATCCCGATGGGCAGGCCGCCGGACGTGAAGCCGCACGGAACAGACATCGCGGGAATTCCTGCGAGATTCGCCGGGATCGTGAAAATATCAGACAAGTACATCGCGATCGGATCTGCGGCTTTTTCGCCGATCTTGAATGCTGCGGTTGGCGAGGTCGGCGAAAGGATCACGTCCACTTCCTTAAATGCCTTCTCGAAATCCTGACGGATCAGCGTGCGAACTTTCTGCCCTTTCAAGTAATACGCTTCGTAATAACCGGCGGAGAGAACAAACGTTCCGAGCAGGATGCGACGCTTGGCTTCCTGACCGAATCCCTGGTCCCGTGTCTCAAAATACATCTCTCGAAGATCTTTGGTCGGAACACGTAATCCGTATTCCACGCCATCAAAACGGCCTAAGTTCGAGCTTGCCTCGGCGACGGCTACTATATAGTACACAGCAACAGAGTGTTCCGTATGCGGCAGGCTGATCATCTTGATCTCGGCCCCGAGCTTCTTATAGATCTCTGCGGCCTGACGAACACTTTTCTCGATCTCCGGATCAATCCCTTCGATGAAATACTCTTTCGGAAGGCCTATCTTGAGCCCCTTCACGTCACGCTTAAGCGCCTGTGTAAAATCTGGGACGGATTGGGCCGACGAAGTGGAATCCTTCGGATCATGGCCGCAAAGGATATTCAACAGGAGCGCCGAGTCTTCCACAGTTTTGGTAATCGGACCGATCTGATCAAAACTCGAACCGAACGCGATCAGACCATAGCGCGACACACGGCCGTACGTGGGCTTCACACCGACCACGCCACAAAGCGCCGCCGGCTGACGGATCGAACCACCGGTATCGGAACCCAATGCCGCAAGCGTCATATCCGCCGCGACCGAGGCCGCCGAGCCGCCGCTCGAACCTCCCGACACGCGCTCGAGATCCCAAGGATTCCGGCAAGGACCGAACGCGGAGGTTTCGCAGGAGGAGCCGAACGCGAATTCATCCATATTGCATTGTCCAAAAAGTGTCGCACCGGCATTTTTAAGTTTTGTGATCACGGTCGCATCATAGGGCGGCACATGCTTCGCGAGGATCTTCGACGCGCAGGTCACTTCTCTGCCATCGATGCAGATATTGTCTTTGATAGAAACAGGAACGCCGTGAAGTATACCCTCACCTTTCCTCTCCCCCCGGGAGAGGGATGGGGTGAGGGAAAGCCGGAGAAAAGCATTGACCTTGGGATTAAGCAGCGCGGCTCTCTTAGAAAAAGCGTCCAGGATCGGTTGAGCCCCGTCCTTTTTCGCGACTTCAATCGCTTCTACGAGGGTCAGGGAACAGAGATCTGTCATCGCTGCACGATCTTGGGAACTTTGAAGAAAGGACCCTCAGTCTGAGGAGC
>SESH01028354.1_pt1 | contig 21237 bp, 23 predicted proteins | sample 3171561 | NCBI WGS metagenome assembly SESH01 (sample SAMN10866947, study PRJNA518727) | freshwater metagenome | biome: subpolar coniferous forest; feature: holomictic lake; material: water; isolation source: holomictic Lake 442 2011 16.5 m and 2014 13 m | place: Canada: near Kenora, Ontario
CGATGGCCTGGCGCACGAAGGCATCCCCGTCGGGGCAGACGTTCTGGAAGATGCCGCGCCGGCAGCCGAAATCGCCGAGGCCGGTGTTGTAGCCCTCGAAGCCGACGTACTCGGCGCGCGTGGCGCGCAGGGCGGCGAAGATCTCCGGCCAGGGCAGCAGCCCGCCGCCCGGCACGCCGCGGTCGTTCTCGCAGGCATGCAGGCCCCAGAGCCGGTCGCCGACCGACCGGATGGCCGCCGCATAATCGCGCACCTCGGTGACGAGGTGATAGGTGTCGAGCAGGAGGAACAGGTTGGGATGCGCCGCGAGGGTGAGCAGCTCCAGCCCCTGGGCGGGGGTGTTGACCACGTGCGAGCGGAACCGGCTCATCGGCTCGACCACCAGCTTCACCCCGGCGCGCTGGGCGTGGGCGGCGAGCGTCTGCAGCCCCTCGGCGGTCCGCGGCAGCTCGTCGGCCGGCGGCCGGCGCTTCAGGACCTTGCCCGGCCGGCCGTAGAGCGCGCCCGCATAGGCCAGTGCGCCGAGCTCGGCCGCCTGGTCGATGATCGCGGTGTGAAAGGCGAGGGCGGAGCGGCGGTTCTCCGGGTCGTCGTCCGACAGGTCCGCGCCCGCGGGCCAGGCGCCGCCCGGGCCGACCAGCAGGCTGATGCCGGCGGCCTCGGCGGTGCGGCGGGTGAGCGCGGCGGAGAACGGCACATCGAGCCCGACCGACAGCTCGATCGCCTCCAGCCCCAGCCCGCGCGCCCGGTCGAACAGGCCGACCTCGGCATCGCTCCAGCGTTCCATCCAGAGATAGATATGCGCACCCAGTTTCATGGGGAAGCAGTGTCGCGCCGACGGGACGAGGGGCAAGTCACAAGCGCCGGGCCGGGCGGGGCGGGTTCAGCGCAGGAAGGCCTCCGGCAGGCCGCCGTCGACGGTGAGCACCTGGCCGGTGGTCTTGCTCAGCCGCGGGCTGACGAGGAGGAAGTAGGCCTCGGCCTGGTCGGCCGGCGTGATCGGCGCCTTGGTGAGGGTCCGCTCGGCATAATAGCGCGCGAGCTTGGTGACGAGCGAGGCGGTGGGCTCGTCGTCGGTGAAGGCGACATGGTACTTGGCGAGGGAGCTGACGACGCGCTCGCGCGGGAACATGGCGGAGCCCTGCACGACGGTGGCGGGGGCGACGCCGTTGACGCGCACGAGCGGGGACAGCTCGACGGCGAGCTCGCGCACGAGGTGGCTGACGGCGGCCTTCGACGTGTCGTAGGCGAGGGTGCCCTTCTTGGCGACGACGGCGTTGGCCGAGGAGGTGAGGACGAGGCTGCCGCGCAGGCCCTGTTTTTTCCACGTCTTGGCGGCCTCATCGGCGACGAGGTAGCTGCCGGTGACGTTGACGTGGTAGGTGAAGAGCCACTTGTCATCCGGGATGTGGCCGGCGGCGTCGCTGGGCCAGATGACGCCGGCGGTGACGACGATGGCGTCGAAGCCGCCGTAGGCGAGGGCGACCTGGTCGAGCATCGCGCGGATGCTGGCGCGGTCGGTGATGTTGCAGGCCAGGCCGAGGGCGGGGCCGCAGGCGGAAATCCCCGACCCGGCCACGCCGATCCCCTGCCCGAGCCGGTCGGTGATTTCCTGCGCGGTGGCCGCGGCGGCCTCCGGCTGCAGGTCGACGCACACGAGGTGGGCGCCTTCCCGCGCGAGGCGGTGGGCGGTTTCCCGGCCGATGCCGGAGCCGGCGCCGATGACGATGGCAATCTGGCGGGCGAGCTCCTTCTCGGCGGGCATGCGCTTCAGCTTGGCCTCCTCGAGCCGCCAGTACTCGATGTCGAACGCCTCCTGCGGCGGCAACGCGATGTAGCGGTCGATGGCCTCGGCGCCGCGCATGACCTCGACGGCGCAGTTATAGAACTCGGCGGTGACGCGGGACTCCGACTTGTCCTTGCCCCAGGTGATCATGCCGAGGCCGGGGATGAGCACGACGGTCGGGCTGGCGTCGCGCATGGCGGGGGAGTGGGGGTGCCGGTACTGCGCGTAATAGGCCGCGTAGTCCTGGCGGTAGGCCGCGAGGCCGGCGGTGAGCCGGGCCTTGAGGTCGGCGAGGCCCTCGGTCTGCGGGTTCCAGTCCACGTAGAGCGGCTTGATCTTGGTGCGCAGGAAGTGGTCGGGGCACGACGTGCCGAGCGCGGCGAGCCGGGCGGCATCCCGCGAGTTCACAAAGCGGAGAATCTTCTCATCCTCCTGCACCGTGCCGATGAAGCGCTGCTGCGGCGACACCTGCCCCCGGAGCCACGGGAGGAGGCCGGCGAAGAGCGCCGCGCGCTGCTCGGGCGCGAGCGTGGCGTACTGCGCGCCGCCGAACGCCGCGGCGTCGCCGCCCTTCGCGGCGTACTGCCGCTCGATGTAGGCCGCGGCCCGCTCGATGCAGTCCAGCGTGTAGGTGTAGCAGGCCCGCTCGTCCTGGTCCCAGGAGATGAAGCCGTGCTGGCCCATCATGATGGACTTCACCTGCGGCTGCTGCCGGCAGATCTCCTGCATCGCGAGGCCGAGCTCAAAGCCGGGCCGCATCCACGGGACGCAGGCCATCTCGCCGCCGAAGATCTCCTGGGTGAGCTGGGCGCAGCGGGCCGACGCGGCGATCGCGATGATCGCGTTGGGGTGCATGTGGTCGACGAACGGGGCCGGGATGAAGCTGTGCAGCGGGGTGTCGATGGACGAGGCGCGCGGGTTCAGGTTGAAGGTGGCGTGGCCGGCCATGGCGACCATGTCGTCCTCGGCGGTGGACTTGAGCCCCCGGTCGGCGCGCGCGGCGTAGAGGGCCTGCATCCCGATGAGCTTCGACTGGTAGAGGGACGAGAAATTTTCGCGCGTGCTGGTGCGGAGGTCGCCGCCGGAGCCCTTGACCCAGAGGACGGTGGCGGGCTGGCCGGTCAGCGGGTCCGTTTCCGTGAGCTTGGACGACGTGTTGCCGCCGCCGGTGTTGGTGATGCGCTGGTCGCTGCCCAGGAGCTGGGAGCGGTAGACGAGGCGGGCGACGGGATCGAGCGCCGCGGCGGCGGCCTCATCCCAGCAATAGTTGACGTGGCGGTAGGTTTTCATGAAAGCGAGGCAGGGGATCGGGCGGGGGCCGGGGCGGCGGGGGCTACGCGCGCTGCACCTGGGCGAAGGTGTCCTGGAGGGCGCGGGCGGAGGCCTGCAGCGCCTGCAGCTCCTTGGGCCAGAGCTCCACCGGGACGTGGGCGAGCGCGCCGGCGCGGCCGACGACGGTGGGCACGCTGAGCGCCACGCCGCGGAGGCCGTAGGCGCCCTGCTGCACGGTGGAGACCGGGAGGACCTGCCGGCGGTCGAGGGCGATGGCGTGGACGATCTCGGCGATGGTGAGGGCGACGGCCCAGCCGGCGCCGCCCTTGCGGCGGATCACCTCGGCGCCGCTGCCCTTGGTGCGCTCGAAGATCTGCGCCTGGAAGGCGGGGGTGCAGCCGGGATGCTTGGCCAGCGGCAGGCCGGCCCAGGTGGCGGACGACCAGACGGGGAACATGGAGTCGCCGTGCTCGCCGAGGATCAGGGCCCGCACCTGGGTGGGGGCGAGCGCCAGCTCCTGCGCGAGCAGCGAGCGGAAGCGCGCGGTGTCGAGCATCGTGCCCAGGCCGAGCACCTGCGACCACGGCAGGCCCAGCTGCGCGGCGGCGAGCTGGGTGAGGATGTCGACGGGATTCGAGACGACGAGGACGAGCGCGTCGCGGCGGAGGCCGGCGACCCGGAGGGAGTCGAGGATGCCGGTGAACAGCGCAACGTTGCGGTTGATCAGGTCGAGGCGGGACTCGTCGGGCTTGCGGCGGAGGCCGGCGGTGATGACGAACACGTCGCTGTCGCGGGCCCGGGCGTAGTCGCCGGCGTAGATGCGCTGGTCGGCGATGACAGAGGAGCCGTGGCGCAGGTCGAGCGCCTCGCCCTCGGCGAGGTCGGCGTTGGCGTCGAGCAGCTGGATCTCGGACACGAGGCCGGCGCACTGGAGGGCGAAGGCGGCATTGGAGCCGACGCGGCCGCCGCCGCCGATGATGGAAACTTTCATGGGAAAAAGGAAGAGACGGAAATTGAAAAGCGGAAAGCGGAAAGCGGAAGGCGGAAGGTGGAAAGTCGAATTTCGAACAGGCGAAATTCGAACAACGCCGGGCGGGAGGCGGCAGCCTCAGGCTGCGCCCAACCGACCGGACGGCGGGGGACCGGGCCTATTTGGCGGCCAGGGCCTTGAGGATCTGCTCGGTGATCTGCTGGACCACGGCTTCGACCTGGGGGTCGGCCGCGGCGCGCGCGGGCGCGGGGGTGGCCGGGGTGGTGCCGGGGCGAAATTCGGCGCTGTCGCAGAGCTCGCACTCCTTGAGGTTGGCGCGCGGGTCGGGCATGCCGAGCTTCTGGCGGAGGTTGACGAGCTCCTTGGCCTGGCCGCCGGAGAAGCGGTGCAGGCCGCCGCCGAGGCCGGCGGCGATCCAGACCGTGCGGCAGTAGGAATCGATGTTTTCCATCTTCCAGTAGGCGTCCTCCACGTCCTTGCCCCAGACGATGACGCCGTGGTTCTGCATGAGGACGGCCTGGTGGGTCTTGCCGACCTCGCCGACCTCGTCGGCGTTGGCGGGGGTGCCGGGCGTGCGGTACTGGGCGACGCCGATCTTGCCGAGGAACACCTCGGCCTCGGGGATGAGGCAGGAGGGGATGTCGACGTTGGCGATGGCGAAGGCGGTGGCGTGGGGCGGGTGCGCGTGCACGCAGGACTTGCAGGCGGGCTGGCGCTTCATGATGCCGAAGTGGGTGAGGGCCTCGCTGGTGCGCACGCGGGCGCCGGCGAGCTGCCGGCCGTCGAGGTCGACGAGGCACATGTCGTCGGGCTTCATGTCGCCCTTGCAGATGAGCGTGGGGGTGCAGAGCGCGAGGTTGTCGCCGACGCGGATGGTGATGTTGCCGCCGTTGCCGTCGGTGTATTCGCGCTGCCAGAGGCGGCGGCCCATTTCGCAGATGCGTTCCTTGAGGAGCTGGATGGCGGGGGAGCGGAAGAACTTCTCGATCTCGGCGGGGGTCTTGGGATCGGAGCCGGGGGCCCACTTGAACTCGTAGTCGGGCACGCTGGGGCCGGCGGGCTTGGCGGCGGCGGCGGGCTTGAAGCCGGGCTTGGCGCGGCCGCTGAACACGTCGCGGGCGGACGGGGTGAGGATGGCGCCGGCCGGCGGCTGTTCCCCCTTGCGGAGGAGCTCTTCGGCTTCGCGGGCGGTGATGAGGTTGGACATGGGAAGGAGGGTTAGGCGGACGGCGGAGTGTAGAAAATCTGGTCGATGATGGCGGCGTTGAAGGCGTCGACCGGGGTCGGCTGGGTGAAGGGGACGGCGGCCTCCGCGCCCTCGGTGAAGCCGATGACGTGGCCGTGGGTGGCGCCGAGGTTGTCGTAGACGACGAGACTGCTGCCCGGCGCCAGGGGGGTCATGGGGGCGCCGGCGAACTGGGGGGCGGCAAACGGCTGCACGAGCAGGAACCGGCCGCCGCGGTAGGCGGGATCCTGGTGGGAGAGGGTGACCCGACCGATGACATGGCCCAGGCGCATGGTCAGGCGGTCTCCCGGGCGGGCTCGTCCACGAGGGCGAGGATGAGGTTGCGCAGGGGGGAGCGGGGATCCTGGACGTATTCGCGCGTCTTGGACCCGTCGGTGGAGATGAGGACGTGCTGGTGCTGGCCGGCGCTGAGGGGGTCGAGGGCGAGGATCGGGGGGCCCTCGGTGCGTCCGGCCTCGTCGATCGGCTGGCAGATGACGGTGCGGCAGCCGGCCATGCTCGGATGGCAGACGGACGAGACGATCACCCCATCGACGCGCGCCAGGATCATGGGTCAGTAGATGCGGAGGTTGTCGACCATCACGCAGCGGCGCGTGCGGGTGAAGGTGGCCGGGTTGGTGATGCCCTCGCCGGTGGTGGTGGCGATGGAGTAGCTGAGGTAGCCCTCGCCGCCGAGGCCGAGGCCGGCGGTGGACGGGCCGTTCTTGACGAAGAGCGTGGTGTCGAGCGCGCGGGCCATCTGGGTCATGTGGTCGACGTTGAGCGAGTGGATGACGGCGGAGTGCTTGTAGCCGTGCTCGGATTTCCGGGCGAACTCGATGGCCTGCTGGATACTCTGGACGCGGACGACCGGGAGCATGGGCATCATCTGCTCCTCCATCACGAACGCGTGGTCGACGTCGGTCTCGGCGTAGAGCAGGGGGGTGTTGGCGGGGACGTTGGCGCCGGCGTGGCGGGCGAGGACGGCGGCGTCGGCGCCGACGAGCTGGCGGTTGAGCACGGCGTGGGAGCAGCCGCCGGCATCCTTGGAGGTGGTGAAGGCGGCGGCGGTGAGCTTGGCCAGCTGGGAGGAGCTGAGGGCGACGCCGCCGGCGGCCTTGAGGCCGTCGAGGAAGCGGTCGGCGAAGGGGGCGAGGACGAAGACCTGCTTTTCGCCGATGCAGAGGAGGTTGTTGTCGAAGGCGCTGCCCTGGATGATGTCGCGGGCGGCCTTCTGGAGGCAGCCGGTGCCGTCGACGATGACGGGGGGGTTACCGGGGCCGGCGCAGATGGCGCGCTTGCCGGACTTCATGGCGGCGCTGACGACGCCGGGGCCGCCGGTGATGCAGAGCAGGTTGATGAACTCGTGCTTGGTCAGCGCGGTGAAGGTGTCGAGGGTCGGCTGCAGGACGGTGCAGACGAGGTGCTCGATGCCGAGGGCGGCGGAGATGGCCTCGTTGTAGGCGCGGACGGCGAGGGCGGCGGAGCGGGCGCCGCCGGGATGGGGGTTGAACACGACCGCGTTGCCGGCGGCGACGATGTTGATGATGTTGCCGCTGAGGGTCGGGATGGAATGGGTGACGGGCAGGATGGCGCCGACGACGCCGAAGGGGGTGTGCTCCTCGAGGGTGATGCCGTGGTCGCCGCTGAGGCCGTAGGGCTTGATCCACTCGACGCCGGGGACGAGCTTCACGATCTGGAGCTTCTCGATCTTGTGCTCGAGCCGGCCGATCTTGGTCTCCTCGAACTCGAACTTCCCCCACTCGACCGCGTGGGCGGTGGACATGGCCTTGACGATCTCGACGACCTTGGCGCGGCCGGCGACGCCCTTTTCCTTGAGCTGCTCGAACGCGCCCTGGGCGGCGACGCAGGCGGCGTTGACGTCCTCGAACACGCCGTAGCGCCCGCCCTTGGCGGCGGGCCGGGCCGGGGCGGCGCCCGCGGGGGGCGACGACGGGGACGCGGCGGGCGAGAGGATGGGCGAACGGGCCAGGCTGCGCATCACGTCTTCGACCACGGCGCGCACGGCCTGCTCATCGAGTTGGAAGGGGGAGCTCATGGGTTGCGGGGGAGGGGCGAGAGCCCTCAGGACTTGGCGGGATAGATCTTGTGGTTGAGGACCTCGACGGCATCGACGATGCCGACGACGACGGCGTCCACGGGCAGCGCCTTCATGCCGGTGGCCTGGCGCGCGGAGCTGCCCTGGCAGAACAGCACGACCTCGTCCAGGCCGGCCCCCAGGGTGTCCACGGCGACGATCGTGTTCGCGCCGGGGCGGAAGCGCGCGGGATTGGCCTCGTCCACCAGGAGCGGACGGAGCACCACCAGCTTGCGACCCTTCATCGCCTCATCCTTTTTGGTCGAGACGACGGAACCGATGACGCGGGCGAGGAACATGGGGAGGGGGGCCCGGTGAGGGGTTATTTCTTGGCGGGGGCCTTGGGCAGCACGACGCTGACCTCGTCATGCGGGCGGGGGATGACCTGCACGCTGACGACCTCGCCGACGGTGCGGGCGGCCTGGGCGCCGGCGTCGGTGGCGGCCTTGACGGCGGCGACGTCGCCGATGACGACGGCGGTGACGAGGGCGTTGCCGACCATTTTCATGGGGCCGGCGAGGGTGACGTTGGCGGACTTGAGCATGGCGTCGACGCCGGTGACGAGGGCGGTGAGACCGCGGGTTTCAAGGAGACCGATGGCTTTGGAGGACATAATGGGTGGGAGTTGGTGGGTGGGAGTTGGTGGGTGGGAGTTGGCGGGCAGGAAAAGGGCTACTGCGGCGGGGTGAGGGCGCGGCGCGTCTCGCGGGCGACGACGAGCTCCTCGTTGGCGGGGATGACGAAGACCTTGACGCGGGAGTGGGGGGCGGAGATTTCGCCCTCGGCGCGGGTCGCGGCGTTGCGGGCGGGGTCGAGGACGAGGCCGAGCTGGTCGAGGTCGGCGCAGATGGCGGCGCGGAGGGCGGGGTTGTTTTCGCCGATGCCGGCGGTGAAGACGAGGGCGTCGCAGCCGTTGAGGGCGAAGAAGAGGGAGCCGATCCAGTGGCGGGCGGAGTGGACGAGGACGTCGAGCGCGAGCTGGGCGCGGGCGTGGCCCTGGTCGGCGGCGGCGCGGAGGTCGCGGAGGTCGTTGCTCAGGCCGGAGAGGCCGAGCAGGCCGCTCTCCTTGGTCAGCTGGCGCTCGACCTCGGCGAGGGGGAGGCCGAGGGTCTTCATCACGAACGGGACGGCGGCGGAGTCGAGGTCGCCGACGCGGTTGTTGTGCGGCAGGCCGGACTGGGGGCTGAGGCCCATGCTGGAGCCGATGGCGACGCCGTCGCGCATGCCGGCGACGGAGCTGCTGCCGCCGAGGTGGCAGGAGATGACGCGGAAGGGCGGGCGGGCGGGGTCCGCGGGGGTCGGGCCGGCGGGATAGAGGTGGCGGACGCGCGCGGCGATGTCGGGGCGGCCGAGGAGCTCGGCGGAGCGCTCGGCGATGAACTTGTGGCTGGCGCCGTGGTAGCCGTAGCGGCGGACGCCGGCCTGGTACCAGGCCTCGGGCACGGCGTAGCGGGTGGCGGCCTCGGGCAGCCACTGGTAGAACGCGGTCTCGAAGAGGGCGACGAGGGGGACGCCGGGGAGCTTGGCGCGGAAGCGGCGGATGCCCTCGGCGTAGGCCGGGTTGTGGGCCGGGGCGATCTCGCGCATGCCCTCGAGGGCGGCGATGGCGCGGTCGTCGGCGAGGACGCAGCCGGTGAGGTTCTTGCCGAGGACGGCCTTGAAGCCGACGCCGTGGAGGTCGGCGGCGGTGCGCACGTGGCCGGCGGCGCGCAGTTCGGCGAGGCAGTCGTCGATCGCCTTCCCCTGGTCGGCCACACGCTCGTAGCCGCCCTTCGCGAGCAGGGTGGCCTCCCCCGCCCCATCAAAGCGAAAGAGGCGGAACTTGAAGGAGGTCGAGCCGAGGTTGGCGACGAGGATGTTCATGCGGGGGCCGCAGGGAACGGGACGGGGCGTCCCGCCCGGGATCCGGCGCCCGGGCGGGAGGCCCGGGCCGCCGGGATCAGGTGGACGCGGGCTGGCTGAGCCACTTGCCGAGGCCGGCGAGCTCCTCGTGCGGGCGCGGGATGACCTGGACGGCGACGACCTCGCCGACCTTGGAGGCGGCTTCGGCGCCGGCGTCGATCGCGGCCTTGATCGCGGCGACATCGCCGCGGAAAAAGGCGCAGACGTAGCCGCTGCCGACGGCCTCATAGCCGGTCATGGTGACGCTGGCGGCCTTGAGGGCGGCGTCCGCCGCCTCGAGGAGCGCGCAGAAACCCTTGGTTTCGATAAGTCCGACTGCTTCTTGGTTAGCCATAAAGAATGGAGGTTGGAGTTGGGGTTAGAGTCCGACGGTGCGGAGCAGTTCGGCGTGGGGCCGGGCGATGACGTGCGAGCAGACGAGCTCGCCGACGCGCTTGGCGGCCTCGGAGCCGGCTTCGACGGCGGCCTTGACGCTGCCGATGTCGCCTTTGACGACGACGGAGACAAAGCCCCCGCCGATCTGGATCTGGCGAACGAGGGTGACGTTCGCCGCTTTGACCATGGCGTCGCTAGCTTCGACGCTGCCTACATAGCCTTTGGTTTCTACCATGCCGATGGAATCACTCATAATATGTGTGGGTGGGTGAGGGTTGAGGGAGACGGGAAAAGGGGACGGTTACTTGAGGAGCTCGACGGGGGTGTCGGGCTGGAGGGCGCAGGCGTTGCCCTCGTCGGTGTCGACGTGCACCTCGAGCTTGAACTCGGGGTCCACGCGCACGAACACGCGGTCAAAGGTGAGGGCGCAGGGCCCGCCCACCCGCAGCCGCATGAAGTCGCCGCCCTTCACGCCGTAGAAGGCGGCGTCGTCGGGGTGCAGGTGAACGTGGGGCGCGGCGCGGATGACGCCCTCCTTCAGCTCGAAGAAGCCCTTGGGGCCCATCAGCATGCAGCCCGGGGTGCCCTCGATGCGGCCGGAAAAACGGATGGGGGCCTCGAAGCCCAGCGCGATGGAGTCGGTGTGCGCGAGCTCAACCTGGTTGAGGCTCCGGCAAGGGCCGAGGATGCGGAGGTTGGAGATGATGCGGCTGCGCGGGCCGACCAGCGTGACCATCTCCTGCGCGGCGAACTGGTCCTTCTGGTAGAGCCACTTCATCGGCGTGAGCTTGGCCCCCGGGCCGAACAGCGCCTCGACCGCCTCGGGGGTCAGATGGCAGTGCCGGGCGCTGATGTTCACCAACAGCGGATTCGGCGCGAGTGCGGTGCGCGGTAGCTCCCGGCCCAATTGCTGGTAAATCGAACGCCGGACGAGATGCTCGATCTCAACACGGTGGGGCGATGGAGGAGGTAGGGACATGCGTGGAAACGACTACTTCGGCCCATAGAAAGCTAAATTCTTCCAATTAGTCAATGAAAAGATTGCAATATCTACCAAAACCTTCCAACTTACACCAGATCGATGCAAGCCGAGGAACGTCAATCCAAGATAGAGGCCTACCTGCAAAAGGCTGAATTTGCTTCACTTGAGGAGTTGGCGGGGCACGTCGGGGTGTCGGTTTCGACGGTGCGGCGGGATTTAACGGCGCTGGAAGGCGGCGGGGTAGTCCGGAGAACCCACGGCGGGGCGCGCACGGCGCAGCAGCCGAAGTCGGATGAATTTGTGTTCAACGTCCGCGACACCCACCAGGTGGCGGAGAAGGAGTCGATCGGCGAGGCCTGCGCCGCACTCATCTCGCCCGGGCAGAATGTCATCATCGACAGCGGGACGACGTGCTTCCATGTCGCGAAGCGGCTCGGGGACAAGGTCGCGCAGATCATCACCAACTCGCTGCCGGTCGCGAATCTCTTCTCGGCGTCGAACCGCCACGAGGTGCACCTCTCGGGCGGCGTGATCTACCCCCGGCTGGGCGTGCTGGTGGGCCCGCACGCGGTGGAGACCTTCGCCCGCATGCACGCCGACGTGGCGATCCTGAGCGGCAGCGGCATCGCCGAGGACGGCATCTACAACTCGCACGCGCTGATCGTGGACATCCAGCGGGCGATGATCGCGGGCGCGGCCAAGGTCATCTTCTGCATCGACCACAGCAAGTTCGGCCGGCGCTCGACCTTTTTCCTGGCGGACCTGGCGGCGGTCGACGTGATCGTGACCGACGCCGGCGCCCCGGCGGAGCTGGTGGCGGCGCTCCGGGCCAAGGGCCTCGAGGTGGTCGTCGCCCCGCCCAGCCCGCCGCCCCCGACCCGGAATTCCCCCTTATGAACCTCGTCGAACAAGTCAGGGAGGCGGGGGTGGTCGGGGCCGGCGGCGGCGGATTTCCCGCGCACGTCAAGCTGGCGGGCAAGGCCGACACGGTGATCGCCAACGGCGCCGAGTGCGAGCCCCTCCTCCACAAGGACGCCGCGGTGATGGAGCGCCAGGCCGCCGAGCTGCTGCAGGGCGTCCAGCTGACGATGGAGGCGGTCGGGGCCAGGACCGGCATCATCGGCATCAAGGCCAAGAACCGGCACGCGGTCGACACCGTCCAGGCCGCCTGCCAGGGCACGGCGGTGCGCGTGCACCTGCTCGGCGACTATTATCCGGCGGGCGACGAGTACGACCTGGTGCACGAGGCGACCGGCCGGCTGATCCCGCCGGGCGGGATCCCGCTCAACGTCGGCCTGGTGGTCTGCAACGTGGAGACGCTGGTGAACATCGCCGCGGCCGCGGCGGGCCGCCCGGTCGTGACCAAGACGCTGACGATCGCGGGGGCAGTGCGGGAGCCGCAGACGATCACGGTGCCGCTCGGCACCAGCCTGCGCGCCTGTGTGGCGGCGGCGGGCGGCGCCACCGTCGCCGACCCGGTGCTGGCCATTGGCGGCATGATGATGGGCGAGACGACGGACGAGCTGGACCGGCCGGTGATCAAGACCACCGGCGGCGTGATCGTGCTGCCGCGCGACCACCACGTGATCGCGCGCAAGCTCAAGCCGGCGGCGGCCCGCCAGGCGATCGGCAAGTCCGCCTGCGACCAGTGCCGCTACTGCACCGAGCTGTGCCCGCGCTACCTGCTGGGCTACGCGGTGGAGCCGCACCAGGTGATGCGCAGCCTCGCGTTCACCGCGACGGGCGCGGCGCACTGGAACGAGTGGGCGGCGATGTGCTGCGCCTGCGGGCTCTGCACGCTGTTCGCCTGCCCGGAGGAGCTCTACCCGAAGGAGGCCTGCGACCAGTCGAAGGCGGAGATGAAGCGGGCCAACCTCAAGTGGTCGGGCCCCACCACGGTGAAGCCGCACCCGCTGCGCGACGGCCGGCGCACGCCGATCGCGTCGCTGCTGAAGAAGCTGAATCTCGCGCAGTATGCGCACCCCGCGCCGTGGCAGGCCACCGTGCTGGCCCCGGCCCAGATCACCCTGCCGCTCAAGCAGGGCGCCGGCGCCCCCTGCCAACCGCTCGTCCGCGCCGGCGAGACGGTCGCCGCCGGCCAGGCCGTCGGCGGCATCCCGGACCAGGCGCTGGGCGCCCGGCTCCACGCCCCGTTCGCCGCGACCGTCGCCGCCGTCACCCCCACCCACCTCCTCCTCGATCGTCGCTGACCCCCTCCCCCATGACTGAAAAATCCATTGGCTTGGTTGAACTCTCCAGCGTGGTGGCCGGATTCCTCGTGGCCGACGCGGCCCTGAAGGCGGGCACGGTGCGGCTGGTCCTCTCGCGCTCGATCTGCTCGGGCAAGTACATGGTGCTGATCGCGGGCGACCCCTCGGCGGTGCAGAGCGCCATCGCCGCCGGCTGCGACGCGGCCACCGGCTGCCTGATCGACAGCTTCGTCATCACCAACATCCACCCCGACGTCATCACCGCGCTCGGCCGCACCGCGGTGGCCCCGCCGACGGGCGCGCTGGGGATCCTCGAGTCGTTCAACGTCGCCACGCTGATCAAGGCGGCGGATGCCTGCGCCAAGAGCGCGTCGATCCAGCTGCTCGAGGTCCGGGTGGCGATGGCGCTCGGCGGCAAGGCGTTTGTCACCATGACCGGCGACGTCGCCGCGGTGCAGGTGGCGGTGCAGGCGGGGCGCGAGATCATCGCCGCCGCCGGCATGCTGGTGAACGCCGCGGTGATCACGCGGCCGCATCCGGACGTCTACCGGGAAGTGGTCTGAGGGCGCGGCGCGGTCGGGACGGCCGGGCCTACAGCACGACGTTGTCGATCAGCCGGATCTCGTCGATCCAGGCGGCGATGGCCAGCATCGTTCGGTCCGGGATCGCCTCCCGCGCGGTCTCCATCGTCAGGAGGTCGACGATCAGGATGTAGATGATGCGCACGCGGCGGTGCTGGCTGAGGATGTGGGTGGCCTCGGCGATGAGGCGGTCAGGGTTGCGCACGCCGTGGTCGGACATCTCCTTGACCTTGCGGAGGGCCTTGCTGAGGGCGAGGGCCTCCTGGCGCTGGCTCGGGGTGAACTCGCGGTTGCGCACGCCGGCGGCCAGGCCGTCGGCCTCGCGCACGGTGGGGACGACGACGACCTCGACGCCGCCGTGCAGGTCCCGCGCCATCTTCCGGACCACCGCCGCGCGCTGGGCGGTCTTCTGCCCGTAGAAGGCGAAGTCGGGCCGGATGAGGTTGAGGAAGTTGGCCATCATCGTGGTGACGCCGCGGAAATGGGTGGGCCGGGACGGCCCGCAGAGCGCCCGGCTGGTCTGGTCCTCGGTGACGTAGGTCGAGTAGCCGCGCGGGTACATTTCCTCGACCGAGGGGGCGAACACGAGGTGCGCCCCGCAGGCCGCGCAAAGCTGGAGGTCCTCGGCGAAGCTCCGCGGGTAGTTGGCGATGACCTCGTTGGGGCCGAACTGGAGCGGGTTGACGAAGATCGCGACGATCACGATGTCCGCCCGCTGCACCGCGGCGCGGATCAGCGCCTCCTGCCCGGCGTGCAGCGCGCCCATGGTGGGGACCAGCGCCAGGGTCTTGCCCTGGGACTTGAATTGGGCGGCGACGGACCGCATTTCAGCCACGGACTCGATTTTTTGCATGGGGCGACGGAGTTGCGGCCCCACTCTGCAGGTGAAAGCGGCCGGTTGAAAGGGGAAAGCGGCGGGCGGCGGGCGCGGGAAAAATTACCGGCCGGCGGCGCAAGAGGGGTTGCGTCGTCGCCCCGCTTCTCGCAATGAAGCTGCCCGCACTTCCCCCGCCATGATCCGCATCAACGAACACTACACCAAGCTCAAGGCCTCCTACCTGTTTGCCGACATCGCCAAGCGCGTGAGCGCCTACGTGGCGGCCAACCCGTCGAAGCCCGTCATCCGCCTCGGCATCGGCGACGTCACCGAGCCGCTGCCGCCGGTCTGCATCGAGGCGCTGCATGCCGCCACCGACGAGATGGCGCGGCGCGAGACGTTCAAGGGCTACGGGCCCGAGCAGGGCTACGCGTTCCTCCGCGAGGCGGTGGTGCAGCACGAGTTCGCCCCGCGGGGCTGCCACGTCGAGGCCGACGAGGTGTTCATTTCCGACGGCTCGAAGTGCGACTGCGGCAACCTGCAGGAGATCTTCTCGACCGACCTCCGCCTGGCGATCCCGGACCCGGTCTACCCGGTCTACGTCGACACCAACGTGATGGCCGGCCGCACCGGCGCCAACGTCGAGGGCCGCTACGCGGGCATCACCTACCTCGATTCCACGCCGGCGAACGGCTACGTGCCCGCCGTGCCGACGACCCCGGCCGACCTGATCTACCTGTGCTTCCCCAACAACCCGACCGGCGCGGTGGCGACGCGGGCCCAGCTGGCCGCCTGGGTGGCGTACGCCAAGCAGCACCGGGCGATCATCCTGTTTGACGCCGCCTACGAGGCCTACATCCGCGACCCGCAGATCCCGCACAGCATCTACGAGATCGAGGGCGCGCGGGACGTGGCGATCGAGTTCCGGAGCTACTCGAAGATCGCGGGCTTCACCGGGACCCGCTGCGCCTACCTGGTGGTGCCGAAGACGCTGCAGGCCTACGATGCCGCGGGCCAGCCGCACTCGGTGCACGCGCTCTGGAACCGCCGCCACTCGACCAAGTTCAACGGCGTCGCCTACCCGATCCAGCGGGCCGCCGCGGCGATCTACACCCCCGCCGGCCAGCAGCAGACCCGCGCCCTCACGGACTTCTATCTCGGCAACGCCCGGCTCATCCGGGAGGCCGTCACCCGGCTGGGCCTGTCCTGCGTCGGCGGCGACAACGCCCCGTACGTCTGGGTCAACACCGGCCTCGACTCGTGGGCGTTCTTCGACCGGCTGCTGCAGCAGGCCCAGGTGGTGTGCACGCCCGGCGCCGGCTTCGGCCGGTGCGGCGAGGGGCACGTGCGCATCAGCGCGTTCAACTCCCGCGCCAACGTCGAGCAGGCCCTCGCCCGGATCGCCGCGGCGCTGGCCTAGGGGTTGGCCGCCGCCAGCAGGGTGGCGAGGCGTTCGCCGAACGCCTCCACCGCCGCGCTCAGCTTGGCCGCGAGCGCGCCGTAGCCCTGCCCGTCCCAGCCCGGAATTTCCGTGGTGAAGGTCTCCCGGCTGCGGCGCGCCCCGCCGGGGCCCGCGGCATAGATCTCCACCGTGGCCGTGAACCGCGCCAGACCCTGCGCGCGGTCGCCCTCGCAGTGCTGCACGCGCACCGCGACCTCGAGGTCGTGCTCCTGGCCAGCGGTGGTCACCACCCAGGCGCCCTCCCCGCGGCCCTCCAGCCGCTCGCGCAGCACGCGGCCGAGACCGGCCTCCAGCGGCTCCGCCCACCGGGCCTCGTCGGCATAGGTGATCTCATTGCCCGCCACCCGGACCGGCAGCGGCTTGCCCCGGAGAAACACGGGCAGCTCCACTGGGCGGAGCAGGACGCGGCCCGCCCGCGCGGCCGTCGCCGCGGCGGCCGGCTGGGCCGGCGCGGACGAGAGGACGTAGTAGCGGGTCGGGTCCGGCTGGGCCGGCGGCAGCGAGCAGCCGGCCCCGAGGCCGGCGAGCCCGAGCAGCAGGCCGGCGGCGAGGACGGTCAAAATTGGTCGGGAGGGAGTTTTCATCGGCGCGTCCGGGTGGTGGGGGCGGGGAAAATCAGGGGCGCTTCTTGCCGGCGATGAGCGCGTTGGGATTGCGCTCGAGGAAGTCCGCCAGGCGCTGCACGGCGTCGGCCGCCTCGCCGAGCTGGGTGAGGGTGCGGGTGAGCTCGCGGTCCAGCCCGCCCTGCGCGGCGATGAAGCGGCGGGCGTCGTTGGCCGCGGCGTTGAAGGAGGTGAGCGTGACCTGGGCCTGGGCGAGGGTGCGGGTGAGCTCCTGGCCGGCGGGCACCACCTGGGTGTCCAGCTTGGCCAGCAGCGTGCGGAGGTCGGTGGCGGCGCCGTTGAGGCTGACGAAGGCCTGCTTGAGCTCGGGGGCGCTGACGGCGGTCTCGACGGCGGCGCCGGTGCGCCGCCACTGGACGGCCACGCCCTTGAGGTCGAGGCCGTCGACCTGCTGGCGGGTGGCGGCCAGCAGGGCCTGCAGCTCGACCGAGAGGCCGGCGAAGTCGACCCGCCGGAGATTGGCCAGGATCTGGGAGGCGCTCGCCTGGAACTCCGAGATGGCCGACGGCACGGCCGGCACCACGGCGTAGCGGGCGCCGGTCAGGCGGTGGTCCGCGGGATAGGCCCGGGGGTCGAGGAAATCGAGCTCCACAAAGAGCAGACCGGTGGCGAGGCCGAGCACGCCCAGCTGGGCGCGGAGGCCGCGGTCGACCAGGCGCTGCAGCTCGCCGGGCTCGGAGACGTTGATCCGCGCGCCGGTGGTGTCCGTGATCATGTTCCGACTGAACTCGCACACCACCATCACCACCGAGTGGTTCTTCGCGGCGTCGTAGCGGAGGTTCAGGTCCACCACGCGGCCGACGCGCACGCCGCGCAGCTTGACCGGGGAGCCCAGGTCGAGGCCGTGGATCGACTCGTCAAAATACACCTCGAAGCGCGGCGGCTTGGAAAAAAAGCTGACGCCGCCGAACGCCAGCAGCCCGATGATGATGAGGGCGAATCCACCCAGCACGAAGGCGCCGACGACGGTGGGGCTGAACTTGGGATTCACGGGACGGAGGGATAAGGGCTGGGGTCCGGCGGGGGAAGCCTATTGCGGCGGCGCCTCGCGCTGCAGGAACTCGGTCACGCGCGGGTCGCGGCTGCCGGCCACCAGCGCGCGCGGCGGCCCGGCCGCGATGATGCCCTGTGCGCCGCGGTCCAGCAGGATGACGCGGTCGGCGAGGCGGAAGATCGAGTCGAGCTCGTGGGACACGACGACCAGGGTGGTGCCGAAGAGCTCGCGGATCTGGAGCAGCAGCTCGTCGAGGCGGCGCGACGTGATGGGGTCGAGGCCGGCCGAGGGCTCGTCGAGGAAGACGATGGCGGGGTCGAGGGCCAGCGCGCGGGCGAGGCCGGCGCGCTTCCGCATGCCGCCGCTGATCTCGGACGGGTAGTAGTCCTCGAAGCCGGTGAGGCCGACCTGGGAGAGCTTGAGCGCGACGACCTCGCGGATCTCGGCCTGCGAGAGCGGGGTGTATTCCTCCAGCGGCAGGGCGACGTTCTGGCGCAGGGTGAGGGAGCTCCAGAGGGCCCCGCCCTGGTAGAGCACGCCGAAGGTCTGGAGCCGCGCGCGCTGCGCGGCCGGGTCGTGGGGGGAGAAGGGCTGGCCGAAGAACTCCACCGTGCCGGCCTGCGGCGGCCGGAGGCCGACGAGGTGGCGCAGCAGGGTGCTCTTGCCGCAGCCGGACCCGCCGATGATGAAGAAGATCTCCCCGGGTGCGACGGCGAACGTCAGGTCGGTGAGCACGGCGCGGCCGTCGTAGCCGCAGGCGAGGCCGGTGACGGCGATGGCGGGGGGGAGCGGCGCGGCGGGCATGGGGCTCAGAGGCCGACGATGTTGAACAGGACCGCGAAGACCGCGTCGGCCACGATGATGAAGAGGATGGCGGTGACCACGGCGGAGGTGGCGGCCTGGCCGACGCCGGCGGCGCTGCGCTCGGCCTGCAGGCCGCGGAGGCAGCCGGCCAGGCCGACGATCAGGCCGAAGGCGACGGCCTTGATCACGCCGACCAGGACGTCCGACAGGCTCACGATGGTCTGGAGCTCGATCCAGTAGGCGGTGGGCGAGATGGCGAGCAGGCCGCGGGAGACGGCCATGCCGCCGAGGATGCCGCAGGCGTCGGCGTAGAGCGCGAGCAGCGGCAGCATCACGCCCAGCGCCAGCAGCCGCGGCAGCACGAGGAAGTTCACCGCCGGGATGCCGAGGGTCTCGAGCGCGTCGATCTCCTCGTTGGCCTGCATGTTGCCGAGCGTGGCGGCGAACGCCGCGCCGGTGCGCCCGGCCAGCACCACGCCGGTCAGCATCGCGCCCATCTCGCGCACCATCGCGAGGCCGATCAGGTCGGCCACGAAGATGTCGCCGCCGTACTGCCGCAGCACGAGGGCGCCGGTGTAGGCCAGCGTCACGCCCACGAGGAAGCTGATCAGGCCGACGATCGGCAGCGCCATCGCCCCGCACTGCTGCATCTCCACCAGGCAGTCGTGCCAGCGGAACGCCCCCGGGCGCCGCACCAGCCGGCCCGCGCTCAGGACGCATTCCCCGACGAAGTGGGAGATAGCCCGCGCCTTGACCAGGACGTCCTGGGTCGCCCGCCCGACGGTGATGAGGAAATTCTCCGTGCGGTCGAAGGGCACGCTGGTCTCGTGCGAGGACGCGAGCTGGGCGAGCAGGCGGCGGATCTTCTCGGGCAGGGCGTCCGGGTCGCAGTGGGCCCCGGTCGCCCGGCACCACTGCTGGACCCCGAAGAGGAACAGCAGGAGGGAGCTGTCCCACTGCTCGACCTGGTCGACCCGCAGGCGCACCCGCGCGGGGTCGAGGGTCCCGCGCACCTCGCGCCACGACGGCCGCGGCTCGGTGATCTTCCAGGTTCCGGCCAGCGACACCTCCAGCACGCCGTCGACGGCCAGGGCCGAGACGCGGGCGCGGGGGGCGGCGGGGGAGACCGGCATGGCGGCAGTTCACTCGTGACACCGGCCGCCGCCAAACCAATTCTGGGCCCTCCATGGCCCCCTTCGCCACCCTGCTGCTGGACCTCGACGGCACGCTGATCGACGCCTTCACGACGATCCAGCGCGCCTACGCGCACACCCTGCCGCAGTTCGGCCGGCCCGCGCCCACGCTGGCGGAGGTGCGGCGGGCGGTCGGCGGCGGGCTGGCGGACGCGATGGGCCGCTTCCTGCCGCCGGAGCTGGTGCCCGCGGCGCTCCCGATCCACGTGGCCTACACGCACCGGATCCTGCTGGAGGACGTGGTGCTGATGCCCGGCGGCCGCGAGCTGCTCCAGGCCCAGCACGCCCGCGGGGTGCAGCTCGCGGTCTTCACCAACAAGCAGGCGGAGGCCTCCCGCCGCATCTGCGCGCACCTGGGGGTGACGCCGCTGCTGCAGGGCATCTTCGGCGCCGGCGACACCCCGTGGCTCAAGCCGCAGCCGGAGTTCACCGCGCACGCGCTCGCCGCCCTGGGCGCAACCGCGGCGCGCACGCTGCTGGTCGGCGACTCGCCCTTCGACGTGGCCGCGGCGCGCGCGGCGGGCCTGCCCTGCTGGGCGGTCACCACCGGCACCCATGACGCGGCGCAGTTGCAGGCCGCGGGGGCAACGCGGATTTTCCCCGGGCTGGTCGAGCTCGGGGCGGCGCTGGCCTAGGCGGCCGATCCCGCGCCGGGGGCGGGGACGAGCACGTGGCGGGCGGGGAAGTCGAGGTCGAACGGCTCGTCGGCCGCCGGCGCGTGGTAGGTGCTGATGATGGCGTAGCGGTCCCGGCCGGCGGTGTTGGGCGTGGAGCCGTGCACCAGCCGGTCGGAGAAAACGACGGCGGTGCCGCGCGGGATCGCGCAGGTGACGATGTCGCCGTCCTGCCAGCCGCCGGGGGTGATCTCGTCGTGGAACTCGCCGTTCGCGAGGCCCTTCTTCACCATCGTCCAGTCCTGGCGGTGGCTGCCCGGCACGACGGTGAGGGTGCCGTTCGCCGCGGTGGCGTCGTCGAGCGGGATCCAGACCGAGAGCTTCGGCCGGGTGTTGCGCCAGTAGAAGCAGTCGATGTGCCAGGGCGTGGGGAAGGTCTTGTCGGCGGACTTGTAGACGATCTTGTCGCTCAGGAACATCACGCCGTGGGGCATGACGTCGCGGAGCACGCCGACCACGCGCGGGTCGCCGGCGAGGGCGCGGAACACGGGGCTGGCGGCGGCGAGGTGCAGGTGCACGGAGGCGCCGGGCCGGGCGAAGGTGTCGAGCACGCGGCGCGCCTCGACCTTCAGCCGGTCGCACTCGGCCGGGGGAATGAGGTCGGGCACGAGGAGGAAACCGTCGCGGGCGTACTGCGCGGCCCGGGCGGCGGAGGTGGAAGCGGTGGAGGCCATGGGAGGGAAAGCGGCCCCAGCTCTGTCTCCCGCCCCGGCGGAGCCAAGGCAAAACGGCGGAATCTTTGCCCGAGAATCCGCTTCCCTCCGCCGCCGCTTGCGCCAACGTAGCCGGGTCGGCCGCCCCACCCCCGGTTTCCCGGGCGCCGGCACTCCCCCATGACCCTCTCCCCGATCGACTGGATTATCGTCGTCGTCTACGTCTTTGGCTGCCTCTTCGCGGGGCTGTGGATGCGGCGCTTCATCCGCGGCGTCGACGACTTCACGATCGCCGGCCGCGAGGTGCACGTGAACCTCGGCATCGCCTCGCTCGCCGCGACCGAGATGGGCCTGGTCACCGTGATGTACACCGCCCAGCTCGGCTACGAGAAGGGCTTCGCCGGCGAGGTCATCGGCGTGATCATGGCCGCGGCCTTCCTCGTCGTCGGCCTGAGCGGCTTTGTCATCCGGCCGCTGCGCGACGCGGGGGTGATGACGATCCCCGAGCTTTTTGAAAAGCGCTTCAGCCACCGCGTGCGCTGGCTGGCGGGCGTGTTTGTCGCCCTCGGCGGCCTGCTCAACATGGGCATCTTCC
>SESH01002020.1_pt1 | contig 21221 bp, 17 predicted proteins | sample 3171561 | NCBI WGS metagenome assembly SESH01 (sample SAMN10866947, study PRJNA518727) | freshwater metagenome | biome: subpolar coniferous forest; feature: holomictic lake; material: water; isolation source: holomictic Lake 442 2011 16.5 m and 2014 13 m | place: Canada: near Kenora, Ontario
CCAAATGCGATTCCCCTGGGTATCGGCCTGATCTCGGATCTCGATCTGTTGGTGGTTCAGGAGGCATTGCGCGTGATTCGCCAAGCCATAACGGCGGAACAGAACCCCCCCGACATCGCCGTCAACATCTCGGCGGTCTCGTTGAACAGCAAAATATTCATGGACCAGTTCGACGAGGTGGCGCGTCCCTTTACCGATGTGCTGCGCAAGTTGCTGGTCGATGTGACCGAATTGGGGGCAATAACCGAAATGGATGTCATCAAGGTTTCGCTTACTAGGTTGCGAAAAATGGGCATTCGCCGCTGTCTTGGCGATATCGGCGGCGGGGGCAACACCTTCATGGCGCTCAGTGGACTGAACGTCGACTTCGCTAAGATCGACGGCGACATGATCAATGCTGCGATGAAGGACAGCAAGGATCGGGCCATCCTGCAATCGACGATTCAGATATGCAGTCATCTAGGGATTTTGGTTATTGCAGAAAAAGTCGAGACCGAGGAGCAACGCCAGTTCCTGCGCAGCCAAGGCGTCAACCTGGGGCAGGGCTATCTTCTTGGTCGCCCCTCCGCCGACCTGCTTGGCATTGCCTCCTATGTCAGAGCGGCTGCCAAGGGCCGGACTATGGAAGACGGGGCGGCCGGTTGAGCCGGTCGGCGGGGAAGGTAAGTGTCACGGCGGTGCCAACTTTGTGATCGCTTTTTAGGTCGATCCGGCCGCCATGTAGCTCAATCAACGACTTGACGATGACGAGACCCAACCCAGTGCCTTCAGCCGCGCGGGTACGCTGGCCGCCGGCCTGTCCGAATTCTATAAATAGCTGGTTCCGGTCGGCCGGATCGATACCAAGTCCGGTATCGGCAACGGTTAGGCTGAGATCGTGGCCGGAGCCAGCGTAATTAGTCGATACCGTAACTTTTCCGCCCGCTTCAGTGAACTTGATGGCGTTAGACAGTAGATTAAACAGCATCTGACGCAGCGTCTTTTCATCGGCCGTCAGCGGTGGGAGATCGGCGGGTACCGTGGAGACCAGCACCAGTCCCCGCTGTTTTGCGAGAGGCATTAAGGAATGAATGGATTCGCCGACGATGGCATTGATAAAGACGGTATCATTAGCCAGTTCAAATCGACCGGCTTCGATCTTTGACAGGTCGAGTACATCATTGAGCAATCGCAGCAGGTGCGTGCCGCTTTGGTGGATATCCTTGGCATAGTCAACGTATTTAATATTGGTGATCGGCCCGACTAATTGGTCGCTGATCATCTCGGAAAAACCGATGATGCCGTGCAGCGGCGTCCGTAAATCATGGCTCATACGGGCGAGGAAATCGGATTTGGCGGCATTGGCCGAGTCGGCGCTGTCTCGTTCATGTCGCAACTCCATCGCTTCCGCCTTGAGGGCTTTGATTTCGGCCTCAAGCTGGCCGGCGCGCTCTCCCGCTGCTAATTTAGCGGTACTACTCAGGCAGTGGAGCGGCAGCACCCACAATCGCCATACGGTGATGAATGCGCCGGTCACTAGAATCAGCAGTACAATTGCAGCACCTAGCGTCTCGCGTTCAATCGCTCGGCGCGTCTCTTGATACTGCCGTTCCCAATCGGCATTGAGTACCAGCGCCGCTATCGGCCTGCCGGTAGCTCCAAAAATGGGTTGAATTGCCAACATTTCATAGGGAAGGGTGCCGACAGTCTCCAACGGCCGGCCTTGGTTGAGCGCCGACTTCAGCAACGCCATCTCGGACGAAATCGGCAAGAGTTGACCGCCAGCGCGTATCTGTGCGCTGTCGGCAAGTATAGCGCCATCGGCCGTAGCCACCCGAAAACGCAACCGTAGATGCGTAGAAACCATGGCGCGCAAGCTATCCTGCACCTCCGTCCAAGCGGAGACCGCGAGGCTGGGGCTAATCGCAGCAACGACGGCGTCGGCGGTCGCCAGAACGGCCTGAGATGAGACCAAGTTAATTTGGTTGACGCGCTCAACGGTGCCGCGCACCAAGACGCTAAACACAACCAGCAGGCAAGCCGTAAATGCGACCAGATAGAGCCATGATACACGCAACCGCCCGTTCATGGCCGTCCCATCCCTTCGATAAGTGACGGGTCGATTAGGTCTTGAGTTTGGGCATGAGTCCTGAACTGGGGCTGATTCTGGATCAGCCGGCGGGCTAGGGGCGATTCCTTGCCGCCGGACATCAGGCTCCGGTTGGCGGTGATATCAAGCAAACGCAAGGCCTCGAAGTCCTGACGCCAAGCTACCGCCGGCCGGCCGCTAGCCGCAGCCATCAGCTCCAAACATCGCTCCATCGCCGGACGGCAGGTTCGCACCACAGCGTCCGTAGCGCGCAAAACAGCGTTAATGCGATCGCGTTGTTCAAGAATTTGACTTTCACGCACAACCATAACATGAGTAACAAGTCCGGCCAAATCTTTGGTTGAGGCCAAAGCCGAGGTGCCTGGAATACCTAGTAGTTGAGTATTTTCCGAGGGCGACAGCGCAGCGACCGCCGCAACCCGCCCCTCCCGCAACGCCGCTTCCGCCGCCTCAGGCACAAGGCGCACCAGCGTCACGTCACGGGCACCAACTCCTGCCCGGTCGAGCAGGGCAAAGACCAAGGGATCGGCGGCATTGCCGAAGGTCACACCAACCTTACGACCTCGCAGCCTCCCCCCACTCCCGGCCAAGTTACTGCTCCCGACCAGCCCCGGCGCCGCTATTAAGCCACCGCCGCCCGCCACTTCATCGAAGGCGTAGATCACGCGGACGTCTTCCGTAATCAAGCTCGGAAGGCGAGCAAGTTCGATCAGCACCGCATCGGCGAGCCCGGCTCGAAACGCCTCTACCGGATCACGAGAAGGGGCCGCCCGCCGAATATCGAGGCGAACTGAGTGATCAAGCGGGATGCCCAGGGGCTCAATCAAGGCAAATATCTGATCGCCCGGCCAATCCGATACCTGGATCGTGAAAGACTGCGCCGGGCGCGGCGGCAACACTATTTCAACCAGCGCGAACATCGAGCCGGAGAGAACTGCCGCCAGGGCTATCTTGAGCCAGATCATGGTGACCATGCCCGAAGCCGCCGTTTCGCTTGATAGTATCAAAAACCTATTAGACAGTTTGATTAGATTGGTACTTCTAGCATTAATAACCAGTTAAGGTCCAGGGCTGTAAAACCATTTATGAGCCATTTAATGAGCCAGCGTCCTGACGGTCGCGAAGCTGCGGCGCGCTTTTGGCGAGACCAGACGGCGCATGGCGGGTATAGTCGTGCTGCCCGCCTTTGCTGCCCGCCTAGCTGGAGGATGTCGCGCCTATGCCCAATCGTTCCGCCAGCCCCGCGACCGCAGCTTTCGACGCGGCGCTGGCCGCACTGGTCAACGCCGACCATGATGACCCCTTTGGTTTTCTCGGTATGCACTTCGATTCGCCGGTGGATGCGCCGGAGATAGAACGGCCCGGCGGCTCGATCGTGGTTCGGGCGTTCCTGCCGGGGGCGCGGATCGTCCAGGTTTTGGAATGTCCTAGCGGCGGAGGTGCCGGGAAAGTTGTGGCGACGCTGGCCCGCATTCATTCCGACGGCGTGTTTGCAGGCCCCGTCCTCGGCCGCGACAAGAGCTTTCCCTATCGGCTGCGGGTGGAATTCGACGGTGACACCGACGGTGAAATGATTGAGTTTGAAGATGCGTATCGCTTCTTGCCGGTATTGGGTGAGCTGGATACTTATCTGCTGGCTGAAGGCAACCATCTTCGCGCTTATGAGCGACTCGGCGCCCATCTGCGCGAGATTGATGGCGTTGCTGGCACCGCCTTTGCCGTGTGGGCACCTAACGCCCGCCGGGTTAGTGTGGTCGGGGATTTTTGCGATTGGGACGGGCGCCGCCTGCCGATGCGCAAGCTCCATGATTGCGGCGTCTGGGAGATTTTTGTGCCTGGCGTTGGGCCGGGCGAGCGCTACAAGTTTGAAATCAAGGCCGCCGGAGGGGCGTTGCTGCCGCTCAAATCCGACCCTTGCGCGCTGGCGGCCGAGCACCCGCCGCGCACGGCCTCGGTGGTCGCAAGCCCCGATCACTATCAATGGCATGACGGCGATTGGCTGGCGCGTCGGGTCGGGGCCAATCGACATCATGCCCCGATCTCGATTTACGAGGTCCATCTCGGCTCATGGCGCCGGGTGCCGGAGGAGGGCGGGCGCCCTCTAAGCTACCGCGAGCTTGCCGTCCAACTGGTTTCATACGTTGTCGATATGGGCTTTACTCATATTGAGTTGTTGCCAATTACTGAATTCCCCTTTGACGGCTCATGGGGATACCAGCCGATCGGGCTCTATGCCCCGACCAGCCGCCATGGCCAACCCGATGATTTCCGCGCCTTGGTCGACGCTTGCCACCAAGCCGAGATCGGCGTCCTGCTCGACTGGGTGCCCGGCCATTTCCCCACCGATCCTCACGGTCTTGGTTGCTTCGACGGCAGTCACCTTTATGAGCATGCCGACCCGCGCCAGGGTTTCCAACCCGACTGGAACACCCTTGTTTATAATTTCGGTCGGCGCGAGGTGGCTAATTTTCTACTGGGAAGCGCATTGTTTTGGCTCGACCGCTACCATCTTGATGGAATCCGTGTCGATGCTGTGGCCTCGATGCTTTATCTTGACTACAGCCGCAAGGATGAAGAATGGATTCCCAACCGTTACGGCGGCAAGGAGAACCTGGAGGCGGTAGAATTTCTGCGTCGGCTTAACAAGTTATGCTACGCTCATCATCCAGGAGTGATGACGGTGGCGGAGGAATCAACTGCGTGGCCCGGCGTTTCGCGACCGACTTGGCTTGGCGGGCTTGGCTTTGGGTTCAAATGGAACATGGGCTGGATGCACGACACCTTAGCCTATTTTGGCCACGACCCGATCCACCGGCCTTACCATCACCATGATTTGACATTTGCGCTGTTATATCAATACACTGAGAACTTTTTGTTGCCGATCAGTCATGACGAGGTGGTTCACGGCAAGGGTTCATTGCTGTCACGAATGCCCGGCGATTGCTGGCAACAATTTGCCAATTTGCGCGCCTTTCTCGGCTATATGTTCTGTCATCCCGGCAAGAAACTGTTGTTTATGGGCTGTGAATTCGGCCAGGGTGCCGAGTGGAACCACAATGCCAGCCTGGACTGGCATCTGTTGGATCGGCCCCATCATTGCGGCATCAGCGACCTCGTGCGCGATCTCAACCGGCTCTACCGTGAGACGCCGGCATTGTATCAAGGTGACTGCGACCCCGGCGGCTTTGAGTGGATCGAGGCCAACGACCACACCAACAGCGTCGTCGCCTTTCTGCGCCGTTCGCCGCATGGTGAGGGTCAAGCCGTGCTCTGTGTCGGCAACTTTACCCCGATGCCGCGCTATGGCTACCGAGTCGGCGTCCCCGCACCCGGGTGGTATGTCGAGCGTCTAAATACCGACGCCGAATGCTACGGCGGCTCCAACATGGGCAATAGCGGCGGCCTGGAGGCCGAGGACAGGCCGTGGCACGGCAAGCCCTGGTCTTTGGCATTAACCCTGCCGCCGCTGGCGGTGCTTGTGCTGGAGCTGCGGAAATAATGACCGGGAATCATGACCGGAAATCATTAGCCTCTGGACTGCCTGCGATGATGTCGCTGTTTCCCCCTGATGTTTTGCCCGTTGACGGCCTGCGTAAAGCGGAAGCGGCGGCGGAGTTAGAGCGTCTGGCTGCCGAGATCGCCCATCACGACCGGCTTTACTATCAGCTCAATAGGCCTGTGATTGATGACGCCAGCTATGATGCTTTGGTTAGGCGAAATCAGGCGATCGAGGCGCGTTTTCCCGCGTTGGTCCGCCCCGACAGCCCCTCGCTGCGGGTGGGGGCCGCGCCGGGGTTGGGGGTATCGCCGTTGGCCGGGTTTCGCAAGGTCACTCACGCGATCCCGATGCTGTCGCTGGCTAATGGTTTCAACGAGGCTGAAATCGGTGTTTTCGTGGCGCGGGTCCGCAAGTTCCTGAACTTCGGCGTGGATGAGGAACTGGAATTCGTGGCCGAGCCTAAGGTTGACGGCTTGTCATGTTGCCTGCGCTACCTGAATGGCCGTCTCGAGTTGGCGGCGACTCGCGGCGATGGTGTTGAGGGTGAGGATGTGACGCGCAACGTCCTTACCATCAGCGATGTGCCAAAACAGTTGAATGACAGTGATCTGCCCGATGTTTTGGAGGTAAGGGGCGAGGTCTACATTAACCGGGCTGAGTTTCTGGAGCTGAACCGCCGCCGCGATGATCTGGGTGGCGAGATATTCGCCAATCCACGCAATGCCGCCGCCGGCTCGCTACGTCAATTGGATCCTTTGGTGAGTGCCGAAAGGCCGCTGCGGTTCTTTGCTTATGCATTAGGGGAGGTATCGGGGGGGGAGGTATCGGGGGCAGTCGCGCCCGATCATTGGCAGTTGCGGCAACGACTCGAAGCTTGGGGCTTCTGCCTCAATGAGCCGGCCCGTCTGTGCGCGAATGTCGGCGAGTTGATGTCCTATTATCGTGAACTTGAGGCGCTGCGGTCGGACCTGCCTTATGACACGGATGGCGTGGTCTACAAGGTCAACCGCCATGATTTGCGCGAGCGCCTGGGTTTCGTGACCCGGTCGCCGCGTTGGGCGATTGCCCACAAATTCCCGGCCGAACAAGCGCGTACCCGGTTGCGGCGAATCATCATCCAGGTCGGGCGCACCGGCTCGTTGACTCCGGTCGCCGAGCTGGAGCCGGTCAATGTCGGCGGCGTCGTGGTCTCTCGTGCGACCCTGCACAACGAGGACGAGATCGCGCGCAAGGATATCCGCGAGGGCGACCAAGTGGTGGTGCAACGGGCGGGCGACGTGATTCCGCAGATTGTGCGCTCACTTGAACACCAACCGGACAGTCTTCCCTTTGCGGTGATTAAGGTTTGCCCCGAGTGCGGCAGTCTTGCCGTGCGTGAAGAGGGCGAGGTGGTGCGCCGCTGCACCGGTGGCCTGATCTGCCCGGCTCAGGCGATGGAGCGTCTGCGCCATTTCGTCTCGCGAGACGCCTTTGATATTGAGGGCTTGGGTGAGAAAATAATCGCGGAGTTCTGGGCTGACAACTTGATCAGGCGCCCCGGTGACGTGTTTCGGCTGGCGGCAAACGATAAAACCAGCCTTACTCCCCTGTGCAAGCGTCCGGGCTGGGGCGACAAATCGGCTAAGAACATGTTCGATGCCATCGAGGCCCGGCGGGTGATCGCGCTCGACCGCTTCATCTATTCGCTCGGCATTCGTCAGGTTGGGCAGGCAACGGCCCGCCTGCTGGCTCGCACCTATCTGAGCTATGACGCCTGGCGCGTTGCGATGACCGCAGCTGCGGCCGATCGCGATGGCGAGGCTTGGCGGGAGCTGACCGCCATTGATCAGATCGGCCCCGCCGTAGCGACTGACCTGCTTTTGATGTTCACCGAGCCGCACAATCTGGCGGTGCTGGATGATCTTGAGCGCGAGATTAAGGTCGCTGATTTCCAGCCGCCGCTGACCGTAGCCTCGCCTCTGGCCGGCATGATTGTGGTTTTTACCGGCGCGCTGGCCACAATGAGCCGGGCCGAAGCTAAGGCCAGGGCCGAGTCGCTGGGGGCTAAGGTGGCGGGCTCGGTTTCCGCGCGCACCGACTATCTGGTAGCGGGAGCCGATGCCGGGGGCAAGGCAGCTAAAGCTCGCAGTCTGGGTGTCACGGTCATGAACGAGGATGAATGGCTGGCTTTGGCCGGGCAAGGGCGGGCTGACGCTTCGTTAGATGCTGAGGCCATCATCGACGGAGGTTAGGGTGTACTGATCGATGATGTAGTGAAACATAATCTCGTCGAAATAGGTGAAGTGGTGCCTGTGGGTATTAATCAATAACTTGCCGATATTTTTATTGTTGATGGATTCGCAGTAGATGGATGCTAAAATTGATTTGAATTGGTCTCGTATTACGTTGTGTACTTCGACGTGGGCAAAGGCGAGAGGATAATTGTTGGAAGCCATCACCCGCTCTTCGAAACGAATTTGGGCGTCGAGATGGGCCATTACAGCCTCGATAAGCCCCTCAACATGGTTTTTATGAGCAACGGTGTTAATCGCGCGTTGCAGCGAGTGAATCATCTCATAAAGTGTATTTTGGTCGCGGTCCATCTCCTCGATATCGATGAAAGTTTTTCGCTGATTGTAAATTCCGTCCATGGCAAAATTTCGCATTCAGGTTTGCATTCTATGTCACCTATCACGGTTCACTGAAGCTTTCAACAATTTTCAATGGCGGGAATCGCTATTTTACCGATAGTATATATAATTGTGCTTTGGCGGGCCTTTTGCAATCAGCAGGCATGTGTACCTAATGAGTAGAGCGTTGGTGTTTCTGTTAGCGCTACAGTTGACCGTGCCGGGGATGGCGTGCGGCGCAAACGACTTTCCCTGTCCGCCATCGGGCCAGCCGATAGTTGTAACGATCGAGCCGTTTAATTCAGAGCTAACGTACCATTTTAATTACTCAGAAGCCGACATGATGTTGCTTTCAGGTGATAATGTGATGCGCGCCTCTAGTAATGTGCATTTGCGGGGATTGGCCACTGCTTTATATGGTAGTAAAATGGAATTTTCGTATTACGTGCAGAAAATGGATGCTGGCTGGTGTTTGGCTCCGGTGTCAGTTACGGTACAACTTGGTTTCCACGACGTGAGAATCTATGTTGATAGCAAGTATCAAAGTAAAAGCTGTCAACGTCATGCGGTGCTTATTCATGAAGCCAAGCATATCGGCATTTTTTATGAAGAAATGAACGCCGGCATTCCTCAAGTATACAGTGAGCTGAATCAAGCTATAGCCGACGCGGGTTTTCCAATTTTTACCACTGACCTTGATGATGGGCGGAAATATATATCTGATTACGTGTCCTATTATACCAAGCAAGGATTTTATCGCATCGATCAGCGTATCGTGCAGCGGAACACAGCTCTTGATAATCCACAGGAATACAGCTCGATTGCCGCTATGTGTCTAAATTGGTAGCGCTTTGACGGGGCCGCGTCCGCAGTTTTCTCTGGTTCGCCTATGCCGTTATGGTGTGAAATCATGTCCGTTCGTCGCCCCGACCTGTCATTTGAAATTCGTACCGGTTCCTCCTTCGGCTGGAAGGTTTGTGGCGTCGATGAGGTGGGGCGGGGGCCGCTCGCTGGGCCGGTGGTTGCTGCCGCTGTCATCTTAGCTCCAGGCGGCCTGCCGGAGGAGGTGGCTTGCTTGATCAATGATAGCAAACAGTTGAGCGGGCGGATGCGTATGCGACTTGAGCCGGAAATCCGGGCTCATGCTGTTGCGGTCGCGCTCGGGTCGGCCTCGGTACAAGAAATTTTCACACTCAATATACTTCAGGCAGCCTTGCTGGCCATGAGTCGGGCCGTTGCCGCCCTGGCCGTGACGCCGGATCATGTCCTGATTGATGGTCGCCAGATACCGCTTGGGCTGCCCTGTCCGGCGACCGCGATTATCCGAGGCGATAGAATCAGCCAGTCGATCGCCGCCGCCTCTATCATTGCAAAGGTGTTTCGAGACAATGAGATGTCCAGGCTTTCTCAGGAGTATCCGCAGTTCAACTGGGGCCGCAACGCAGGCTATCCAACAGCGGAGCATTTGGCCGCGTTGCGCCGCTATGGCCCGACTTGCCATCACCGCGCTTCTTTTGCTCCAGTGCGTGAGCAACTCCTTGTAACTAGGTGATATATAAGCAATTATGTGCCAATTATGCACCAATCTGTGAAGAACGCCCTTTAATGCACTGGTATTGCTGGTTAAGGCCAGCGAATCGCTTCATGCTGCGTGGCATCGGACAATGCCTATCTAGCGGCGAGGCGGAGCAGGCCATGAAACGCATTTCTCCTATTTCCACCCCAGTTACGCCCACCCCAGTTACGCCTAACTGTATGCGTGGCGGCCGTGTGTTGGTCGGCGATTGCGTTGAGATCATGCGAGGCCTGCCAGCCGGTATCGCCGACATGGTGTTTGCCGACCCGCCCTATAATCTGCAGCTTGGCGGCGAACTGACGCGTCCTAATCAGACCAGGGTAAATGGTGTTGAGGATACTTGGGATAAATTCGCGGACTTCGCTGCCTATGACAGCTTCACGCGGTCATGGCTGGAGGGCGTGCGCCACGTTCTAAAGGATACCGGGACTCTTTGGGTCATCGGCAGCTATCACAACATCTTTCGCATCGGTTCAATTCTACAGGACATGGGCTTTTGGATTCTCAACGATATAGTGTGGCGCAAGACCAACCCGATGCCCAACTTCCGCGGCACTCGCTTTGCCAACGCCCACGAGACCATGATCTGGGCATCCAAGGACAAGAATGCCAGCTACACTTTTAATTATGAAGCCCTGAAGATGCTCAACGAGGATATTCAGATGCGCAGCGATTGGTTACTGCCGCTATGCACTGGCCATGAGCGGCTTAAGGATCAGCAGGGTACCAAGGTTCATCCGACTCAGAAGCCCGAGGCCCTGCTTTACCGGGTGGTGATGACTTCTACTAATAATGGCGACCTGGTGCTTGATCCCTTTTTCGGAACCGGCACCACCGGGGCGGTGGCCAAGGGGCTGGGCCGGTCCTGGATCGGCATTGAACGTGAGTCCGGCTACGCGGCGGTCGCCGAGTCGCGGATTGCGGAGGTCAAGGAGGTTAGCGATCCTAATGTGCTTGATATCCGTTCTAAGCGCCAGGCGCCGCGCGTGCCCTTTGGATTGGTGGTAGAGCGTGGACTTATCAAGCCGGGAGGCGCGCTGTATGATCATCGTCACAACCATACGGCGATAGTTCGCGTCGACGGCACGCTGGTTGCGGCTAATCATTTGGGCGATCATCGCGGCTCAATTCATCAGGTCGGTGCAGCTGTCCAGGGCCTGCCTGCCTGTAACGGTTGGGTTTTTTGGCACTATGAATCCGGTGGAAATCTTCTTCCCATAGATCTTTTGCGTGAGCAGATTCGCGCCGAGACATATTGACGGGATGCCCGGCTTTGAACCCCTTGTCTAGTTCCGTCTTTCTTCGGTCAACCCTGCCTTCGGTGATTGGTCATCGTTGTGCCATGGCCGTTGCCCCTGAGAACACCATTGCCGGCCTGCGCTGTGCAGCGGCGCTTGGTCTTAGTTGGGTCGAGGTTGATATCCGTTTGACTTGCGACGAATGCCCGGTGCTGCTGCATGACGATACTTTGGAGCGGACCACCAATGGTCGCGGCGCCCTGGCTGAGACCATGCTCGCGGATTTGCGCCGGCTTGATGCCGGGGTGGCATTCGGTGGCGCATTTGCCGGCGAATCGGTACCGACGCTTGAGGAGTTCCTCCGTGTGGCCCTTGACCTGGCCATCGGTGTCAACCTGGAGCTTAAAGGTGCCCCCGGCTGTCCCGAGCGGTTGGCCGAAATTGCGCTGACGCGGGCTTGCGCGGTATGGAGCGCCGTTGCGCCGCCGCCGTTGATTTCCAGTTTTGAGCCGACTTGCCTGACGGTCGCTGCCCGGGTGGTGCCGGAATGGCCGCGCGGGATGTTGATGGACGACATTGATGACGATTGGCGAGAGCGGGCCGCCTGGGTCGGTGCCGCTGCTATCATTGTTAATCACCTCGCCATTGACGGGTCGGAGACGGTGGCCTCGCTGGGGTCAGGTGGCCGCGCGGTTTTGGCCTATACCGTCAATCAGCCGGAGCGGGCTTGCGAGCTTCGCGGCTGGGGGGTCGCTGCGGTCATTGCCGACCGGCCGGAAAACAATTGCCCTATCCTAAAATAATTGTTCTTTAGTGAGTATCGTTGGTGACATCGCGTGGCTTTGCCGGGTATGAGTTAGTCACAATGATGGGTGCCCATGGGTGCCCGTCAACGCTCTAAAACTCTGGAGGTTTCTTTGAAGGCGCTGAGGCCGTTGCTGATTTCCGGTCGGGAAGTATTGCCGCTGGTTGAGGGTGGCAAGGGTATATCGGTGTCCATTGGTAAATGCTCTGGCGCCTGGGCCGCAGCTGGCGGTGTCGGAACCTTTTCCGGGGTTAATGCCGACTCAAGAGACGAAAATGGCGAGCTGGAAATTCAGCTTTACCATACAAAAACCCGTCGCGAGCGCCACGAGGAGTTGATCGTCCATTCGATTCGCGGCGGCATCTACCAGGCTCAGGTCGCCCACGAGGTTTCCAACGGCTGCGGCCGCATCCACATGAACGTGCTGTGGGAAATGGGTGGCTGTGAGCGCATCCTGAACGGTATTCTCGATGGGGCCCGAGGGTTGATCCATGGCGTGACCTGCGGTGCCGGTATGCCCTTTCGGGTGGCCGAGATCACCGCCCAGTTCGGTTGCTACTATTACCCGATCGTCTCGTCGGCACGCGCCTTCCGCGCATTGTGGTTGCGCGCTTACAGCAAGCACCGGGAGAACCTGGGTGGTGTCGTTTATGAGGATCCATGGCTGGCCGGCGGCCATAATGGCCTGTCGAACAGCGAGGATCCCAGGAGACCCGAAGATCCGCTGCCTCGTGTCATGGCGTTGCGGGCTATGCTTAATAGCTTTGGCATGACTTCCACCCCGATCATCATGGCCGGTGGCGTCTGGTACTTGCGCGACTGGGACGAATGGCTAGACAATCCCGAAGTCGGGCCGATTGCTTTTCAGTTTGGCACCCGCCCCCTTTTGACTCAGGAAAGCCCGATCTCCGCATCATGGAAGAGGAAGCTGCTGACGCTCAAAGAAGGCGACGTCTTCCTCAACAATTTCTCGCCGACCGGATTTTATTCGTCGGCGGTCAACAACAACTTTATCCAGGAACTCCGCGCTCGCTGTGAACGCCAAGTGCCGTTTCAGACCGGGCCGGTCGGTATGCATGATGCTGTATTCCCGGTGGGTCAGCGCGGCAGGCCGGTTTATCTTACGTCGGCCGGCCGGGCGCGGGCATTGGTTTGGGTGGCCGAGGGATTTACAGTCGTGCTCAAGTCGCCCGACGATACCTTGGTTTTCTGCACACCCGAAAAGGCCGAGCAGATTCTTCAGGATCAGGTGAGCTGCATGGGCTGCCTTTCGGGCTGCAGGTTCTCCAATTGGGCCCAGAACGAGCAAGGAACTACCAATAAGAAGGCCGATCCTCGTTCCTATTGCATCCAAAAGGCCCTCCAGGCGGTTTCACATACCGACGACTGTGAAAATCAGCTGGTGTTCTCCGGCCACAACGCCTTTAAGTTCGCTTCAGACCCGTTCTATGCTAACGGTTTCGTTCCGACCGTGCGGCAGTTGGTCGAGCGAATTTGCAGCGGCGATTAAATCAAGGCTTGTCACAAGTACCGACAGCGCCGGCCTTGGTCAGCCAGCGCTGTTGGTGGCAAGAGGTTTGGTTATACTGATATGCGGTAGGTTTCGAACTCGAACGGTGATCGCTCGGGGCGCATACGCTCGGCTAAGAAGACACCCATTTCCATGTCAAACATTTGGATGTGGATGACGAACCATTCCATGATGAATCGAGCCAAATCATCGACCGATGCTATGCCAGTGGTAAGTTCCCGGTCCATCTGGCGCAATTTGGTGATGAATATGAGGTGCTGTGCCTTGTGTTCGTTGATACCAGGGTATTCATAGGACGTCATTAAGTCTTCTTCATGCTCAAAGTGATAGTCAGCGTAGGCGAATAAATCTCGCAGGGCGCGGTCTGCCGTCGAGTACTGAGTCGGACTCCCCCGGCAATCAATGATGCGGTTGAGCACGGTCATCAATAGGCGATGTTCTTCATCAATAGATCTAATCTTGATGCTCAGTTCGTCCCGCCATGTTGCAGGTTCGAGTTGTGGATGTGTGCTGACTGCCACTCTGTTTCCCCCCCAATATACCGATCGCTTTGGCCGTGGCCCGCACCGGTTTTGTTTTGTTTGTGTATGCACACGGACAGTGCCAAGTTTCCTCCAAATCAATATGCATACCCATGGAATAATATACATTTGGCAGGGCAACACAAGACAAATGACGCTAGCTTATTAATAGTCGGTTAAGTAAAGCTCGTGGCAGCGCACCGCACCGTATCAGCCTCTAGCCGCCGCTCCCGAATTGTGGCTCGGGGCGAGGGCGGGCTCGGGGCGAGGGCGGGCACGGGTTACTTCAATGGCAATGCCTCGTCGACCAGCCGCGCCATTTCTTCGGGGTCGTGCATTATCAGCGTCAACAACACCCGCTCTGCGCGTGCGGGTCGTGTCCCTGCCTCCCAGCGGACCACGTCATCGGTGGTGAGGCCGAAGCATCGGGCGAACTCGGCCTGGGTCATGCCGAGCCGGCGGCGAATTCGCGCCAGTTGCTTGGGGCGCCAGGAACTGCGGACGTGACGGTCCAGCTCCGACTCGTCGTCTAGGGCGCGGCTGCGGGCTCGGGCTTTGACCTGGAGGGTGTCACCGCCATCATTGGTACCCTGCCTGACTGCGCCCATTTCCGCCTCACGGATAGTCGTCTTGGCGGCCAGCGCGGTCTTGAGCCGGCGGATGCGCTCGGCGATGCGTCCGCTGCGGCGGCCAGTTGCGGCGGCTTGGCCGGCGCCACTATCCCCAAGCGCCGAGGTTGGGGGCGACTCGACACGTACACCGTCTCGTGGCTGCTGGCGGCAGTTTTGAGTGTATACCGGCGCGATTCCGGTTCCGAATCCGGCACCGTTTCCGGGTGCAATTCCAGCGCCGGCCCCGATTTCAGTTCCATTTCCGGGTCCGATTCCAACTCCGGTCCCGATTCCGACTCCATTTCCGGGTCCGATTCCAGCTCCGGCCCCGATTCCGACTCCATGCGCCGCCATTACGACCTCCCGCTCTGCTGTGGGAGGGGCCACGACTGTCGGTGGCTCCACCTTGATTTCGTTGCGGCGCTTGACAAATTTGCGCTCGCTTAAATCCTCGAGGTCATCCGGCAAGTAGAACGCCTCATCATCTTCATCCGCACAGGGCCGGGAACGCAGGTTGCCCCGTGTCATGTCGGGACCGCCGCGCAATGGAGATGTGGCATTGATCTTGGCCAGTCTGGTCAGGGCTCCGGAAACGCCTTTCGCCATCTTTATTTCGCCTTCCGTCTTCCGAGTACTTGCGGCATAAATTGCCTTGAAAAAATTGGGGAGACCGAACTTTCGAACTCACGACATACGTAGCAGTATGACACAAAATCCAGTCTGCGGAACCCTGGCCGGGAAGTATACTGTAATCGCAGGATCTAGCAACATTGTACGATTGAAATTCGTATGGCGGTCTTGTGGCGACCTTGGGTGTGCGGCGCGTACGGCGCGTACGGCGGTTGACGTTCTGGCGGTTTGGCCGGGGCTCGGATCGTACGGGTGCTGATGCCGAGGCCGCCCTAGCCATCGTGATGGTCGGAAATGACTTTCTTTGCATTGATTCGTGGAGGAAACCTTGTTCGCCGTGATCAAAAGGGGTTATTAATTTTGACGGGCACGGGGCAGGGTAGCGGCTCTGTTTCCAGCCTTTGCCTGAGACGTGAGCGCCATGCCTCCTCTGTCCTTACTGTCGCGCTATTTCGGGCGCCAGTTCCTTATGTGGTTCAGCATGTTGCTGATGATCATGCTGATGATCATATTGGTTATCGATTCGGTAGAGCTTTTGCGACGCGCCGCCGGCAAGCCAGAAGTGACGGTCGGTCTCGTGTTGCGGATGTCCCTGTTTAAGTTGCCCGGCGTTGGTCAGCAGGTTGTACCGTTTGTGGTGCTGTTCAGCGCCATGTTCACCTTCTGGCGCTTCACCCGTAGTAATGAGTTGGTGGTGGCGCGGGCGGCTGGCGTGTCGGTGTGGCAGTTCATGACACCGGTGCTGGCTTGTGCTTTCATGATTGGCGTTGTCAAGGTTACGGTAGTCAATCCCTTGGGGGCGACGCTGATCGCCGAATATAACCGATTTGAGGATGCTTATCTTAAGCGTCGCAACAACAATTTTGACGTGACCAATAGTGGTTTGTGGGTACGCCAGGGCACCGACGAGGACAAGTACCTGATCCATGCCGACTCGGTGGTGCCCGGCACCGCCAATCTCAGGCGGGTGATGGTGTTTCGCTTTGCTGACCAGGATCGTTATCTTTCGCGCCTGGATGCGCCTACGGCGCAACTGGTGGCTGGGCACTGGCGTATTAGCGGTGGTGTGTTGCGCCAACCGAATCGGCCACCTCAGGCAGTTTCGCATACCGATATTCCCACAGAGCTTACCCTGGGACGAATCGAGGAAAATTTCGCGCCGCCCGAGACGATCCCTTTTTGGGGCCTTAGCCGCTTTATTGAGATCATGGAGTCCACCGGCTTCTCGGCGATTAGGCACCGGCTTCACTATCAGTCACTATTGTCGCAACCTTTGCTTTATTGTGCGATGGTGTTGCTGGCCGCCGTCTTTTCGTTGCGTCAAACCCGGCGCGGCGGTACAGCGTGGATGGTCAGTGGCGGCATAATCACTGGTTTCGCCCTCTTTATCGCCACCGACATTGTTCTTACGCTTGGGGTCTCCGAGATGGTTCCGGTGGGCATGGCGGCGTGGACGCCGGCCTTCGTCTCGCTGCTGCTTGGGGTGTCGGCGCTGCTGCATCAAGAGGACGGTTGAGCTTGACTGTTCGACCACTGCGGTAAAATTGGTATGCTTTCCCAAGGCGGCCTTGAGGCCGTTCACTGGCAATTGTTCGTGGAGCTGGTATGATAATGATCGAAATTCAGGCAGTTCGGACCCCTTTGATAGCCGCTGGGTTGATAGCCGCTGGCGCCCTTGCGGCCGTACCTTGGGTATCACCGGCGATGGCAGCTGCAGGGCAAGAGTTCGGTGCGTCGCTCGAACGCATCGCTGCCGTGGTTAATGATGATGCCATCTCCCTCCGTGATCTGGAGGCGAGGTTGCGGCTGGCGCTGCTGTCATCAGGGCTGCCGGATGGTCCTGATATCCGCCAGCGGCTGGGCCCCCAGGTCTTGCGTTCGCTTATTGACGAGAGGCTTCAACTCCAGGAGGCCAAGCGCATCGGCATAGCTGTTGGTGACCAGGAGGTTAGTGGCGCCCTGGCCCGGATAGCCGAGCAGAACAAGCTGCCGCCCGGCGGCATGGAGCGAATGTTAGCTTCGCGCGGCGTGCCGGTGGTGACGCTGGTTGGCCAAATCAAGGCCAACATCGCCTGGACCAAGCTGATCCAGCGCAAGTTAAAACCGACCGTTCAGGTCGGAGGCGAGGAAGTCGACGCCGCACTCGAGCGTCTGCAATCCAATGTCGGCAAATCTGAATACTTGACCGCCGAAATCTTTCTTGCTGTAGACAATGCGGCCCAGGACGAGGAGGTCAGGCGGGCAGCTGAACGGTTGATCGACCAGATCAGGGCCGGTACGCCGTTCTCATCGGTCGCCCGACAGTTCTCTCAGGCGGCAGGGGCTGGCAATGGCGGCGATCTTGGCTGGGTCCAGCCGGGCCAGTTGCCAGATGATATCGATTTCGTCGTGACCGGGTTGCGTCCCGGCACAATGAGCCAGCCCACACGCGGCGCCAATGGCTACCACATCTTGATGGTGCGCGAGGTTCGCACTATCAACGCCGGCGATTCGTCTGAGGCCCAGGTTCATCTCAAGCAGATGGTTTTCCCGATCGGCCCCCACGCGGACCGTCAGACTCAGCTTAATCGTGCCGTCGGATTCTCCCAAAAGGTGCGCGGCTGTGAAGAGTTTGACGCTCAACTCCGTGCCGCTGGTGTCGAGAAGGGCGGGGACATGGGCACGCTACGAGTGGGCGACCTGCCGCCTGACTTTGCTCGTTTAGTTACTAACATGCCGATCGGGCAGGTAAGCCAGCCTTTTGGCAACGAACGTCAGGTTGTGGTGATCATGGTTTGTGATCGTAAAACCCCGGCGGCTAGTATGCCTAGTCGTGACCAGATTTCTGCTTCGCTCACCAATGAGCGACTGGATATGTTGCAGCGCCGCTATCTGATTGATCTTAAGCGTGCCGCCTATATAGACCTCCGGATGTGAGTTGGTCGGGTGCTTGCCGTTACCATGGGTGAGCCGGCTGGAATCGGCGGCGAATTGGTTCTGAAGGCCTGGGTGTCACGGCATAGATTGGAGGTGCCGCCCTTCCTTGTTGTCGACGATCCTCGGCGGTTGGCCGCCCTTGCGGGCAGGCTGGGGCTTATGGTGCCGTTGCGGGTTGTGTCGGCGGGGTCGGGGTCGGGGTTTGCGGGGAGTTTCACGCGAGCAGCTGCCGGGCTGTTCGACGAGGCTCTGCCGGTGGTGCCGGTGACGCTGCCGGTGGCTGTGGCGCCCGGGTGTCCGGATCCGGACAATGCATCTGCGGTGCAGGCCAGTATCGAACTGGCAGTCGCGCTGGTCCGGTCCGGGGCATGTCAGGCGGTGGTAACCAATCCGATTCACAAGGGAGTGCTCTATCAAGCGGGCTTTCGTCATCCCGGTCATACCGAGTATCTCGGTTTTTTGGCCGGGGTCGCTACAGAGCCGGTGATGATGTTGGAGGGCGGCGGCTTGCGGGTAGTGCCGGTGACGCGCCATGTTTCGGTGCGCGACGCGCTTGCCAGCCTGACTGTGGACATGCTCGTCCATGCCGGGCGGATTACCGCAGCGGCTCTGGTGCGGGATTTTGCCATCCCACAGCCGCGGCTTGCCGTGGCCGGTCTTAATCCCCATGCCGGTGAAGGAGGCACCATGGGCGACGAAGAAATTACTTTTATCGCCCCGGCGATTGCGCGCTTGCGAGCCGACGGCATCGAGGCGTCCGGACCGTACTCGGCTGACACGCTGTTTCATGCCGCTGCAAGGCTGCGGTATGACGCGGCGCTGTGTATGCTGCATGATCAGGCGCTGATCCCTTTAAAGACCTTGGCCTTTGATTGCGGTGTTAATATCACGCTGGGGTTGCCGTTCGTGCGTACGTCGCCAGATCACGGCACCGCGTTTGACCTTGCCGGGAGCGGCAGGGCCAGTGAGGCCAGCTTGATTGCGGCGCTTCAGACGGCGGCGCGTATGGCGCTGCGGCGGGGGGCCGTGGTGTCATGACCGCCTTGCATGAGGTCATCGTTATGACCGCCTTGCGTGAGGTCATCGCCCGTCACGAGCTGGGTGCGCGCAAGTCCTTGGGGCAGCACTTTCTACTGGATCTTAACTTGACCGCGCGGATTGCGCGCGCGGCGGGTGATTTGGCCGGGGTAGCGGTGATCGAGATCGGGCCGGGGCCGGGAGGGCTGACACGGGCTTTGCTTGATACCACGGCGCGGCAGGTGGTCGCCGTCGAGTGTGATCAACGCTGTGTCGGCGCATTGCGGGAATTGGAGCAGGGCGCCCTTGGCCGGCTACGCATTGTTGAGGGCGACGCCTTGGCGCTAGATGTTACGACGCTGGTCGCAGCTCCGCGCGTCATTGTTGCCAATCTGCCCTATAATATTGCTACGCCGTTGTTGATCGGCTGGTTGCGACGGATAGAGGCGTTCGAAAGCTTGACCTTGATGTTCCAGAGGGAGGTCGCCGAGCGGCTGGTGGCGGCTCCCGGCTGTAAAGCATACGGCCGCCTGTCCGTAGTCTGTCGTTGGCGTGCTGATGTTCGAGCGCTGTTTAACCTGCCGCCCCGCGTCTTCACGCCGCCGCCCCGCGTCGATTCGACCGTGGTTCGGCTGACTCCTCGCGCCAACCCCGAGCCTGCGCTTTGGCCGACATTCGAGAGGGTCACTGCCGCCGCCTTTGGTCAGCGCCGGAAGATGCTGCGGGCTAGTCTGCGTTCGCTTGGTTGCGCCGGGGCGTTGCTTGAAGCAACCGGCATCGAGCCGACCGCTCGGGCCGAGGAGATCGACGTGGCCGGTTTCGCCGCTTTGGCTCGTGCCTTGGCCATGATCGAGAGCGTAACTGATCGTTAATGGCTGTGGGTCATCTTTGATTGTCAAGCGCCGGTGGGATGTAACTTAACTTAACTTAACTTAACTTAATAATAATGGCGACACGAAGGGGACGGCGGTATGGCCCGGTATCTGGTTACAGGCGGATGCGGATTTATTGGTTCGCACTTGGTTGAGCGCCTGCTCGACGAGGGGCACGAGGTCACGGTGCTTGACGACCTGTCGACCGGCAAGGCGGGCAATATCCCCGACTCGGTAGCGCTGATCTATGGCGATGTGGCCGACCCGATGGTGGTGGCCGAGGCGATGGACGGTCAGGACGGCTGTTTTCATCTGGCGGCGATCGCGTCGGTCGAGCGTTCGCGTGAAGAGTGGGCGTGGACGCAACGGGTCAATGTCGGAGGCACCGTCAATGTTTTCGATGCGGCGCGGCGCCGGGGCGACGGAGAGCCGACGCCGGTGGTTTGGGCCTCATCGGCAGCGGTGTATGGTGACAATGCCGCAGTGCCCCTGGCTGAGACCGCAACGCCCAGGCCGCTGACCGCCTATTGCGTCGACAAACTCGCTTGTGAGCAGTACGCCCGTATCGCCGATCGGGTGCATGGCGTGCCGGTTGCCGGCTTTCGCTTTTTTAACGTCTATGGACCACGCCAGAACCCGTCCTCGCCCTATTCCGGGGTGATTTCGGAGTTCGCCGGTCGGATCGCTAATGGCGAGGCGGTCACTATCTTTGGCGATGGCGAGCTGGTGCGCGACTATGTCTATGTCGGCGACGTGATCCAGTATTTGATGGCGGCGATGGCCCAGCCGATGCCGGGGGCACAGTTGTTCAATATCTGCACCGGTCAGTCGACGACAGTCAATCAGCTCGCCGCCATGTTGGGCGAGTTGCTGGGGCGTCCCGTGGTGATTGAAAAGGCACCGCCGCCGCCCGAAGGCGACATTCGGGTTTCACTCGGTGATCCGCGCCAGTTGATGGCCGAGTTCGGCTTCGCCTGTGATATCAGCTTGCGTGACGGTTTGCGCCGTACCCTGAAATGGCTGAACGCCGTTCAGGTTTAGTTAACTGGGGGCTTGGCATTCAGCTCCAACGGTTCGCCACGAGCAACGCGACGTTGCCGAGCGGGCCGCCAAGGAAGCATAGCTCGGCCAGTCGCCCAGTATAGGCGGCTTCTGAGTTGTAAGCGCTTGAATCGTTAGCACCTGAGTCGGGAAATTTCGTGGCCCGCGACCGTAGTTCACCCTCGAGCATGTCCCATTTCCCGAATTCACGGTTCCTGACCGGGCTATAGTGCGGCTGATTGAACCTAGTATGGCCAGTCATGTTC
>SESH01069935.1_pt1 | contig 21212 bp, 17 predicted proteins | sample 3171561 | NCBI WGS metagenome assembly SESH01 (sample SAMN10866947, study PRJNA518727) | freshwater metagenome | biome: subpolar coniferous forest; feature: holomictic lake; material: water; isolation source: holomictic Lake 442 2011 16.5 m and 2014 13 m | place: Canada: near Kenora, Ontario
TCTTCTGGAGGCTGGAGGCTTTGATAGCTCCGTAGCCCCCGACAATCAGGGCGAGCACGCCGACGATGACTCCACCGACGGGAAGCATGCTGTTATTTTCGCGTGAAATAGTATCCATAGGTAAAAGGTTAGACGCGGAGAACTAGAGGAATGGCGGGGCGTGGCAAGCAGAGATTATTAACAATCGTCAGGGTCGGCATAGCTAACTTGTGCCCCTCCCATTCGGTTGTGTGAGGGAGGCGGGCTGGCCCGGGATAGCATTGACACCCTGCGCCAACCCGCATCCCTTTCGACCCTCACGGCAACGGGGTGTAGCTTAGCCTGGTAGAGCGCCTGGTTTGGGACCAGGAGGTCGCAGGTTCGAATCCTGTCGCCCCGACCAATTTACGAGGGTTTTTGACCCTCCTGGAACAGCCTAGACGGCCGGGCTTACTTGCTGATACCGGGAAGTTTGACCGCCGGGGTGGCCGCCGCCGGGGCCGCTTCGGTCACCGGGAGGCTCGCCCGCAGCATGAAGACGCGCTGCGTCCACGGGCTGGTCGGGTCGATCTGCATGACTTGGTCGGAATATTTTCTCACGTCGTCCGGCTGGCCGGCGGCATTGGCCAGGCTGGCGAGATGGTAGCTGGCCTCCACCCGGGTGGCCTTGGGCTCGGTCGCGTCGGCGGCCAGCTGGCGGAGGGCGGCCGCGCCGTCCGCCGTCTTGCCCGCCTGCACCTTGGCCATGGCGAGACCCAGCTTGGCGCGGCTGACCAGCGGGCCGGTCTTCAGGGCCGCGATCGCCTCGCCGTAGCCCGCGAGGGCGTCGGCCGACTGGCCGGCGGCATACGCCGCGTCCGCCAGCTGCAGCCGGGCGGCGCCGGCGAGGGCATGGCCGGCCTGCGCGGCGGCAAACGCCTTGAGCTTCTCCGGCGTGCCGGCGGCGGCATACGCCTGCTCAATCTCCTGCTCTTTCTGCGCCTCGAGATATTCCCAGCCGCCCTTGGCCAGAATGCCGGCCAGCACCACGACCAGGGCCGCGATCACAGTCCGGCTGTGCTTCTGCCAGAAAATGCGCAGGCGGTCCTCGAGGGTCAGCGCGACGTAGTTCGCGTCGACCGCGACGAAGTTGCGGTCGTCACCGGCGGGCTTGGGGGCGGAGGGAGCGGCGGGCGTGGTCATGGGGCGAGGGAGGGAAAGATGGAACGGGAACGAGAACAAAACCCCGCGGCGGTGTAAAGGCCTCGTTGTGACAGGGGAAAACGGGGGCAGGGAGCAGGGGGGCGGCAAGACTCGCGGTCGCAACCGTGGGGCCGTTGCATCCGACGAAAGTCGCTCGCTTACAGCTCCTGCTCCTTGCTCCCTTCCCCTTCCCTGCCCCTTGCCCCCTGCTCCCTGCTCCGCCCCGCGCCGCGGGGCGCGGGGCTCGGGGCCGGCTCAGTCGAACACCACGGTCTTGTGGCCGTAGATCAGGACGCGGCTTTCGAGGTGCCAGCGGACGGCCTGGGCGAGCACGGTCTTCTCCAGGTCGCGGCCCTTGCGGACGAGGTCGTCGACCCCGTGGCGGTGCGTCACCCGGGCGACGTCCTGGTTGATGATGGGGCCCTCGTCGAGGTCGCGGGTGGCGTAGTGGGCGGTCGCGCCGATGAGCTTCACGCCGCGGGCGTGGGCCTGGTGGTAGGGCCGGCCGCCGGCGAACGCCGGCAGGAAGGAGTGGTGGATGTTGATCACGGGCCGGGCCCACGCCTCGAGGAAGTCCGCCGAAAGCACCTGCATGTACCGCGCGAGCACCACAAGCTCGGCGCCGATCTCGCGCAGCAGCGCCAGCTGGCGCGCCTCCCCCGCCCCCTTCGTCTCCGCGGTGATCGGCAGGTGGTGGAACGGCAGGCCGTACCCGCGCGCCGCGCCCGCCAGGTCCGCGTGGTTGCTGATGACCGCCACCAGCTCACCGGCAAACTCGCCCGCCTTCCACCGCAGCACCAGGTCGTGGAAACAGTGGTCGGCCTTGGAGACAAACAGCGCCACCCGCGGCCGGTCGGTCGAGGCCGTCACCTGCACGTTCATCCCCAACGACCGGGCGAAGGCGCGGAATTCCGCCGCCACCGCCGCCGGGGCCGGCGCGGGGGCCGGGGCCCATTCCACGCGCTGGAAAAAGATCCCCGCCTCCGTGTCGTGGTGCTGGTCCGCGTGCAAAATGTTGCCGCCGTGCTCAAAGATCCAGCCGGAGACGCGTGCGACCAGACCGGGCTGGTCGGGACCATACAACAGGGCAATGAGCGTGGGTGACATGGCTGACGGGTTACGGTTTGCGCCGGGCGGATGCAAGTCGGTAGCGGGGCGGGTGTGTCCTAAAATTTTCCCGACGACGGGGACGCCCGGCGCGCGGCTCAACCGGCGGGCAGGAGGAGGAGCTTGCCGGTGGTGGCCCGGCTCTCCAGCGCGCGGTGGGCCTCCGCCGCCGCCCGCAGGGGAAAGGTGGCGCCGATCCGCACCTGCAACGCGCCAGCGGCGAGCCAGCCCCACAGGTCGCCCGCCCGCGCCTGCAGCTCGGCCGGCGTGCGGAGGTAGTCGTTGAGCGTGGGGCGGGTGAAAAACAGCGAGCCTTTCTGGGCCAGGAGCAGCGGGGCGAAGGGCGGCACCGGCCCGCTGGCGTTGCCGTACGAGACGAACACGCCCCGGGGCCGCAGGCTGTCGAGGGTGCCCGCGAAGGTCGCGCGGCCGACTGCATCGTAGGCCACGTCCACCCCGCGGCCCGCCGTGAAGCGCCGCGCAGCCGCGGTGAAATCCTCCCGCGTGTAGACGCAGACCTCCTCGGCGCCCGCCTCCCGGGCCAGCGCCACCTTGGCGTCGCTGCCCACCGTCGCCAGCACCCGCGCCCCCCGCCTCCGGGCGAGCTGGATGAGCAGCCGGCCGACTCCGCCCGCGCCGGCATGGACCAACGCGGTGTCGCCGGGCTGCAGCGGAACGCAGTCGGTGACGAGGGCGTGCGCCGTCAGCCCCTGCGCCAGCAGCGCGGCCGCGGTCGGGGTGGAGACCTCCGCCGGGATTTTCAGGGTCAGGGCGGCCGGGGCGAGGGTCTCCTCGGCATAAGCGCCCGCCGCACGCGTCGTGACCACGCGGTCCCCGACGCAAAAGTCCGGCACCCCCGCCCCCACCGCGGTCACCCGCCCGGCGGCCTCGCCGCCGAGCCCGAACGGCAGCGCCACCGGGTAGAGCCCGCTGCGGTGGTAGGTGTCGATAAAGTTGACGCCAGCCGCCTCGACGCGGAGTCGCAGCTCACCCGCCGCGGGCGACGGCACCGGCACGTCGTCGGCCCGCAGCTGCTCCGGCCCGCCGGTGGCATGAAGGCGGATGGCGAGCATGGCGGCAGGCGCCGGGTCAGACCACGTTCACGTTGCCGCGGTAGGCCTGGATCGGGCGCACGCCCATGGGCTTCTGCTTGAGGGCGGAGATGCCCTGAATGGCGGCCTCGGCCCCGGTGATAGTGGTCATGAGGCACACGTTGTGCGCGTAGGCGGCGGTGCGGATGGCGTTCTCGTCCCGGCGCGGGATCATGCCGCCGGGCGTGTTGATGACCATCTGGATCTGGCCGTTCTTGATCATGTCGACCGCGTTCGGGCGGCCCTCGCTGAACTTGGCGAGACGCTTCACCGCCACGCCGGCGTCCGCCAGGGTCTGGGCCGTGCCGCTGGTGGAATAGAGGGTGAAGCCCAGCTCCTCGAGCCGGCGGGCAAACAGGACGGCGCGGGGCTTGTCCGCGTCCTTCACCGAGAGGAAGACGTTGCCGGCGACCGGCAGGCCGGGCTTGACCGCGGCCTGGGCCTTGGCGAAGGCGACGCCGAGGTCGGCGTCGATGCCCATGACCTCGCCGGTCGAGCGCATCTCGGGCCCGAGGGCGATGGTGGCGCCGGGGAAGCGCACGAAGGGGAACACGGCCTCCTTCACGCACCAGTGCTTGGGGGTCTGCTCGCGGGTGAAGCCGAGGTCGGCCAGCTTCCGGCCGGTCATGACCTGGGCGGCGAGCTTGGCGAGCGGCACGCCGATCGCCTTGGCCACGAACGGGACGGTGCGGGAGGCCCGGGGGTTGACCTCGAGCACGTAGAGGTCGTCGCCCTTGATCGCGAACTGCACGTTCATCAGGCCGATGACCTTGAGCTCGCGGGCCAGCGCGTGGGTGGCCTGGCGCACCCGGTCCAGCAGCTCCGCGCCCAGGGTGTGCGGAGGCATCACCATGGAGGCGTCGCCGGAGTGCACGCCGGCAAACTCAATGTGCTCGAGCATGCCGCCGATCACGCTGTGCACGCCGTCGCTGATGCAGTCGACGTCGAGCTCGATCGCGTCCTCGAGGAACTTGTCGATCAGCACCGGCTTGCCCGGCATCACCTCGAAGGCCTGGCGGATGACCGCGTTGAACTCCTCCTCGCTGTAGACGATGAACATGCCGCGGCCGCCGAGCACGAACGACGGGCGCAGCAGCACGGGGAACCCCACCTGGTGCGCGAAGGCGAGGGCCTCGGTCTCGTTGAGCGCCGTGCGGTTGGCCGGCTGGCGGAGCCCGATCTGGTGCAGCACGTTGGCGAACAGCTTCCGGTCCTCGGCCAGCTCGATGCTCTCGGGGGAGGTGCCGATGATGTTGACGCCGTTGGCCTTCAGGGCGGTGGCGAGGTTGAGGGGCGTCTGGCCGCCGAACTGGACGATCACGCCGTCGCATTTCTCCTGCTGGTAGATTTCCAGCACGTCCTCCAGCGTCAGCGGCTCGAAATACAGCCGGTCGCTGGTGTCGTAGTCGGTGGAGACCGTCTCGGGGTTCGAGTTGACCATCACCGTCTCGAAGCCGATCTCCCGGAGAGCGAAGCTGGCGTGGACGCAGCAGTAGTCGAACTCGATGCCCTGGCCGATGCGGTTCGGGCCGCCGCCGAGGATCATGATCTTCGGGCGGGTCGAGGGGATGATCTCGTTCTCGTCGCCGTAGCTCGAGTAGTAGTAGGGGGTGAACGCCTCGAACTCCGCGGCGCAGGTGTCGACCAGCCGGTAGGTGGTGTGGAGGCCGCGGCGCTTCCGGTCGGCGCGCACCGTGACGAGGTCGCTTTTCAGGAGGTGGGCGAGTTGGGCGTCGGCGAAGCCGAACTGCTTGGCGCGCCGGAACGCGGCGGTGTCGAGCGAGGCGAGGGTCTCGCGGGCCAGGGCCTGCTCCATCTCGTGGAGCTCGCGGAGCTGGTGGAGGAACCAGGGGTCGATCCGGGTGAGCTCGAAGATCCGCTCGACGGAGTAGCCGGCGCGGAAGGCGTGGCGGATGAAATAGATGCGCTCAGCGTTGGGGGTGCCGAGCTTGGCGTTGATGGTCTTCTCGTCGACGGGCTCGTCGCCGCCGTGGCGGCCGCCGCCGCCGAAGCCGCGGGCGCCGGTCTCGAGCGAGCGCAGGCACTTCTGGATGGACTCCTTGAAGGTGCGGCCGATGGCCATGGCCTCGCCGACCGACTTCATCGCGGAGGTGAGCGTCGGGTCGGCCCCGGGAAACTTCTCGAAGGTGAAGCGCGGGATCTTGGTCACGACGTAGTCGATCGTCGGCTCGAAGCTGGCGGGCGTGAGCCGCGTGATGTCGTTGCGCAGCTCGTCGAGGGTGTAGCCGACGGCCAGCTTGGCCGCGATCTTGGCGATGGGGAACCCGGTGGCCTTCGAGGCGAGCGCGGAGGACCGCGACACGCGGGGGTTCATCTCGATCACGACCATGCGGCCGGTCACCGGATCGACCGAGAACTGGATGTTGGAGCCGCCGGTCTCGACGCCGATCTCGCGGATGACGGCGAACGAGGCGTCGCGCATCACCTGGTATTCCTTGTCGGTGAGGGTCATGGCCGGCGCCACGGTGATGGAGTCGCCGGTGTGCACGCCCATCGGGTCGAAGTTCTCGATCGAGCAGATGACCACGCACTGGTCCTTGTGGTCGCGCATGACCTCCATCTCGTACTCCTTCCAGCCGAGCAGGCACTCCTCGACGAGGACCTCGTGGACGGGCGAGAGGTCGAGGCCGTTGGCGACGATGCCGTCGAACTCCTCGCGGTTGTAGGCGATGCCGCCGCCGGAGCCGCCGAGGGTGAAGGACGGGCGGATGATGAGGGGGAAGATGCCGAGGGCGGCGGCGGCCTCGCGGGCCTCGGGGAGGGACTTGACGGTGCGGGAGCGGGCGACGTCGAGGCCGATCCGGAGCATGCACTGCTTGAAGAGCTCGCGGTCCTCGCCCTTGTTGATCGCGTCGGGCTTCGCGCCGATCATTTCGACCCCGTACTGCTCGAGGACGCCGGCCTGGTGGAGCTCCATCGAGAGGTTGAGCGCGGTCTGGCCGCCGAGGGTCGGCAGCAGGGCGGAGGGCCGCTCGGCCGCGATGATCTTGGTCACCATCTCGACCGTCAGCGGCTCGATGTAGGTCACATCGGCGAACTCCGGGTCGGTCATGATGGTGGCCGGGTTGGAGTTCACGAGGATCACGCGGTAGCCCTCCTCCTTGAGCGCCTTGCACGCCTGGGTGCCGGAATAGTCGAACTCGCAGGCCTGCCCAATCACGATGGGCCCGGCCCCGATGATCAGGATGGATTTTAGGTCGGTGCGTTTGGGCATGGCGTGGGCGCTCGCGAGGGTTGGCGGGCGCCAAACGCCCGGCAAGCGGGAAAGCGCCCGGACCGCGCAAATCCGCCCGAATCGGGCCGGCGCCCTACCCCAGCTTGGCCCGGTCGACGCCCAGCACCCGGGCCGCCGCGTCCTTGTCGTCCCGGCAGACGTGCAGCACGAGGTCGATGTACTGCTTCTCCTGCCCGGCCAGGTACTCGGACAGCACCGGCCAGTGCTTGAGCTCGCGCAGGCGCAGCGGCAGCTGCTGGGAGGTGATGACGCGGGTTTCCGTGGTCGCGGCGACCTTGGAGATGACCTGGAACAGCTCCGTCAGGTTGCCCGGCCAGTGGTAGGCCGTGAGGACGGCCAGGGCGTCGTCGGTGAACTCGATCAGGTTCGCGTCAAAATGCGGATTGGCCGCCTTGGCGGCGTACTGCTTGATGATGAGCGGGAGGTCCTCCGGCCGGTCGCGCAGCGCGGGCATGAGCACCGGCAGCGAGGCGACGCGGTAAAACAGCTCGTCATGGAACCGGCCCTCGTCGGACATCTTTTCCAGGTCCTCGGTGGTGGTGCAGATCAGGCGGAAGCCGTGCGCGGTGTTGCGGAGGACGCTGACCAGGTCCTTCTGCACGGGCAGCGACAGGCACTGCAGGTGTTGGAGGAACAGCGTGCCGCCCTTCGCCTGGTCCACCCACGGCCCGCCGGCCCCGTTCAGGCCGATGACGCCGTCGCGGAAGCTGCCCTCCGAGCTGAGCGAGCAGTCGATGCGCACCAGCTGGGCCTCGGACGCGCCGCTGGCGGCGTGGAGGATCTCGGCCAGGGCGACCTTGCCGGTGCCCTTCTCCCCCTGCAGCAGCACGGGGGTGCGGACGGCGACCAGCTTCTTGATCTGCTGGGTGAGCTTCTTCATCGCGGGGCTGTGGCCCACCAGCCGGCTCGCGATGTCGTCCGGCTTGACCCCGGCCGCCGGGGCCGCCTGCGCCCGCTCGTCCTGGAACCGCTTGAACTCGACGCCGCGCCGCAGCGTGGCGATCAGGTCGTCCACCCGGAAGGGCTTCTGCAGGTAGTCGAAGGCCCCAAACTTCAGCGCCTGCACCGCGCTCTCGGTGCTGGCATAGGCCGTCATGATGATGATGATCGAGCTGGGGTCGTAGAGCTTGAGCTGCTTGAGCAGGGTGATGCCGTCCATCGGCTTCATGTCGATGTCCGCCAGCACCAGGTCGAACTTCTCGGCCTTGTAGCGCACCAGAGCCTTCTCGCCGTCCGTGGCGAACGCGGTGTGGAACCCGGTCGGCTGGATGACCGCCTCCAGCATCTCGTGGATCGAGAGGAGGTCGTCGACGATGAGGACGGAGGGCATGGCGGGGAAAGCTTCGCTCCCGGAGCGGGGCGAAGTCAATCGGCGGCAGAGGGATTATTACTGCAGGCCGCCGGCGACCGCGCCCAGTTGGAAGATGGGGAGGAACATCGCCATGACGATGCCGCCCACGACCACGCCGAGGAACACGATCAGGATCGGCTCAATCAACGACGTGAGGGCGGACACGGTGGCCTCGCACTCCACGTCATAAAAATCCGCGATCTTCGTCATCATGCCGTCCACGTTGCCGGTCGCCTCACCCGCCTTGACCATGTGCTTCATCATGGGCGGGAAAAAGGGGTTGGCCGCCAGCACCTCGGAAACCTGGCCGCCCTGGCTGACGTGCTTGGCAATTTCCGTGCAGGCGTCCTCGATCTGGACCTTGTTGCTGGCCGCCGAGACGATCTCGAGCGTGCGCAGGATGGGGACGCCGGACCGGATCAGGGTCGCGTAGGTGCGGCAGAAGCGCGACAGGGCGATCTTGTGCACGAGGTTCCCGAAGATGGGCGCCTTGACCAGGAACTTGTCCTTCTGCCGGCGGCCGTTGGGCGTGGCGATGAACTGGCCTACGCCCCAGTAGGTCGCGTACGAGCCCAGGCCGATCGCCCACCACCACTTCTTCATGAAGTTCGAGAGGTCGATCAGGAACTGCGTGGGCGCCGGCAGCTTCGCGCCGAAGTCGGCGAACATCGCGGCAAACACCGGGATGACAAAAATCAGGAGCACGTTCACCAGCGCCACCGCCAGGCCGATGACCGCGATCGGGTAGGTCATGGCGGACTTCACCTTCTTGGTCAGCTTGACCGTGGCCTCGAAATAGCCCGCGACCTTCATCAGGATCTCCGCCAGCCCGCCGCTGGCCTCGCCCGCCTCGACCATCGACACGAACAGCGTGTTGAAGGACTGCGGAAACTTCCGGACCGCCGACGAGAAGGAATTGCCCGAGGAGATGTCCGCGCGGACGTCCCGGATCACGATGCGGAAGCACTGGTCCTCGGTCTGGTCCTGCAGCGCCTCGAGGCACTGCACCAACGGCAGTCCGGCGGTGAGGAGGGACGCCAACTGCTGGGTGAAGATCGCCAGCTCGCCCATCGGCAGATTGTACTTCTTCGCCTTCTTCTCGAGCGCCTTCATCTTCGCCAGCGCCTGGGCGGTTTTGACGTTGGTGCGGCCTCGCTGCGTGTCCTGCAGTGAGCCTGCGGATTGCCCAGAAGCGGACGTAATGATTGCCATAGCGGCAACAGGCAAACGGCCCACCCTCCTCCCCGCAACCTCATTTCCAACGGAGGTCCGCCCACCCGTCGACCCGCCCGCGGCGCGCGCCTGAGCCGCCGCCTTGGAACGGAGGCTTGACCCCATCTCGGGCCCGGGCCGAAGCTGGCCCCGCTTGCCGCGGGTGTAGTTTAGTGGCAAAACTCCTCTCTTCCAAAGAGGTATCGTCGGTTCGATTCCGTCCACCCGCTCCAGCGTATTTGCGTCCCGGGCGACGCCGGTGCGGCGATTTCGGCCGGGAGGGGCGTGGCGGCGATGGCCGCGAGCTCCCGCGACGGGGTCGGCCCGTGCAGCCCACCTTCCCTTTCCCCGCCAGCCTTGGCCGGGCCTCCCTCCCATGACCTTCCGCACCCTCGGGCTGCTTGCCCTCCTCGCCGTCCCGGCCGCCACGCTCCGCCCGGCTGCGGCGCTCGACCTTTCCGACGCGGCCATCACCCGCCGCTTCCAGGAGCGGCGGGAGTTCATCCTCGCCCAGGCGGTCGCCGCCGTCGTCCCCGGCGACCCGACCAAGGGGAGCAAGTTCGACCTCGCGGCGTGCCTCCAGCGCGGCGAGCGGACGGAGGCGGCCCTCGCCCGCCTCGCCCGCCTCAACGCCGGCCCGCCCTCGGGCAACATGTTCTGGGTGTATCCGACCGTGGCCGTGATGATGGCCGGCGACCGCGCGCTCGATGCGCCCAGCCGCGACCGCCTCGCCGAGCTGTGGCGCACCTACTGGCCGAGCCGCGGGGACACCGAGAACCACTGGGTGCTGTCCTACGCGAGCCTCTACCTCGCCGCCCAGGCCTACCCGGGCGCCGGGCCCGAGCGCTGGTTCAACGGCAAGTCCTCCGCCGAGAACCAGCGGGACGCCCGGAGCTACCTGGAGCACTGGATGGACGTCACCGTCGCGCACGGCCAGGGCGAGTACGACTCGCCCAACTACCTCGAGGAATACGCCATCGGGCTCGCGCTGCTGGCCGGCTGGGCCGAGGACCCCGCCTTCCGCCAGCGGTCGAAGCTGATGCTGGACTACCTGCTCTACGACTATGCGGTCGAGACCCTCGACGGCCTCTACGGCGGGGCGCACAGCCGGGTGTACCCGCGCCACATCATCGCGCCGGGCCGCACCGCGGCGGCGGCCCTCGGCTGGCTGCTCTTCGGCCTCGGCGAGTACGAGCCGAGCGAGCGGCAGGTCACCCGCCACCAGCTGCGCGAGGAGCTGCCGGAGCGCGGCGCCAAGCTGATCGCCCTCAGCGGCTACGTCCCCCCGCCGATCCTGGAGCGGATCGCCCGCGACCGGGCGCAGCCCTACGTCGAGCGCGAGCTCAAGCGCACCCGCTGGCGCCTGCGCCACGCCGGGCCGGACTCCGTCGTCGTCGGCGACAAGCGCACCGTGCCGGTCTACAAGTACAGCTATGTGGACCGGGACTTCATCCTCGGCTCCTCCCAGGGCGGCGTGCTCCAGCCCATCCAGCAGGAAACCTGGAGCCTGATCTGGCGCACGGAGCACCCGGTGATGCGCTGCCCGACCTTCTTCGGGACCCAGCCCTACGCCTCGGAGGAGGAGGGCAGCATGTATTTTGCCGTCGATCCCGACGTGGTCACCGAGCTGATCGTGCGCTCCAAGGCCGACTACGACTCCCCGGACAAGCTCCCGGGCGGCTCGCCCTACGAGCAGGTCATGCAGAGCGGCGGCGCGCTGATCGCCCTGCAAAACATCCCGCCCACGGCCCGCTTCCGGCACACCACGCTCTTCTTCTCCCGCGACCTGGAGCGGACCGTGGAGGACGCCTCGGGCTGGATCTTCAGCCAGGGCGGCCCCGTGTACATCGCCTACCGCCCCTTCGTCCCCGGCCAGTGGCAGCCGAACGACTGGACGGGCTTCCTGCGCGGGGGCGGCGGGGGCGTGCTGATCAGCGGCGACTTTGCCGAGTGGGGCGTCGGCCACCGCTGCTATGTCAGCTCCGCCCTCCAGAACGGCTACGTGGTGCAGGTCGCCGCGGCCCGCGACTTCCGCTCGTTCGCCGCGTTCCAGGCCGCCGTGCGCGCCCTGCCGCTGGCCTTCTCCCTGTCGCCCGTGCCTACCGCCACCTTCACCGGGCTCGATGGCGCCGTGCTCCAGGCCCGCTACGACGGCCGGCCCAGCGTGAACGGCACCCCGCTGGACTACGCGCACTGGCCCCTGTTCGAGAGCCCGTTCGCCCAGGCCCAGCCCGGCGACCGCCAGCTCATCCTGCGCCACGGCGCCGAGCGCTACCTCCTCGACTTCACCACCAACCGCCGCGAGTCCCTCCCGGCCCCCTCGCCATGAAAGCGCTCTCCCTCCTCCTGCTGGCCGGCGTCCTGCCCGTCGTCCCCTCCCCCGCCGCCCCGGACCCCGCGGCGCCGCCGGCCTTCTACGCCGCGGTCGCCATGACCAAGGCGCAGCGGAACACCTCGACCCCCGCCGACTCCGGGCTGTACCAGCGGCTGGCCTCCGGCCAATGGGTGCACACCGGGCCGCGCATCCTCGGGGTGGCCAGCGTCGCCGTCCATCCCGCCAACCCCGCGGTGATGCTGCTCGCGTCCGCCGACGGCGTCGTCCGGAGCGCGGACGGCGGCCGCACCTGGCGCAACACCACGACCTGGGAGGTCGCCGACGTGCGGGCCATCGCCTTCGACCCGGCCAACCCCGACCGCGTGTACGCCGTCACGGCCTGGGGGCCGCTGCGTTCCGAGGACGCCGGCCAGTCGTGGCAGCTCGCCCAGCGCGGGCTGGACCGGCTGTACGGCGCGACGCTGGTGGCCGACCGCCGCCAGGCCGGACGCGTCCTGATCGGCCTCGAGCAGGGCCTGTACGTCTCGACCGACGCGGCCCTCTCGTGGCGCCGGCTGGATTTTCCCGCGGTCCCCGTCACCCGGCTGGTGCAGAGCGCGGCCCAGCCCGACCTCCTGCTGGCCGCCACGACCGGGCGGGGCGCCTGGGTTTCCCGCGACGCCGGCGGGCACTGGGTCGCGGTGGACCCGGCGGCGGCCACGGCCCACCTGTATGCGGCGGCGCTGGACCCGCACGATCCGGCGCTGATGGCGACCGGCGGCTGGGAAACCAGCGTGCGAGTGTCCGCCGACGCCGGCCGGACCTGGGCCGACCGCAGCGCCGGGTTGCCCAACCGGAAGGTGTTCGTAGTGGCGTTCGATCCCGGGCACCCCGGCCGGCTCTGGGCCTCCACCTTTGAGGAAGGATCCTTCTACAGCGACGACCGCGGCCGGACCTGGCACGACGGGGGCCTCGACGGGGCCTACGGCTCGGACTACGTCTTCGCCGCCCCGCCGCCGGGCCGTTAGCCCGGCCGGCGCGGCGGAAAAGATTCGCGGGGTCGCCGGCCCCGCTCAGAGCGACATGGCGTGGAAGCCCCCGTCGACGACGAGCTCGGTGCCGGTCACGAAGGAGCCGGCGCGGTCGCTGGCCAGCAGCAGGGTGGCGCCGATCAGCTCGCGGGCCTCGCCGAAGCGCCCCATCGGCGTGTGGTCCAGGATGCGGGCGGTGCGCTCGGGGGTGAGGATCTTCCGGTTCTGCTCGGCCGGGAAGAAGCCCGGGACGAGGACGTTGACGCGCACCCGGTGCGGGGCCCACTCGCGGGCGAGGTTGAGCGAGAGGTTGTGCACGGCGGACTTGGTCGCCGAGTAGGTGAAGACGCGCGAGAGCGGCGCAAGGCCGGACATGGAGCCGAGGTTGATGATCGAGCCGCCCGTGCCGCGTTCAACGAGGTAGCGGCCGAACACCTGGCAGCCGAGGAAGACGCTCTTGAGGTTGACGCGGACGATCCGGTCGAACTCCTCCTCGGTGAGGTCGAAGAAGGGCGTGGCGGAGTTGATGCCGGCGCCGTTGACCACGATGTCGATGCGGCCCGAGCGCTGCAGCACGGCGTCGCGCAGGCCCTCCAGCTCGGCGCGGCTGGAGGCCTCGGCGGGGTGGAACCAGGCCCGGCCGCCGAGGGCGGCGAGGCGCGCGAGCCGGGCCGAGGCCTTCTCGACGTTGCGGCCGACGAGGACGACCTCGGCGCCCGCGCCGGCGAGCCCCTCGGCCATCGCCCCGCACAGCTCGCCGGTGCCGCCGATGACGACGGCGACCTGGCCGGAGAGGTTGAACAGCTCGCGGAGATAGTCGGCGGGGGGCATGGGGGAAAGCTGCGAAAGGGCGGCGGCGGGCGCGATTATATTTTATCCGGCCCCCCGCGGGAGCATGGATTTGGACTTCCCGCGGCCGCCCGGACGGCCGAGAATCCCCTCCCTGCTCCCCCGCCCATGATCCGCGTCCTACTCACCACGACCTCGTTCCAAGACACCCCCGGGCGGCACCACGACCTGCTGGCCGCCGCCGGGTTCGAGCTGGTGCGCGAGCGCGGCCCGCTGTCCGAGGCGCGCATGCGGGAGCTCGCCGGCTCGTTCGACGCCTTCCTCTGCGGGGACGACGCCCTCACGCGGGCCGTGCTGGAGCGGTCCCGCCCGCGGCTGAAGGTGATCAGCAAGTACGGCATCGGGCTCGACAAGATCGACGTGGCGAGCGCCACGGAGTTCGGGATCCCCGTGCTGTTCACGCCCGGCGTCAACCACACCACCGTGGCCGAGCACACCTTCCTCCTGCTCCTCGCCCTCGAGAAGCAGCTGCTCTTCCACTGCGACTCCACCCGCGCGGGCGGCTGGCAGCGCCGGACCGGCCACGAGCTGTGCGGCAAGACGCTCGGCCTCATCGGGCTCGGCCGCATCGGCCAGGAGGTCGCCGTCCGCGCCCGGGCCTTCGGCCTCGCGGTGGTCGGCTACGGCCACCACTGGGACGACGCCTTCGCCGCCCGGCACGGTCTGCGGCGGGCCGCCACCCTCGACGAGGTCTGGGCCGCGGCGGACTACGTCTCCCTGCACACCAAGCTCACGCCCCAGACCCGCGGGATGATCGGCGCCGCCGCCCTCGCCCGGATGAAGCCGGGCGTCGTCATCCTCAACTGCGCCCGCGGCGAAATCGTCCACACCGCCGACCTGGTCGCCGCCCTGCAGTCCGGGCACGTGGCCGGCTACGGCACCGATGTGCTCGACCAGGAGCCGCCGCCGGCGGACCACCCGCTGCTCCGGCTGCCCAATTGCCTCGTGACCCCGCACATCGGCTCCCGCACGCATGAGAGCGTCCAGCGCCAGGCCACCTGCGCGGTGGAAAACCTCACCCGCTTCCTCGCCGGCCAAAAGCCGCACGCGCAGGCGAACACTTGCTGAGCGCCCGCTCCCCGCCTTTCATCCCCTTTCCCTTTTATGCACACTCCCGTATCTGACATTGGCCTGATCGGCCTCGCGGTCATGGGCGAGAACCTCGCCCTGAACATCGAGAGCCGCGGCTTCCCCATCTCCGTCTACAACCGCACCGCCGCCAAGGTGGAGGCCTTCATGAACGGGCGCGCCAAAGGGAAGAAGTTCCACGGCTCGACCAACCTGGCCGACTTCGTCGCCTCGCTCAAGCGGCCCCGCCAGGTCATCCTGCTGGTCAAGGCCGGCAGCGCCGTCGACGAGCTGATCGAGCAGCTCCTTCCGCTGCTGTCGCCGGGCGACATCATCATCGACGGGGGCAACAGCCATTTCCCGGACACGATCCGGCGCACCCGCTACGTCGAGTCCAAGGGGCTCCTCTTCGTGGGCTCGGGGGTCTCCGGCGGCGAGGAGGGCGCGCTCAAGGGACCGTCGCTGATGCCCGGCGGCAGCCCCGCCGCCTGGCCCCACCTCCAGCCCATCTTCCAGGCCATCTGCGCCAAGACCCCCGAGGGCGAGCCCTGCTGCGAGTGGATCGGCGAGAACGGCGCCGGCCACTTCGTCAAGATGGTCCACAACGGCATCGAATACGGCGACATGCAGCTGATCGGCGAGGTCTACGACCTGCTGAAGCGCGGCGCCGGACTCTCGAACGAGGAGATGCACGCAGTGTTTGCGGAGTGGAACCAGGGCGAGCTCGACAGCTACCTGATCGAGATCACCCGCGACATCCTGGCCGTGAAGGACGAGAGCGGCCGCGCGGTCATCGACCTGATCCTCGACGCCGCCGGCCAGAAAGGCACCGGCAAGTGGACGGTGGTCTCCGCGCTCGACGACGGCACGCCGCTCACGCTCATCAGCGAGGCGGTGTTTGCCCGCTGCCTCTCCGCCGCCAAGTCCGAGCGTGTCGCCGCGGCGCAGGGGATCGTCCCTGCCGGCGGCGCCCTGACCGGCGACCGGACGGCCTTCGTCCAGGATCTCCGCCAGGCCCTGTTCGCCGCCAAGATCGTCAGCTATGCGCAGGGCTACCAGCTGATGCGCGCCGCGGCCAAGACCCACGGCTGGACCCTGAACAACGGCGGCATCGCCCTCGTCTGGCGCGGCGGCTGCATCATCCGCTCGGCCTTCCTCGGCGACATCAAGCGCGCCTTCGAGCGCAACCCGGACCTGGTCAACCTGCTCGTCGACCCGTTCTTCAAGCAGGCCCTCGAGGCCCGCCAGGCCGCGTGGCGGCGGGTCATCGTCCAGGCCGTGCAGCTGGGCATCCCCGTGCCCTGCCTCGGCTCGGCGCTCGCCTATTTCGACGGCTACCGCACCGCGCGGCTGCCGGCCAACCTGCTGCAGGCGCAGCGCGACTACTTCGGCGCCCACACCTACGAGCGCACCGACAAGCCCCGCGGGCAGTTCTTCCACACCAACTGGACCGGCCGCGGCGGCGCCACCACGTCCCAGACCTACACGGCCTGAGCGGACCGCCCGCCCCCACCCCCATGGCCGAGACCTTCTACGTCGTCCCCGCGGAGCAGCACCACGCCCTCGTCGCCGCCGTCTACCGGCGCCGCGGCTACTCCGGCGCCGAGGCCGCGGCCGGCGCCCGCTTCTGCACCGAGGCCACGCGCCATGGGATCCGGACGCACAACGCGCTCAAGGCGCTGCACCTCGACCACCAGCTGGGCTCCGGCGGCCAGGGCTGCCGGCCGAAGGCGAAGATCGAGAAGATCCCGACCCGCTTCCGCGGCGCCCAGGTCTGGAACGCCCACCGCCAGCTCGGCCAGGCCACGGGCTACGCCGCGATCGAGGCGGCCATCAAGCTCGCCGACAAATACGGCGTCGGCATGGTCTCCGTCGACAACGCCTTCCACTACCTCTGGGGCGGCGGCTACGTGATGGACGCCGCCCGGCGCGGCTACATCGCCTACACCAACTGCACCGCCGCGCTCGCCGAGGTCGTGCCGTTCGGCGGCAAATTCCCGACGCTCGGTACCAACCCGCACTCCTGGGGCTTCCCCACCACCGCGGCCATCGGCTACCCGCTCGTGATCGACTGGGCCACCTCGGTCGTCGCCATGGGCCGCGTGCAGCAGCTCGCCCGCGAGGGCCAGCCGCTCCCGCCCGGCGCGGCGGTGGACGCGGCCGGCCAGCCGACCACGGATCCAAGCCAGGCGAAGGCCCTCCTGCCGTTCGGCGCCCACAAGGGCTACGGGCTCTCCCTGATGAACGAGGTCATCAGCGCGTTCATCGGCGGCTCGCTCCCGACCCTGCGCAACCGCTGGGACCAGCCGCCGGGCGAGAAGCACACCTGCACGTTCTTTTTCCAGGTCTGGCACCCGGACGCCATGAGCGCGGGCGCCTTTGCCCAGGGCCGCACCCAAGCCGAGAATGTGCGGGCGGTGATCCAGGACATCCTCGGGCACGGCAACGAAGGCTGCCTGCTCCCCGGCCAGCTCGAGGCCGAGGCGGCGGCCCGCTCCGCCCGGAACGGCGGGCTCCTCTTCTCCGCCGCCGAAATTGACGGCTTCAACGCGCTCGCCGCCGAGTGCCGCCGGGCCCGCTGGCCGCTCGCCGAACTCCGGATCGCCACCTGAAACCCCGCCGGCCCGACCTCCACGGTTGATTTTCCGCCCCGGCTTTCCAATTTTTACTCACCCGCCTCCTCCGCCCCCTCTCCCCATGAGCCTACCCATCAAGCCCGCCGCCGCCTGCGCCTATGACCAGATCTCGCTCGGCGAGGTCATGCTCCGCCTCGATCCCGGCGAGGGCCGCATCCGCACCGCGCGAAACTTCCAGGTCTGGGAGGGCGGCGGCGAATACAACACCTCCCGCGGCCTCCGCAAATGCTTCGGCCTGAAAACCGCCGTCGTCACGGCCTTCGTCGACAATGAGGTCGGCCACCTCGTCGAGGACTTCATCATGCAGGGCGGCGTCGCGACCGACTTCATCCGGTGGCGCGAGGACGACGGCATCGGCCGCACCGTCCGCAACGGCCTCAACTTCACCGAGCGCGGCTTCGGCGTGCGCGGCGCGGTGGGCAACCCCGACCGCGGCCACACCGCCGCCTCGCAGCTCAAGCCGGGCGACATCGACTGGGAGCACCTCTTCGGCCGGCTCGGCGTCCGCTGGTTCCACACCGGCGGCATTTTCGCCGCCCTCTCCGAGACCACCGCCGCCCTCACCGTCGAGGCCGTCCAGGCCGCCAAAAAGCACGGCACCATCGTCAGCTACGACCTCAACTACCGCCCCTCGCTCTGGAAGACCATCGGCGGCCTGAAAAAGGCCCAGGCGGTCAACCGCGAGATCGCCCAGTATGTCGACGTGATGATCGGCAACGAGGAGGACTTCACCGCCTCGCTCGGCTTCGCCGTCCAGGGGGCCGAGTCCCTCGGGCACCTCGAGACCGCCGCCTTCCAGGCGATGATCGAGACCGCGGTGCAGGAGTTCAAAAACTTCAAGGTCGCCGCCACCACGCTCCGCCGCGTCATCACCGCCACGAAGAACGACTGGTCCGCGATCCTCTGGCACGACGGCCAGTTCCACGAGAGCCGCAAATACCCCGAGCTCGAGATCCTCGACCGCGTCGGCGGCGGCGACTCGTTCGCCTCGGGCCTGCAGTTCGGCTTCCTCCAGTTCAACGACGCGCAGCGGGCCGTCGACTACGGCGCCGCCCACGGCGCCCTGGCCTCCACCACCCCCGGCGACACCTCCATGGCCACGCGCCAGGAGGTCGAGAAGCAGATCAAGGGCGGCGGCGCCCGCGTCGTGCGCTGAGCCGGCCGGCCGCCGTCACGCGGTCTTCCACGGCCACTGCACGCAGCCCTGGATCTCCCGGATCAGCGCGAAGTCCGCCTGGCCCTTGAACACGAAGGGCAGCACCTCGACCTCCCGCGGCAGCAGCGCCCGGGCGGCGCGCCAGCTCTGGCCGCTGACATAGACGTCGTCCACCAGCAGGATCTTGCGCCAGGTCCCGAGATTCGGCACCGCCGAGAGCAGCTTGGGCACGGCGAACCGCGGCTGGTTGTCGCCGTCGCGGTAGTTGAACGCGATCAGCTTCAGGCCCACGCCGAGCTGCTGCGCCACCAGCGCCGCCGGCACCACCCCGCCGCTCGCAATCCCCACGACCCCGTCGATGCCGGCCGGAAACCGCCACGCCCGCAGCCGGGCGGTCAGGTCCTCGAAGGCCAGCGGGGTCATGACGCCGGGCCGGCGGCCTTGGGATAGGCCTTCACCAGCGCGAAATTGATTGCGGCCAGCGCCACCAGCCCCGCCTCGCCGCCCGTCACCGAGATCGCGAAAAACCGCGCCGGCGCGCCGATGTCCCCGAAGACCGGGGTGGCCGACTGGAGCAGCGTCGAGCCGGCCTTGGCCGCGAGGTAGCCCGCCGGGGCCAGCAGCCAGCAGCGCGGGGCCCGCCGCACGGCCCAGGCGAGCACGGCGGCAAAGACCGCCAGCTCGAAGCTCAGCACGCTGAGGAATTTCCAGGCCGGCAGCCCGGTCACGAGGAGGTTGACCGCCGGCGCGAACAGCCCGGCGAGCAGGCCGGCCCGTGCCCCGTAGAAATACACGGCGACGAAGGTCGCCCAGAACATCGGCAGGAGGTGGGCGCCGAGGGGCCGGTCGCCCGACCAGGGCGCGAGGTGCACGAGGAAGGGGACGAGCCACGCCACCGCGAGGAGCGCGGCGGTTTCCCGCCCGGTGATTTTCTGGAAGATTCGGCCGGCGGGGGTCGCAAGGGAACTCATGGGGAGGAGACTTGGCCGGGGCGTTTTCCGACACCAGATGAATTTGCGGCCCAACCGGAGGCGCGGGCCGGCGGCGGCGGGCCCTCGACTCGGGTGGCCCGGCCCGCCAGCCTGCCGCCGTGAACCTCATCCTCTTCGAGCCGGCCGAGCTGGACGCGCCGCTGGCGCGGACCGATCCGCGGGCGGTCCACCTGCTCGGCGTGCTGCGCCGGCAGGTCGGCGACACGTTTGACGCCGGGGTGGTCAACGGCCCGCGGGGCCGGGGCACGCTGGCGGCCGTGGGCCCGGCCGCGCTCACGCTGACCTTCGCCTGGGGCCCCCCGCCCCCGCCGCCGGAGCCGGTCGTGCTGCTGGTCGGCCTGCCGCGGCCGCAGACCGCGCGGGACATCCTGCGCGAGGCCACCGCGCTGGGCGTGGGCGCGCTGCATTTTTTCCGCGCGGAAAAAAGCGAGCCGGGCTACGCGGACAGCCGGCTCTGGTCCTCGGGTGAATGGCGCCGCCAGCTCATCACCGGCGCGGAGCAGGCGTTCGATCCCCGGCTCCCGGCGGTCACGCACGGGCAGACCCTCGCCGCCGTGCTCGCCGCCCTGCCCCCGGCCGGCACGCGCCTCGCGCTCGACAACTACGAGTCCCCCCAGTCGCTCGCCGCGGTCGCGGTGACGGCGCCGGCGGTGCTCGCCTTCGGGCCCGAGCGCGGCTGGTCCGCCGCGGAGCGCACGCAGCTGCGCGCCGCCGGGTTTGCCTGCGTCCACCTCGGGACGCGCGTGCTCCGCGCCGAAACCGCGGTGATCGCCGCGCTCGCGATCCTGCGGGCGCGGCTCGGCCTGCTCTGAGCCGGGTCCGCCGCGCGCCCCGCGGGCTACGCCGTCGGGGCCGGGGGCCGCCGGGTGAAAAACACCACGGTGGGCTGGCGCACGCCCTGGCCCAGCCGCTTCACCGGCACCCAGCCGTCGGGCGCGAGGTCGATCTCGCCGGGCATCTCGAAGACGACAAGCGCGTCCGGCTTGGGCGCCAGCGCCACGGCCAGCCGCGCGAAGAGCCCCGGCGCCACCGTGCGGATCAGCGCATACGGCGGATCGATGAACACGAGGTCCGGCACGCCGCCGGCCTCCAGCGGCGCAGTGAGCGCGTCCGCCTGCCGGACTTCCAGGTCCGCCGTGTCCCGGCCCAGGCTCTTGCACACGGCGGCGAGGTTCTGGCGCAGACACGCGGCGGCCTTGGCGTTTTTCTCCACAAACCCGCCGCCGGCGGCCCCCCGGCTGAGCGCCTCAAGCCCATAGGCCCCGCTGCCGGCGAAGAGGTCGAGAAACCGCGCCCCGGCGACATAGGCCCCCAGGCTGGAAAAGGCCGCCTGCCGCAGGCCGTCGGTCGCCGGCCGGACCGCGTCGCCCTTGGGCACGGCCAGCGGAATGCCCCGCGCCCGGCCGCCGCTTATGCGCATGACCCGCCCCCGGCGTTGCAGGGTTGGCCGCGGGCCGCGCCGGCCCGGCCCGGTCGGAAGATTTGCCCTGCGGCGAAAAGCGGCTTCATAACCACCCGGGCATGACACCGCCAGGTTCCGACCACTTCAACGGGAAAACCTTCTTCAAACCCGGCCACCGCGCGCACCGCGGCTGGCTCGACCTGCGGCACGGCCCGTTCACCTCCCGGGGCCGGCCGGCGAACATACCATTTGCGCCAGCATCGGATTCATTTTAGCATAGACCCCTAAATATCATCGTGTTCGGGGGAACCGTCCTCCGTCCACCCCACTCTAACGCTGGCTCCTCCTTGCTGCTCCCGTTTCACCATGAATCCTGGCCGTTTCCTTGCCTTCCTTGGCTGTCTGTCCGCGCTTTCCGCGCGGGTCGGCGCTGACGAACGCAATGACTGGCCGGTGCGGGTGGCCCAGAGGGACGACGCAGGGCGCCCGGTGTCGTGGGAAGGCGCGGGGCCCCTGATTTTCAAGAAAATCACGACCGACGGCGGGGCGGTCTCCGGGCTGCGGCCGCTCTGGGTGCGGACCGAGG
>SESH01052122.1_pt1 | contig 21200 bp, 15 predicted proteins | sample 3171561 | NCBI WGS metagenome assembly SESH01 (sample SAMN10866947, study PRJNA518727) | freshwater metagenome | biome: subpolar coniferous forest; feature: holomictic lake; material: water; isolation source: holomictic Lake 442 2011 16.5 m and 2014 13 m | place: Canada: near Kenora, Ontario
GCCGGCTGGCGAGCCAGGCGATGGGGAGCTGGTGTAGGTGGGCGCAGACAATGGTATCCGAGCGGCGGGCGATGCGCAGGGCATGCCGGATAAAAGCGATTTTTTTTTGCTGGCAGCCGATGTGTAGCCCCAGCTGGTTGGTAGAGTAACGCCCGAGACGGGGATTGGTGCCGGGTTCGTCGTTGAGCACAACGTACTCAATGCGCCCGGTCGGTCCGGCGATCTCGCACAGTGCCTTCAGGTAAAGCCGCATGATCCGCGCGATCCCGCCTTCATGGAGGAATAGTTCAGGGGCGAGGAGCAGGGCGTTCATGCGCGGAGGGCCTGATGCACGGCATTATGTTCTAGCTCGGCTGCAGTAGCTGCGAGCGCCAGCGAGTAGTTTCCCGTCCACTCGCTGGTGCTCGCGGCTACAAGAATTGACGTGGCGTTCATGAGCTGGCGCGGCGGTTGGCGAACGCAATCAGCACGGCGAGGGTCCACACTCGCGACCAGGCGCGGGTGTCCCTCTGGGATTTGTAGTCGGCCCAGACCTGCGCGGCGGCGACCGGCTCCAGCCAGGGACAGCCGGCCAGCGACGCCGGGGAAAAGGTGTCGTCGAGAAAAGGACGCAGTTCGGCGCGCATCCATTGGCTGAAGGGGAGGGTGAAGCCCTGCTTGCGCCGTTTCCGGATGGCGGCCGGGACAAGATCGGCGGTGGCGTCGGCCAGCGCTTTTTTCTGGAAACGAGAATCGTATTTGAACCAAGCCGGTTGCGGCCACAACCACTCCAGCAGAACGCGGTCAACAAACGGCACCCGCAGCTCGAGCGAGTGGGCCATGCTGAACACGTCGCTGTCGCGCAGCAGCACATCGGCCATGTAGGTGCGCAGTTCCCACGCGCTGATGATTTGAAAGGCATCGGCGCCGACGAGTTCGTAGGCGAAGTCATCAAGCATGGGATGGTTGGGTCCCAGCCGCCGGGCCAGCGCTTGGGTGTCGGGTGACAGGAGCGAGAGGCGCACCGTCTCCGGCAGCACGCGCCGCTGCAGCGAGGACAGTTCGTGGAGGTCGCGGGCATGGGCCAGGAAATCGGCCAGCTTGCGCGCCCGGGCGCTCTGCCTGTTCCGCAAGCGCTCCACGATCGAGCCGCGCAGTCGGCTGGGCAGTTTGCGCCACAGCGGCAGGATGCGATTGAGCCGGGGCAGATCGTGGAAAGAGGGGTATCCGCCAAAAAGCTCGTCTCCGCCCAGTCCGGAGAGGGCCACTGTCACCCCGCCTTGGCGCGCGGTCTGGCTGGCATAATAGGTGTTGATGCCATCGCCGGTGGGCTGGTCGAAACTGGACAAAATGCGGGGCAGATCGGCCGCGACCCGGGCACCGGTGATCACTTCCTCGTGATGCTCCGTGCCAAAGGTCTTCGCCGCCAAGCGGGCGCTGGCCTGTTCGGAAAACGCGGTCTCGCCAAAGACGAGCGAGAAAGTTTTCAGCCGGCTCGCCCCGCTGTTGGTCATCAGGCCGACAATTGCGGTCGAGTCCATGCCGCCGGACAGAAAGGCCCCGACCGGGACATCGGCCACCTGATGGGCCCGGATGGTGTCCTCGAGCTGGTGGCGCAGACCATGGACGAAGTCATGATAGTTGCCTGCAGCCAGCCCGGGATTCGCTGGCGCGGGCAGCTGCCACCAGGCTTCGGTCTTGATCCGTCCACTGGCGTCCACCGTGAGACAGTGTCCGGGCGGAAGGTTGGCGATGCCGCGGTAAATGGTGCGCGGGGCCGGCACGCTGAACCAGGCGAGGTATTCGCCCACGGAGGCGGGGTCGATCTCGCGCGCGAGCAGTCCGCTGGCGTGCAGCGCATTCAGCTCGGAGGCGAAAACCATGCCGGCCTCCGCCAACCGGGCGTAATACAGCGGCTTGATACCGAGGGGATCGCGGGCGGCGAACAGCTTTTGCTCGAGCGCATCCCAAAGCGCGAAGGCAAACATGCCCCGCAGGCGACGGAGACAGGCCGGGCCCTCGAGGACCAAGGCGGCCAACAGTACCTCGGTGTCGCAATGGGTCCGGAAAATCCAGCCCCGGTCGGCGAGTCCGGGCCGGAGTTCGCGATGGTTGTAGATCGCGCCATTGAAGATGAGGCTGAAGCGTCCATCCGGACTGAGCATCGGCTGATGGCCGTTGGCCGGATCAATGATCGCCAACCGACACATGCCGAGCGTGGCGGGTCCGGCCGAATGCAGGCCACGATCATCCGGCCCGCGGTGCTGCTGTCGCTGGACCATGCGCGATACGGCCGATTCCCGGATCTCGGGATTAAGCCGCGGTGAAACAATGCCCGCTATGCCGCACATGGGGTAAACACACTAGCAACAGCTTCGCCCCGTCGCATCCCACTGTCGGAGGCGGCGAGGCCTGAATGAAGTTCTTCCGCTCGCAAACAATCGCCCTATTCTGGGCAGGATTATTCCACCGCAAACTCTGTCATGTGGCAATGCCGATTTATCCGCAAAGCCTTAAAGGCAAATAGCTTTGCTTATTTCTTCCGATTTGGTCCGCGACGTGAGCAACGCCACGAGATGCAGCCCGAATTCGACGGCGGTGCCCGCACCACTTGAGGTGGTTATTTTCCCATCCGTGACGACCCGCTCAGCGGCGAGAATTGCCGGCAGTTCGTTCGCCACGGAGAAATGGGCGGTGTAGCGCTTGCCGTTGAGCAGGCCACAATCGTTCAACACCGTCGGGGCGGCGCATATCGCGGCGAGCCAGCGATCGGCGGCATGGTGCTGGCGGACCAATTCAATCACCCGCGGGTCGGCCCGCAGATTTTTCACCCCGGCGCCGCCGGGAAGAAATACGAGATCAAATATTTTGCCCAGCACGGTGGACAGGGCCGCGTCGCCGTGGACAGTGATCCCGCTGCGGCCGGTCGCATGCCGGTTTTCACTGAGGGTGACGATGGTCACCTCGATCTCGGCCCGACGCATGAGGTCGACGGGCGCGAGGGCTTCAAGTTCTTCGAATCCGTCCGCGAGAATCACCAAGGCTGTGGGCATGATGGGATAATTAACCACTAATCTTCGCTAATGGGACACTAATTTTAGGATGAACCAACCAGGCATTTTTTTGCCACGGATTACACGGATGAGCACGGATGGAGAGATGCGAATCCAATGCCTTTGCCTGAGATCTCCAGACGGTTGGCCACAAAGAGGCACAAGAATGCACAAAAAGATTTATCTGCTGGATGTTTTTTGTGACTTCTCGTGCCTTTTCGTGGCTAAAAACTCCGGCTTGGGATTAGTGAGGCATTAGTGTCCATTAGTGGTTTCAAGGCATGAATTCCCTCCAAGGCAAACGACTCGTTATTTTCGGCTGCGGCTACGTCGGCTCGGCGCTGGCGCGGGCGGCTGTGACCGCGGGGGCGCGGGTCGAGGCGTTGACCCGCAATCCGGACAAGGCTGACGCCCTGCGCGCACTGGGTTTGTCGCAGGTGGTGGTGGGAGAATTATCCTCGCCCGACTGGCATGGCCAAATCGCAAGTGGGGTGGATTTCGTGGTCAACTGTGTCAGTGCCGGCGGCGGCATCGACGGCTACCGGCAATCCTATGTCGCAGGGCAACAATCCATCTTGGCCTGGGCCGCAGCGGGCAAAATGCCGGTCGGGACGTATGTCTACACCAGCAGCACGTCGGTCTATCCGCAGGACGGCGGGGTGTTGGTCGATGAAACGGCCCCGGCGGATGGGGCGACTCCGAATGGGTCAATCATCCGTGAGTCGGAAACCATTTTGCAAAAGGCACCAGTTGCAGCCGTCCGGCGCTGGTTTGTTCTGCGCCTGGCGGGCATCTACGGACCGGGCCGGCATCACTTGCTGGACCAGTTGAATGCCGGAACGACCGTACTCAACGGTTCCGGTGAGCACCACCTGAACCTGGCGCATCGCGATGACATCGTGGCGGCCATTCTAGCCTGCCTGGCCGCGCCGGCGGAAGTCGCGAGCGAGATTTTCAACGTGGCCGACCTGAAACAGGCGCGACGTGGCGAGGTCGTCCAGTGGCTGGCTGCCCGGCTCAAGCGCCCGGTGCCGTCTTATGATGGGTCGGCCGGCGTTCGGCGGGGCGGGGTCCCCATGGCCGATCGCCGGATCAGCAGCGCAAAAATCCAGCGAACGCTCGGCTGGCGCCCGCAGTTTCCTGACTACCGCTCGGGATACGACTCAATCCTTGGCGCCACGCAGGCACCCAAGGATTCGACTAAATCAGATCCGACAAAACAGCTGCCGGATGCATAGCTGGACATACCTCTGGGATAACTGTTGGGACAAGCCCCGAGCCACGAGTAACCAATTGGGTTACTCGTGGCTCGGGGCGAGAGTGGCGTCACTTCCTGCGTTAAGGGCCTAATTGGTGATTTTCGGGAAAATTTGCGTGATTAGTGTCGGTTAGTGTCCATTAGTGGTTTCCAACCCAACCCAATCCAACCATGGCCGGCGTAGGCAAACTCCTCAAACAAGCCCAGAAAATGCAAAAGCAGATCGAGTCGATGCAGTCATCGCTCGAGACGCAGGTGATCGACGTGTCGAGTGGCGGCGGGGCCGTGCAGATCAAGATCAACGGCGCCGGCAAGTTCCAGGCGCTGACCCTCGATGCCGAGTTCCTCAAGGAGGACAAGAAACTGATCGAGGAGACCCTTCTCCACGCCGTGCAAGAGGCGGCGCAGAAGGCCAAGGAGAAGAACGACGCCGAGATGCAGCGCATCTCCTCGGCCTTCCAGATGCCGGGCATGTTTTGAGGATTGCGGCGACTTTGATGCCACGCAGAGGACGGATGAATTTTAGCCACGAAAAGGCGCAAAAGATCACAAAAAGAGGGCTCGTCGAAGTTCGATTGTTTTTGTGCATTCTTGTGCTTCTTTGTGGCCAACCTGTATTGGTTTGATCCGTGCTCAGCTGTGAAATCCGTGGTTAACTCCTTTCAACCAACCCCATGACGCCGGCTCTTGAAATTCTCCAAAAGCAGCTCAAGCAGTTGCCCGGCATCGGCTATCGGTCGGCGGAGCGGATTGCCCTGCACCTCCTGGTGGAAAAGCCGGGGCGCCTGCCCGAACTCGTCGCGGCGCTGGAGTCCGCCGCGAAAAATGTCCGGCGCTGCACGCTCTGCGGCAACCTGTCCGAGGAGGAGCTCTGTCCGGTCTGTGCGGACGAAAAGCGCGGGCATGGCCTGGTTTGCGTGGTGGAATACGTTCAGGATCTCGCCGCCATTGAGCGTTCCGGCGCCTATCGTGGACGCTACCATGTCCTGCACGGCAAGCTCTCGCCCATCCGCGGGGTTGCGCCCGAAGACCTGAATTTCGGCGCATTGCTGGAGCGGATCGCGAATGGGGAGGTGGCCGAGCTGATCCTCGCCCTGTCCAATGACGTCGAGGGGGAGGCAACCTGCCATTACCTGCTGGAACGGCTGCCCAAGACCGGCATCAAGGTGACGCGCATCGGCTTCGGTCTGCCGAGCGGGAGCGGGGTGCTGTATGCCGACTCCGTGACGCTAAAAAGCGCCCTGGACGGGCGCCGGGATTATTCGTGATTGCGGCGGGAGCTTTTTCCGCTTCTCGTCGCGGCTGTTCTTTGCGGGCGTAGTATATCGGTATTATGCGTGCTTCCCAAGCATGAGAGGAGGGTTCGACTCCCTCCGCCCGCACCATCCTTCGCCAAGCCTACGGATGGCACGGCCAGCCTTCGCCAAGCCTACGGATGGCACGGCCATCCTTCGCCAAGCCTACGGATGGCACGGCCAGCCTTCGCCCCGTTCGACGGGCTCAGGTCTACGGCTGCCAAGCCAGCCAGGTGCTAAAGCCACACTCTCAGTTCGGTTACTCAATCATCAATCCTGTTTACCCCATGAGCATTCTGAAAAAGTTGGTTTCGGCCGTCGCACTCTTACTCATCATCATGCTTTCCGGTTGTGCAACGTCACAACCAATGATGGCGCCTGTCACTTTGGCGAGGTAAAGGAATAGGGTGGCGTCAAGGGTCCGGCGGTTCAATTCACGGAGGCCGCTCCTCGGTTTTAATGGATCCGGATGATGGGCTGATGTGAAGGAGACAAAATTGGCGCGACCCGAAGGATTCCTTGTCCACTTGGATATCGAACCAGCGTTGGGCGGGTGGGGCATAGAGGCGAAAGGTCGCGGTTGAACGCGGGCTGGTCATCATCGGGAGACTGGAAGCAAAGTCATCCTCATGAACGAACTCGAGCCAGCGCCACCCGCGCAGTTCGGGATAGCCGAAGGCGGGGTGCTGATAGCGGTCCCGGAGGGCAAGGCACAGGAGTTGGCCGTCGGCGGCGAAAATTGCCGCACTCATGTTCAAACTTTGGGCTGCCTCAAACTTGTGTTCTACCAGGTGTTCCATGGGATCGGTAATTGAGGGAAGCCGCTTGGTTGATGCTGTCATGGGCGGCGCCCATCTACGGTCGTAGAAACAGCCTTAAATTACGTAGCGACAGGAATTCCCCCGACGGCCAGTCGTTGTGCGCCTATGACCAGACCACCGGGCCGGCGGCCTTTGCTAGGGTGGAAAACAGCTCTATTAATGTGCTTTCCTGTGCGCTGAAATAGGATTTAGTCCCCCTTCGCGGGCAACGAGGGCCGCTTTCAGCCTTTGCCCCGCCAAGTCAGTCCAACCCCCCCAAAGTTAATATCATGAAGACCTATAAAATCCTGTTCGTGGTCGCGGCGCTGATCGGCGCCAGTTATGCCTTCGCCGAAGAAGCCAAAAAAGATGCCGCGGCCGAGCCCCATAAGGGCAAGTGCTGCATGAAGGCAGGCAAAGACGGCAAAGCCTGTGATCACGAGTGCTGCGTCGAAGCCGCCAAGGCCGGCAAGAATTGCGAGAAGTGCGGTGGCACAAATGCCCCGGCTCCGGCCGCTAAAAAGTCATAGTTGACTCTTACCCTTCGCAGGCCGCGTCCTATCCGGGACGCGGCTTTTTTATGCCTCGGCTTGAACCGTCGCTGAGCCCAGCCGCTTGTAGCGGTCCTTGACGCGCCGGGCGATGTCGTCGGGGGCCAGGCCGTAGGCGGCGCGCAGGATTTCCACGTTGCTGCCGTGCTCGACAAATTTGTCCGGCCAGCCGATGCGCTCCACCGGCGTGGGGCAGTCTGCTTCCTGCAGGGCTTCCAACACCGCGCTGCCAAAACCACCGGTGAGCACATGGTCCTCCATCGTGACGATGAGCGGAACCACGGCCGCCTGGCTGAGGAGCAGGGTGCGATCGAGGGGCTTGACGAAGCGCGCGTTGACCACGCCGACGGACAAGCCCTCCTCGTTGGTGAGGCGATCAGCGAGCTTCAGGGCATCCGGCACCATCGAGCCCAAGGCCCAGATCATGATGTTGGAGCCTTCCCGCAAAACTTCCGCCTGGCCGACGACAAGCTGGGCCGGCTGCGCCTTGATGGTCGCACCCGGACCGGCACCGCGCGGATAGCGGATGAAGCCCGGACCGGGCAGGTGCAGGCAGGTGTGCAGCATGTCGACCAACTCGTCCTCATCCTTCGGCTGCATGATCGTGGCATTTGGCACGCAGCGGAGATAGGCGAGGTCAAACAGGCCGTGGTGTGTGGGGCCGTCGTTGGGGGACAGTCCGGCGCGATCCATGCAAAACGTGACCGGCAAATTCTGCAGGGCGACGTCGTGAATGACCTGATCGTAGGCGCGCTGCAGGAAGGTTGAATAAATGGCGCAGACGGGCCGGAAGCCCTTGGTGGCGAGCCCGGCGGCGAAGAGCACGGCGTGTTCCTCGGCGATACCGACGTCGAAGAACTGCCCCGGCACTTCCTTGGCGAGCAGGGACAACCCGGTGCCACTCTGCATGGCGCCGGTGATGCCCAGCACCTGCGGGTCCTGCTGGGCAAAGCGCGTCAGCGCCCGGCCGAAAACATCCTGATAATTCGGCGGCGTGCCCGGCGCGGCCGACACGCTTTCCCCGGTGAGAGGGTCAAAGGGACTTGCGCCATGGAATTTCTCGGGATGCTCGATGGCGGCATCAAGTCCCTTGCCCTTCTTGGTGAGCACGTGGATGAGCACGGGCACATCGCAATGCCGGGCGAACTCCAGGTTCTTGATCAGGGCGTCCAGATTATGGCCGTCGACCGGACCGAGGTAGCGTAGGCCGAATTTTTCGAACAGCGAGGACTCCACAAAAAAGTCCTTCGTTTCCCGCTTCCACTTGATGTAGACCCGGTTCATCTCCACGCCGGCGGGGAAGCTCCGGAAAAAACCCTCCACGTCGTGGTGCAATTTGTTATAGGTCGGGTTCGTGCTGATCTTGTTTAAATAGCGGGAGATGGCCCCGACGTTCTTGGCGATGGACCACTCGTTGTCGTTGAGAATGACGATGAGCCGCTTGGTGGAGCTGACGACGTTGTTGAGCGCCTCGAGGGTGATGCCGCAGGTGAAGGCCGCATCGCCGCACACGGCGACGACGTGTTCGGCGGATCCGCGCAAGTCGCGCGCCGTTGCCATGCCCAGCGCGGCGGAGAGGGCGGTGCCGGCGTGGCCGGCGCCGAAGGCGTCGTGAGGACTCTCGGCGCGATAAAGGAAGCCCGAGGCGCCGCCGCTCTTGCGCAGCCGGTGGAAAAATTCGCCCTGCCGGCCGGTGAGCAGCTTGTGCACATAGCCCTGATGGGCGACGTCGAAGACAAATTGATCCTCCGGCGTGCTGAACACCCGATGGAGCGCAATGGTCAGTTCAACCACCCCCAGATTGGGACCGATGTGACCGCCATTCTTGGATGTCACCGCGATCAGCTCGTTGCGGATTTCCTGGGCGAGTTGCGGCAGCTGTTCAACGGGCAGGGCCTTGACGTCGGCTGGGCCGGTGATGCGGGAAAGAAGGGTAGGCACAGAGGGAGAGTGCTAATCGATGACTCGGCTGCGACGCGACTTATTCCGCGGAGCTGGATGCAAAGGGCTCGAAGGCGGCGGTGCCATCCTTCTGCTTCTTCAATTTTTCAATTTTAAGTTCGGCATCCTTCAGGCGACTTTCACAGATCTTGAGCAACTTGCTGCCCTCCTCATATTTGGCGAGCAATTCGGCCAGCGGCACCTCGCCCTGTTCCATCGAATCAACGATGGCTTCAAGCTTAACCAAGGCCGTTTCGAAGCTGAGTTTGGCAGTTTTGTCGGAATCCACGTCGCCAAGATGCGCTCCGGGATGCTGATTTCAACCAATCTTTGCGCGGGGTGCTAAGCCCAGCGGAGAGGAGGAGTTGGGTGTTTCTTGTAGGTCGGGCTTTATGCCTGACATTCTGCGTTCACCTGTCGGGGATAAACCCCGACCTACACCATCTGCAGCCTGGGGATGAGGGCACCCTGCCCACAATTCCGCGCATTCTTAGTGCTGGCGCGGCTGGCCAAAGCCGTGCTGCATTCACCCATGGATTGGCTACCCCCTGCTGTGGTTTCACTTGTTATGGTGCGTCTCGGCGCCCAGTTGGCGCTTGAGGCCATGAACCGGGCGGAGGCACGCCGGCATGCCGGCCAACGGCCCGCGGCGCTGATCGACGTGATGGATGAGGCCACCTATGCGAAGTCGGTCCAATACACCCTGGCGAAGAGCCGTTTTGCATCGCTGGAATCGGCTTTTGAGGGGGTGGTTCTCCTCGTGGTGCTATTCAGCGGGGCCCTGCCGTGGCTTTGGGTGAAATTTTCCGCCTTCGCGCCGGGTACGGCCTGGACGGGGGCGCTTTTTCTGATCGGCACCATGCTGCTCATGGGTCTGCCCGGTCTGCCGCTGGAATGGTGGGCCCAGTTTCGCCTCGAAGAAAAATTCGGCTTCAACAAAAGCACCCCCGCGCTCTGGGTGATGGACCATATCAAGTCGCTCCTCCTGGGACTGGCGATCGGTTTTCCCCTGATGTGGGCGCTGCTGGCGCTGGTCGGCTGGGTCGGCGCCCAGTGGTGGGTGTGGGGCTTCGGCCTGCTGTTTGCGTTTCAGCTGCTTATGTTCGTGCTCTATCCCAAGCTGATCATGCCGCTGTTCAACAAGCTCACCCCGCTGCCCGAGGGCGAGGCGCGCACCCGGCTGTTGGCCCTGGCTGATCGCACGGGCTTTCTCTGCCAGACCATCGAGGTCATGGATGGCAGCAAGCGCTCGGGGCACTCCAACGCTTTCTTCACCGGTTTCGGCCGCTTCCGCCGGATCGTGCTGTTCGACACCCTCATGGCGCAGCTGGCCCAAGATGAAATCGAGGCCGTGCTCGCCCACGAGATCGGGCACTATAAGCGCGGCCACATCCCGCAGCGGCTCGTCACGATGGCCCTGCTGCAGTTTGCCGCCTTTGCGGCCATTGCGTGGCTGGCCAATGCGCCGTGGTTCAACGCCGCGTTTGGCCTGCCCGCCGGCGTGCTGGCGCCGACCTTTTTGCTGTTCAGCCTGCTGAGCGGTCTGGTGACCTTCTGGTTTTCGCCCCTCAGCCACTGGGTTTCACGCAAGCACGAGTATGAGGCCGATGCCTTCGCCCGGCACGCCATGGGTGGACCGGCGCCCCTGGTCGGCGCGCTGCGCAAGATGTCGCAGAAAAACCTTTCCAACCTCACGCCGCATCCGCTCTACAGCGCCGTGTATTATTCGCATCCGACGCTGGTGGAGCGCGAACGGGCGCTGCAGGGATGATCAAACAGGGTTAGCCACGAAAAACACAAAAATATTCTCGCCGGCCAGCGTCGATCTTCCGCGCGCCTATGGGCGCCCTGTGGGTTTCATTCGCGGTGGCTCTGATAAGTCGATGCCCGTTTCAACTTCGTCCGCAGGTAGCGGCGAGCGCCAGCGAGCCGACGCACCACGACTCGCTGGCGCTCGCCGCTACTTCCGCGGGAGAGGGTCAGGCGGCGGGTGTGCTTGGTCTTGGTCATATGCCGCGGGACTGTGCCTGCGGATTTATTCTCGCTGTCGTATAATCGGAATTTTCGTGGCCATCACGTTTGGTGGTTTGGCTTCGGCCGCCCTGACGGTTGCCACCTACAACGTCGAGAATTACGTCGTGGCCGACCGGATGGTGGACGGCGTCTTCCGCCCGGCCTATCCGAAACCAGAGAAGGAGAAAGCCGCCCTCGTGCAGGCCATCGCTGGATTTCGCCCTGACATCCTCGCGCTGCAGGAGATGGGGCCGCAGAACTATCTCGACGATTTTCAACAGGAACTGAAACGGGCCGGGCAGGATTTTCCCTTCACCGCGCTGGTGGAGGCGGCGGATCCCGACCGGCATGTGGCGGTGTTGTCGAAGGTGCCTTTCAAGGAGGTCCGTCGGCATGCGCGGGTCGGCCTCACTTTGTTTGGTCAGAAGGAGGTCGTGAAACGGGGCGTGCTGGAAGTGGTCTTCGCCACCGCGGCCGGGGACTTTTCGCTGTTTGTCATCCACCTGAAGAGCCGGCGCACCGAGCGAAAAGACGATCCGGCGGGCGTCACCCAGCGCGCGTTGGAAGCCGAGGCGGTGCGCGATCTGGTGCTGTCGCGCTACCCCGACCCGCAGGCAGGCCGATTTCTCGTCTGCGGCGACTGGAACGACAGTCCGGACAGCCGACCGGTGCGCGCCCTGCAGAAGCGCGGGAACACGATGGTGGGCGAACTGCTTCGTGCGACGGATTCGCGCGGGGAGGGCTGGACGCATTATTATCGTCGGGAGGACAGCTACAGCCGCATCGATTATCTGCTCGTTTCTCCGGCGCTGCGTTCGGCGGTGGTGGGTGAAAAAGCCACGATCTGGGACGGACCGGGCGTTGGCAGTGGCAGCGACCACCGGCCGGTGTTCGTGGAGCTTAAGCTTGATCCGTTAAGGTAGCGACAGGCGTCCCTGCCGGTCGAGTTGGGCGAATCCACAGGCACGGACCCGCCTATGCGAAGCTTCGTCGCGGCCAGGGCCTGTGGCTACTGGGCTCAGGCTAGGGTGTGTATTCAAACCTGCCTTGCACGTTATGGCTGGTGGAAAAGCATGCTTCGCCCGACACCCCCCGCCCGGCCGGGCACCCCTCTCCGAGAGGGGAATTAAGGCAACGGCTACAATAGCTTGGGTCCCCTCCGGAGAGGGCCTCGGCCGTGAGCTCGGCCGAACGGGTGGCGCACCGCGCCGGGGTGTGTTGGGTTTGAATACACGCCCTATCGTATCCTCAATCGAGATCCGCTTCCTCGGCTTCGTCGGGATGCTTGGGGCCCGCGTTCGGTTTTAGCTCAGGCAGGGCGGCCGCCGTGAGCTGCTGGTTGAGGGCGGGAAGATCCTTCGCGAAGATATGCTCCCAGAGGGTCATCGCCTCATGGAGTTCATGGGTGAGTTTGTCCGCCGCCTTGGAATGGGCCTCGGTGGGAGTCGCATCGGCGGTGAACAGGGTGCCATACAATTCCGCCGCCTCGTTAACAGTGCCAATCAAGGTGGGGGCGTCCGCCGTTTCGGCGGGTGCGGCACCGGAATCGATCTGTTGCCGGACCCTGGCTTTCAGGTCGGCGATCGCACTGGCCAGACGGGCTGGTGCCGTGGTGATTTCATTGATCTGCTCAACGAGTGATTGGCCGCGGCGGATTGCTTTCGTCGCGTCGTTGATGATAGCGGCCAGCTGGCTCTGGGTGGCGAACTGCTTTTCCCAGCTGGCCGGGCTGCTCTTGACGCGCGGATCCATGCGGAGGGTGAGCGGCTGAGTGGACACATGCCCACCCACCGTGAGTTTCACCTGATATTCGCCCGGCAATGCGGCGGGCCCGAGTGGCAGGCGGGGCGTCCGGTGGCGCACGGCGGCGATGGGATACGTGTGCCGCAGCGAGTCCGGCGCCGTGTGATGCAGGTCCCACACCCAGCGATGAAGTCCGGCGGAGGCGGACAAGGTGGGAGGCAGTTGCGGCCAATAGGGCGGAATCGGCAGTTTGGCCAGATCGGCGGCCGTCACCTCGGGCGCATCCGCGCTGGAATAGCGCCGCACCACCTGGCCCTTGGCATCGAGGATCTCCAGCGCCACGGGCCCGGCGGCGGGCTGCGCCAGGTAATAATTGAGAATCGCGCCATCGGGCGGGTTCTCGCCCGTGGGCTCATCGGGGGGCAGTGGGGTGTCGGTGTTGAGGTTGTCACGCACCCGGATCGCTTCCGTCGGTTTGAACAGGACGGTTGCAGTCGGCGGGACGGCGTCGATTTGCCGCAGCGGTGTGATGTCGTCGAGGATCCAGAAGGAGCGGCCGTGCGTCGCGACAACCAGGTCGCTGCCCTTGACGATCACATCGCGCATGGAGGTAGCGGGCAGGTTCAGCTGCAACGGCTGCCACGCTTCGCCGTCGTTCAGGGAAAACCAGACCGCCTTTTCGGTGGCGGCGAACAGCAGGCCCGGGCGGACCGGGTCGGCGCGCACGGCATTAACCGGCGCCAGACCGAGACCCGCCGTAATGAGCTGCCAGGTTTTGCCGGCGTCGCGGGTGCGGTAGATGTAAGGGGTGAGGTCGTCGATGCGGAAGCGACTGACGGAAATGTAGGCGGTTGCGACATCGAAGCGCGACGCGTCGATCTGCGTGACCTTGCTCCATGGCGTGAGGGCCGGGGGCGTGACATTGTTCCACTGTTTGCCGCCGTCGGTGGTCAGCCAGACAAGGCCGTCGTCGGTGCCGGCCCAGAGGGTGGACAATTGCAATGGCGAGGGAGCGAGGGCGTAGATGACGCCACGCTGTTTTTCCGCGGCGGCGGCCTCCTTGGGCGGGAGCTCGCCGAGGTTGGCGGGAATGTTGGCCTGGGGCCGCGCCAGGTCGGGGCTGATTTGCTGCCAGGAATGTCCCCCGTCCGCCGTCTGGAAGAGAACATTGGCCGCGTAGTAGAGCACCTGGGAATCGACGGGCGAAAACATCAGCGGCTGGGTGCGCACGGCGCGAAATTGCCGGGTGGCGAGCGGCACCGGAGAGACCAACTCGACCTGGCCGGTGTCCCAGTGAAACTTGGTGACCTCAAGCCGGCCGGCGCCGTAGACGAGATTGGAGTCGAGCGGATCGGGCGCAACGTAGCCGTATTCGCTGGCGCCGACCGTCTGCCAGTCGCGGAAGGTGATCGCGCCATTGCGGCCCCGGCTGGCGATGCCGACCGAGCCGCTTTCCTGCTGGCCGCTGTAGACGCGGTAGGGGAAGGCATTGTCCGCCGCCACGTGATAGAGCTGGGCGGTGGGCTGGTTGTACCACGAACTCCAGGTGCGACCGCCGTTCACGGTGACGACGGCGCCCTGATCGGAAACGAGCAAAATGATTTCCGGATGCTGCGGGTTGATCCAGAGATTTTGGTAATCGTCGCCGCCCGGGGCGCCCTTGAAAGCGGACCAGGTCTTGGCGCCGTCCGTCGAGCGCCAGGCCACGACCGTGGCGGTATAGACCACATCGGGGTTTTGCGGATCGACGCGCAGCATGGCCCCGTCGCCGCCGCCGATGGCGAGCGCCGGCCGGGGGTCGCTCGTGGCGAGCTGCCAGTGGTCGCCGGCATCATCCGAGCGGTAAATCGCCGCACTCTGCAGCGTGCCCACCGCCGCATAAATGCGGCGCGGATCACTGGTCGCCACCCCCACGTTGATTTGCGAGACATCCGCCGGAAGGCCCTGCGTGAGCTTGCGCCAGTTCTGGCCGCCGTCGGTGGATTTGAAGAGTCCGCCCTTCGTTCCCTTGTAGTGGTTGCCGCCGTCCCACGGGCCGAGGCGCGTTTCCCAGAGCGTGGCGTACATCACATCGGGATTCACCGGATCGAAGCAGACATCCCAGCCGCCGGTGTCGGCATCGACGTAGAGGGATTTTTCCCACGTGGCGCCGCCGTCCGTCGAGCGGAAGATGCCGCGCTCGGGGTTGGCGCCGTAGGGGTGGCCAAGCACGGCGGCGAAGAGCCGGTCGGGATTGCGCGGGTCGATGGCGAGGGTGGGGATCTGCTGGCCGTCGCGCAGGCCGCGGTGGGTCCAGGTTGCGCCAGCATCGGCGGAGCGGTAGATGCCGTCGCCGACGGAGAGATCGGGGCGGCGCAGGCCCTCGCCGCTGGCGACGTAGATGATGTTGGAATTGGACGGGGCGACGGCGATGGCGCCGATGGATTGCGTGGGCTGCGCGTCGAAAATCGGCGCCCAGGTCTGGCCATAATCATCGGTTTTCCAAACGCCGCCGTTGACCTGACCCATGTAGAAAACATTGGGCTGGCTCGGCACACCGGCCGCCGCGCGAGTGCGGCCGCCGCGGAAGGGACCGATGTTCCGCCAGTGCAGCTCGCGGAAAAGATCCGGACTGAGCGGCTGCGCGGCAGCGGCGACCAACAAAGCGAGCAGGAACAAGGCAAGGCGCGGCCCGAGCGGGGAAATCTTCATGGCCCGCCAGCTTGCCGCCACCTTATCCTGCCTCAAGCTTTTGATCCGCGGGTCCGGCAGGCGGGAATTCAGGCGTCAGCCCGGCCTCAGACGAGCGTGATCAGTTGGGTGGTCGCCGGGACATCCTTGATGATCTGGCTCGGCTGGGGGCCGACGCCCAGGTAGCGGAGATTGGGGAGGACGGCAGGCAATTTATCCCCGTAGGCCACCTGGACCAGGCTGCGGACCATCGCGGCGGTGTAGAGTTGCGCGTTCTTGGGCAGGTCCGCAAATCGTCGGACGTTGGAGATATCCTCGGTCCAGCCGGGGTGCCTCGTGTACATGGGCCGCAGGGCCTTGCGGACGGCTTCGTTGCGGGGGACGTGATGGTAGCGCTTTCCGGTGGCATCCGCGTAGGCGGTGCAGATGAGCAGCTCGGCGCCGCCGCTGAGGGCGTCAATTTTGTTGATCATCAGGTCCTGGTAGCCGCCATAGCGAAGCACGTCGCCCTTTTCCACAGCGTCGTACCAGCCGACCATGCGCTGGCGGCCGGTGCTGGTGCCGAACTCGAGCTGCTTGAGCTTGATGGTGAGCGGGGCGGCATCGTCCATCTGGGTGAGGAAGGTGTGGGTGCCGACCTTGGTGTCGTAGGCCTTGGCCACGCCGAAGGTGTGGATGCGCTGCACGGGAATGCCGGCGCTCTCGAAAAACTCGGGGGTGTAGGTGTGGGAGGCCGTGACGTTGGGCGAGTAGCCGTGGCGCTTGTCGAGCCAGTAGGCCTGGCCGAATTCGCCGATGATGGTCCGGCCGGCCGCGAGTTCGCGCAGCACGAGCTCGCGAACCTCGCCGATGTTTTTCGCCAGGGCCGTGCCGGCCGCCCAATAGACCTCGGTCAGGCGCGGCAGGTTGAGGGTGAAGGGCTCGGCCCCGCGGAACTGGGTGAAATCAAATTCGGCCTTGGTGAAAACGCCCGCCTCGATGGCCTCCGCATTGGCGCGCAGCTCGGCGGTGGTCAGCTGGTCGAAGAAACCAGTGAAGGTCTCGGGCGAAACCCGGCAGACATGCTGGATGGTGCGCAGGGCGCGGTCGGCGCGCTGGGCCAGCTTGCGGGCGAAGAAGTTCGGGCCGGCGAGAAAATCGGAATAGGTGATCTGGGCCTGGCCGACCTCGTCGAGATAGGCGGGCGTGATGCCGCGGCCGGTGGAGCCGCGCGGCTCCTCGGCCAGGACCTGGGTGCGGTAGTTTTCCCACGCCAGGTCAAGGAGGCGGTGGGTGAGGTCCGAGACCATGGTGCGCTCGTCGATGACGAGACGGGAAAAGATGGCGTGGCCCTTGGCCTCGAGCGGGCGGGCCTCCCAGCCGAATTTGCGCGGGTCGGCGACGACGCCGCTGCCGATGCAGAGGTGGGCGGCATCCTGCACGACGACGCCGGCGGGCAGGAGGTTGAGCTTCACGCCGCCGGCGGTGTGGCCGGAGTTGGCGCCGCCGTTGACCTTGAGCACGACGGAGACGGCGGCGGCGGTGCCGCGCAGTTCATTGGCGACCTCGGGAATGAGACGGCCCTTGCCTTCGTCCCCGAGGGAAATACCGACATCGGCGATGAGCTGGCTGGTGAAAGGAAGAAGGGACATCGGAGGAAGCGAAGAATCCCGAGCAGGGAGCAGGGAGCAACAATCGGCAACGGAAAACTAAGTCACAAATCGATGGGGAGGGAATGGATTTGTGCCTACGGAATACACGGAACACACGGAATTACTGAGTCTCGTATAATCGAGTGATACGTTTGCCTGTAGGTCGGGGTTTATCCCCGACAGGGTTTCGCGGAGTGTCGGGCGTAAAGCCCGACCTACACTAGCGTCGGCCCGCGTTGCGGCTGGACGCGGCGGCCGGTCCCACATTGGCTGGAGGGCATGGAGAGGCAGACCGAAGTTTTTTCCCGGATGGAGCAGGGCTTTGCGATCACGGGGCTGCGCACGGCCACGGCCGAGCTGGCGATGGTGCCAGCCCTGGGTGGGCGCGTCATCAGCCTGCGCAGCCGGCGCACGGGCCGCGAGTGGTGCTGGCATCAGCCGCGGGCCGACTGGCTGTGGGCCAATCAAGCTGGCGACAACTTCGGGCTGAGCCCGCAGGCCGGGGTGGACGAGTGCGTGCCATCCGTGGCCGGCTGCAAATGGCGGGGACGCAGCATTCCCGATCATGGCGAAGTGTGGGCCGAGGCCTGGCAGCTGGACGAGGCGGAGTTGGCGACGAATCGCCTGAGCGCGACCGTGCCACTGAGGATTTCGCCCTTCGTGTTTCAACGCACCATCCGCGCGAATGCCGCCGGCGGTTTTGTCTTCGAGTATGCGCTGACGAATCGCAGTGCGGCCGCGGAGGAATTCATGTGGTGCCTGCATCCGCTCTTCACCATCGTGGCGGGCGACCGGTTGGAACTGCCGGCGGAGGTGACGGCGCTCCGACTCAATGGCGGGCTCGGCGACCGGCCGATCAACTATGGCGACACCTGGTCCTATCCCGAACCCTTTCCTGGCATCCGGCTCGACCGGCTGGAAACACCCGGCCAGCCGCAGGGCTGCGTCAAGGGTTTCGCCGGGCCGCTGCACCGGGGGCACGCCGGCATCGTCAACGATGTGACAGGTGATCGGCTGGAGCTGGTCTGGGACGCGCAGGCCACGCCCTATCTCGGTCTCTGGCTCAATCGCGGCCACGCGGGCTTTCATCATGTGGCCTTGGAACCGACCAACGCGGCGCCGGACTCGCTGCGGGATGCGGTCGAGGACTGGCGACAATTTGCGACGATTGCAGGCGGGGCCACGGTGCGCTGGAGCGTCGAGTGGCGCTTGGCCTGAGCCGAATTCGTCCACTCGCTGGCGCTCGCGGCTACATTATGCCAACTACGGGTTGGTTTGAGACTGTGGTGCAGAGCACTGGGTAGGGCGCACCGCCGAGGCTTCGCACTCGTCGCCGGCCCGGTGCGCTGCGGCGGAGCGGCCCGCTCCGCCCTACCTCAAGACAATTGCGCTATAGTCCCAAATTAATTGGTAATTGGTATTATTCAGGAAACCGCTCTAGCCGGGGATGCGGCCCCCGGAAATGTCAATGACAGGTCCGGGGGCGCATACCCCTAACTGCTAAACAAAACCGGTGAAGGCTTCGAAGGGTTGCGGCGGGTCAGCCGGCTCAGGTCCGGTAGGGCTTGAAATCGGCCCCCAGGTGGACCTCAAGCCGACTGATGCTGCCATCACGGGCGAACAATCGGGCGCTGGTGGCGGCATCAAGTTGGCGGCCCGGGATGACCGCCGCGGTCCCATTGGCGGCAATCACCCGGATGGCGGCCGCGCCCTGACCGAGTTGGTAGATAACCGGCGTGCCGCAGAAGGTGAAGCCCAGCGAGCCGGCGGGTAGGGGCAATTCCGCCTCTGAGCGAGCGGGCGTGATATACGGCAACTTGCCGGGTGTGGCGAGAAACTCACCGGCCGCCAGCAACGTTGGCGCGAAGGTGACCGACCCGTGCGCGATCCCGACGCCGAGTTCACCGAGGCGGGTGAGGATTTCCTCCTTCACCTGGCCGGTCATGCCGGGTTGCTGCGCACCGGAGTGTCCGGGCGTGTGCGAATACGGGTCGGTGGGGAAGGCGCCGTACACCGCCGGCGTCTTGTTGAAGCCCAGTCCGGACCGGATGTCATAGTAAAGCGCGGCGAGACGAGGCGCCAGGGGATCGGCGGCGGACTCGGCGGCGAAAAGGTTTTCCTGCACGGCGAGGAGCAGCTTGGCGACCATGTGCCAGTAGATGCTGCCGAGGCCCTCGTAGCCGAACATCGAGCCGCTGCGCCCGGTGAAGGCGCGGTGCTTGAAGATGCTTTCGTAGATCGACCGGATCTGCGGGGCCTGTGCCTGCACCTGGGCCGACCAGCGGGGTTCGGTGGCCAGGGTGTCGAGGCGGGCATTGAGTGCGGCCCCATTGGCGAGATCCGGGGCAAAGCGGAACTGGCCTTCCGCATCGCGCAACAGCAGGCGCGTGTCGCCGGCGGCGGTCAGGGCCTGCAGCAGAGGATTGCCGGTGACGGCGCTGGCGGGGATCACGTTGCGGTCCAGGAAACCGGGCAGCTGCCGGTCGGGATACAGCAGGTAGCTGTGCTGGTCGGCGCGATAGAGGGGGCTTTGCCGCAGGGCCGTGAGCAGCGCAATCACTTCGGCGGTCGTGAGCAGACCCGAACTGAGCACCGCGACCTGACCCTCGAGCATCGGCCCCAGGTGGTGCAGGGCCAGACCGGCCGGCTCCTCCGTGAATTCGAGGAGATTGTAGGAATGATACAGTCCGTCCGCCCGGCGGTTGGCCCGGATGGTGTGATCGACAAAGGCCAGGCCGGTCTCGAGCAGGCGCATGATTTCCGCCGGCTGGAGATCTGTCGGGGCGCCGAGGCCCCGGGTATAAATTTCGTCGCGGTAGTCTGTGCCGGCGGCGGCCACGGCATCGAGCAAGGCGCGGCGGGCCGCGGGACTCAGGTCGGCCGCGGACAACAACGTCCCGTGGGAGTAGGTCACCTGCAGGCGGCGCAGGAGGGTGACGATGGAACCCGAGAGCTTGACCGGCGCGGTGCCCAGGGCGGGCAGGAGCTGCCGCTGGAGATGCACCAGCATGCGCCGCAGGTAACACAGCGTGACCATCGACACGCCGTAGCCCACGAGGGCGTTGTTGGCGTCGTTCCACTCCGGCCGCTGCGTGTTCATCCAGATGCCGCCGCCCGGCACAAAGTTGGTGAGGCGGGTGAGCACGAGCACGAGGAGCTTCTCGGTCAGATTGACATGCTGGACACCGCCGCCGGCGGCCTGCACCAGGCGGGCATCGGACCCCATTTGGGCGCTGAGCTCCTCGACGCGACGGTTTTGTGCGGCGTCAAACTCGATGGTCGCATGGGGATCGCGGCGCATGGCGGGATAGCCGGCGATCCGGTACGGGACATCCGCGTAGGTGAAGAGATCGCGGCGCAGCCAGTTTTCCAGGCGGCCCGGATGGAAGCGTTCGGACCACTCCAGCAGTTTCAGCAGATAGATGACCTGATGGTCGCCCCAGTAGCCGATCGAGGACCACGGATCCTCATGGTCCGGCACCTCCCAGTCGATGCCGGCATGGGTGACGCGGTAGGGATTGTAGCCGTCGCGCGTGGAGGCGTTGACGAATTTCGCCACGATGCTCTCGAAAAATTCCGGATGGCTCAGGCACAGGGCCTCCCAGTTTTGGAAAATGTCGCGCCAGTTGCCCTCGTGGCTGAGGAGCGGCTGGCCCTGGGCGTCGCGCACCCGGATGCTGAAGCGGTTCCAGGGGCGGCTGGGATCGCCGTGGCGGCGGCTGAAGGTCAGCGGCAGGTATTCAAAGCCCAGTCGCTCCAGGTCGCGATCGCCGGGGGCGGCGAGGCGGACGAGGAAATCGGCGCGGGTCATCGACTCCGGCAGGGCGGCCAGCAGCGCGGCGAAGCGCTCGGCCGCGGGGCGGTTGCGGGTGCGGGCAAAGGCCGCGAAGTCGCGGCCGGGGATATCATGGCCGTGGAGGCAAATGCCGCCGCGCATGATGTTGAAGAGCACGTTCGCGAAATGGTGTGCCGTGGTGGTCTCCTCGGCCCCGGCCTGCAGGCCGTCGGCCGTGCCGACCAGCTGGCGCAGGCGCCGGGTTGATTCATCGGTGCCGGCCAGCACCGCCGAGGCGAAGTCGGCGCCGGCCAGGCTCAGCCGGCGGGCCGCGACGTCCGCCTGACTGAGGCCGATATCAGCGACGAGCAGCCAGCGCTCCGTGCTCCGCGGGACCAGGGCCAGTGAGGTCGACAGGAAATAACTGGTGCGCAGACCCCGGCAATGTGGCTCGGACTGCGGCGACGAGCCTTCGTAGAACTTGCCCAGTT
>SESH01003064.1_pt1 | contig 21135 bp, 15 predicted proteins | sample 3171561 | NCBI WGS metagenome assembly SESH01 (sample SAMN10866947, study PRJNA518727) | freshwater metagenome | biome: subpolar coniferous forest; feature: holomictic lake; material: water; isolation source: holomictic Lake 442 2011 16.5 m and 2014 13 m | place: Canada: near Kenora, Ontario
GGGAAAAATTTTTCCGCGACCGGTCCGGTCCGCCCGGGCGGCGGACGGCGCCCGCGGGGAACAGGCCGCCGCGGATTTCCTGCAGGGCCGGCAGGGCTTCACCGTGGTCGTGCGCAACTGGCACAGCCCGCGGGACCGGCGGGATGAAATCGACCTGGTGTGCCGCGATGGCGACGTCCTGGTTTTTGTGGAGGTCAAGGCCCGCGCGGCCGGCGCCCTGGTCGCCGGCTATCATGCCGTGGATGAGCGCAAGAAGCGGGCCCTGCGCCGGGCCGTCCACGCCTACCTCGCCGCCCTGGCCACGCCCCCCCGGACCTTCCGCTTTGATGTCGCTGAGGTCACGCTCAGCGAGCGGTTGCCGCCCCAGGTCCTGCATTTTGAAAATGTGCCGCTCTTCCCGCCGGGCTACCACGTTGCCCGGGAAAGCGGCTCGCTCGGCGAGGTGTCGCCGTAGGATTTACAGGTTTTTGTGGCGGGGCGGTATGGCGCGCTGCCCCGCGGCCCGCCGGGCCCGACCCGTTCGGTCAAACAGCCGGCGCGGGATTAAAACCTTGCCGGCGACTCCCATCCTATTGAGCCTTCGCCCGCATGGCTGATGAACCACGGCATCCTTTCCTGCATGGGCTGAGCAAGCATCGCGGCTCACCCCCGACGGTGATCGTGATTTTTGGCGCCTCCGGCGACCTCACGGCCCGCAAACTCATCCCGGCCATCTACAACCTGGCCCACGACGGGCTGCTGCCGGCGGATTTCTATCTCATCGGCTTCGGCCGCAAGTCGATTCCCGATGCGGAATTTCAGCATATCGCCGCCGCCGCCATCAAGGAGTTTTCCCGCCGCGAACCCAACCCCGAGGTCTGGGACCGCCTGGCCGCGCGCACCCTGTACGTCAGCGGCGGCTACGATGAGCCGGCCGCCTATGCCCGGCTGGGCCAGCGGATCGCCGGCCTGGAAAAGGACATCGGCCAGCAGCTGCAATCGCTGTTCTACATCTCGACCCCGCCGTCGGTTTTTGCGCCCATCCTGCAGAACCTCGGGGCCAGCGGCCTGGCCGCCCGCCATGTGCCCACGCCCAGCCAGTCGAAGGTGATCATCGAGAAACCCTTTGGCCGCGACCTGGCCAGCGCCCAGGCCCTCAACCGGGAGCTGACCACCGTGTTCACGGAGGCGCAGGTCTTCCGCATCGACCACTACCTTGGCAAGGAGACGGTGCAGGATCTCCTGGTGCAGCGTTTCGCCAACTCCATCTTCGAGCCGCTGTGGAACCGCAATTACATCGACTCCGTGCAGATCACGGTGGCCGAGGAGGTCGGCGTCGGCTCCCGGGCGGGCTACTACGAGCAGAGCGGATGCATGCGCGACATGATCCAGAACCACACCATGCAACTGCTCGCGCTCACCGCGATGGAGCCGCCGGTGTCCTTTGACCCGGAGTCGATCCGCGACGAAAAGGTCAAGCTGCTGAAGGCCATCCAGCCGCTCCGCCTCGATGGCGCCACCCCGGACGTGGCCCGGGCCCAGTACGCCGCCGGAATGATCGCCGGCAAGGAGGTGCCGGGCTACCTGACCGAGACCGACATACAGCCGCAGTCCGCCACCGAGACCTACGCGGCCCTGCGTCTCAGCATCAACAACTGGCGCTGGCACGGCGTCCCATTCTACCTGCGCTCCGGCAAGCGCCTCGCCCGCCGCGTGAGCGAGATCGCGATCCGTTTCAAGCGCGCTCCGGGCAATATTTTCGCCGAGTCCGACCGCTTCAACCTCGCGCCCAACACCCTCGCTTTCCAGATCCAGCCCGACGAGGGCCTGAGCCTCATCCTCAACGCCAAGGTGCCCGGCTTGGAGACCCGCACCCAGCCCGTGAAGATGAACTTCCGCTACGCCACCACCTTCGGGTCGAACACCCCCGAGGCCTACGAGCGGCTGGTACTCGATGCCATGATCGGTGACGGCACGCTCTTCATCCGCGGCGACGAGACCGAACGTTCCTGGCAGCTGATCACGCCGATCCTCGAGCACTGGACGGCCCAAGGCCGGTCGGGCATGGACAGCTACGCCGCCGGTTCCTGGGGCCCCGCCGCTTCCGCCGCCCTGCTGGGCGCCAACGGCCACACCTGGCGCGAGCCGTGACGCGATGCAAAATCCGGTCGAAAGGTTTCGCGTCCTCGGGCGGGTAGGGCTCGCTTTCCCGGCAAGCCACAGCGCCTCGCGGACATCGCACCTGACCGAAGGGATCTGATCCATGCCGAAAATCTTTGCAGCCCTGCCCGGCATGGAAGTACCCGTTGGCGACATCACGCCCGGCTTCGCCAAGCTCTGGGCGGACACCAAAGTCAGTGAGCAAAAGGCCATGCAGCTCAATCTGGTGCTGCACCTTGGACTGGGCACGACGCCGGCGGATGCCCTCGTGCAGTTCGCCGTCGCCACCCGCCTGGCCCAGCGCTACCCCTGCCGCGTCGTCGTGCTCTGCCCGACGGAACATGACAACACCAAGGTCGAGTTTCGCGCCAAGATCTATGGCGAATGCTTTCTCGGCAAATCCAAGGACGACACCCGCTGTGTCGAGTTCGTCGCCCTCAGTTATCCCCCGGCAGCCAAGTCCTACCTGCAGGACCAGGTCTCGGTCTGTCTCTCGACTGATCTGCCGCTGTATTACTGGGCGCACCGCTTCACCTCCAGCAAGCGCCTCAGCACCTACCAGTATCTGCTCACGCGCTCGACCCGGGTGATGTTCGACAGTGCCATCGTTTCCCCGGATGCCCTGTCCTTTGCCTGGCCGAATATTTCCGCTGTGCGCGACCTGGCGTACACCCGCACGCTGCCGTTGCGCCAGAACCTGGGGCAGTTTCTCAGCCGCTATGCCCCGCCGCTCATCACCACCGGGTTGCGGCAGGTGATCATCCGGCACCGCGCCGAGCTGTCCGCCGAGGCGAGCTGCCTGCTCGGCTGGGTCAAGAAAGGTCTCGTGCGCTCCGGCCCCCATCTCACGCCAGGCCTCACCTTCACCGTCACCCCCGTGGCTTGCCCCGGCTGTTTGTCCATGGAGTTTGTCTACGACCGTCCCGGGAAAATTTTCCGCTGGACGGCGGACCTGCCGAAGAATCACGCCGTGTTCACCGGCGACCTCGGCACCGGGCGCTCCACCCTGACCGTCGGCGCCCATCTCCTCAGCCCCGAGTTGTCGCTGAGCGAGGCGATGTTTTTCTAGGGCGTGTTTGCAAATGCTGTAGGAGGGGCTTTTTGCCCCGATGGGGTTGAATCCCGCCTGCAGAAGCGGGGCATAAAGCCTACAGTTGGGAAAGCAGCTGTTTCGCATTTTTGCAAACGCCGCCGAGCAATCCCCGCCACCCGGCTGCTTCAGCCGGCCGGGTAACCCAATAGGTTACTTGTGGCTCGGGCCGGGGGCCGGGCGGTTTTTGCGCGAGGGCTCAGCCGAATACCCGCCAGCCGCGCAGGGCCGTTTCCACGCGGTCGAAGACCGGCAGGCCGGCGGCGCCGAAGGCGCGACGATACTCCCCATATTCTGGGCCGGCGTCGACGGCGATGGCGATCGGCTTGCCCAGGGAATGGCTCAGGTTGGCCAGTACGGCGGCGAGTTTCGCCCCGCCCGCCGCCGACGTATCCAGACGACGGGTATAGGGTACCAGTCCGATGACCAGTCCGGCTGCTTCCGGGAGCAGGATCTCGGTGGCGTCCAGAAAAACGGTTTCCCCGGCCATGGGCGTGAGGTCCAGCGGCAGCCGCGCCGCGACGAGGCCAGCCAATTCGTGCTTGGCCAGCATGACCTGGAGGGAGTGCTGTCCGGTCGCGCTGAGCTCGGCGGCCGGCAAGCCGGCCCCGAAGAGGTCGCTGCCGTTCACACTTTCGAACCCGGCATTCGTGAGCAGCGCAACCGGACCGCTTGGCAGATGGGGGCAGGCGCTCAGCCAGCTGAGGGCCGCGTCAAATTCGGCGATGGTGTCGGCGAAACGGGCCCCGGCCCGCTCGAGCAGGGTGCGTTCCAGCTGGAGATTTCCCGTCATGGCCCCCGTGTGGCTCGCCGCGGCGGCCTGGCCGGCCACGGTGCGACCGGCGCGGTGGAGCAGGACGCGGCGCCCCTGCGACCGGAGCCGCAGGATGGCCCGGGCGGCCGGGAGCAGCTGACCCGGGCCGAAGCCCTCGATATAGGCGGCGATGGGTCCCTGACCCGGCTCCGCGGCCAGCGCGGTGAGCACATCGCACAGGGCGACATCGAGCTGGTTGCCGAGCGCGAGACCCAGTCCAAAGTGCAGCGCGGGCTGCTGCGAGCGGCGGCAAAGCACGAACGCCCCGCTTTGGCTCAGCAAGGTGAGTTCCCCGCCCGCCGGATCGGGCGCCGGCAATTTATCGGTCGGGATGAAAGAGGTGTCGAGCCGGCGCCCCGGGACCCAATGGCCGAGAAAGTTGGGACCGAGGATCGCCGGGGTCCAGCGCCCCTCCAGGCGGGCCGCCCGCAGGGCCTGGGCGAGCAAAGTCCCAAATCCTGCGCGGTCGGCGCCATCGCCGATGCCGCCGGAGACGAGGGCCACGGCGGCGGCGCCGCCCCCTTGCGCCAGCAATTGCTGCAGCACTGCGACGGCGGCGGGCGCCGGCAGCGCCAGCAGCAGCAGATCAACCGGCGCCGTCAGCAGGGCGGTGACATCCGCGATGCAGGGCAGGCCCAGATATTCCGTCTTGCCGGGCTTGAGCAAAATCAGGTCGCCCGCCGGCAAAGGATAGTGCCGGAGATTCTCCAGAATGGTCCGGCCCACGCCACCCGCTTGGGTCGAGACCCCGGCCAGGGCAATGCGACGCGGGGCTCGCAAAACATCCAGAAATCCGGCGGGCGGCGCCAGGCGCGGTTCCGGCCGGGCACCCTGGCGCCCCACCGCATCCAGCGGGCGGGGCTGGCCCTGCAGGTCAAGTGCGACCGGATTCAGTTCCAGCAAGTCGATTCCCTCCTGCTCGGCCACGCCGGCGAGGGCCCAGAGAGCGTTAAGGAATTGTCCGATTTGCTCCGTGGTGGTGAGCGGGCGTGTCCCGCGCAAGCGACCCAGCCAGATGCGCCCCAGCAGATGGGCCTCGAATTCCGGCAAGGCCGCTTCCGGCGTCATGATCGCCAGGGGCCAGCACAGCGGTGGCGCCAGTTCGGCCAGGGCCTCGGCCTGCAGGCCGCCAAAACCAAAGAGCAGGGTCCAGCCGGCCTCGGTGTGCGACAAGGAGACAAACGCCTCGGAGGGCAGGTGGGAACAGCAGGCGACGTCGATCTGCTCACACACCAGTCCCTCGATCCAGCGATGGCCGCCCGCCTCCAGGCGCTGCCGCATCCCCTTGAATTCATTGATCACGCTTTGCTTTTCATACGGGAGAAAGTGCACGGCACCGAGTTCGGACTTGTGCCACACATTGTCGCCCAGGCCTTTCACCACGACGGGCTCACCCGTCTCAAACGGGAGGGCGCTGCTGGCGAGACCATGGCGCGGCGGACAGAGGCCGGCTCGTTTTAGCAGGCCGTAGGCCTCGGCCTCGTCGACAAATCCGGACGGGTTCATGCGGGAAGGGGAATCAGCGCCCCCGCCTTTTGTCCGGCGAGAAAGGCGGCCTCGTTCAGCGGCAGGACGGCGGCCTTGTCCTTCAGCACATGCCGCAAGGTATCCAGCATGGCCTGGGCCGGCAGCAGCTCCGTGGCCGCCTGCAGCGCACCGAGGGCGACGACATTTTTCACCATCGGCCGGCCGAGGTCGGCGGCGATGCGGGTCAGAGGTATAGCCAGCACGCGGCGGTCGGGCGGCAGTTCGCCCGGTTCGAGGATGACGGTGCTGTCGTAGATGATGAGCCCGCCCACGGGCACCGTCCGCGCAAACTTGGCGAGGCTCGGCGCATTGAAGGCGACGAGTATGTCCGGCGCCGGGGCCGCCGGGTTGAGGACCTCCAGGGCGGCAATGTGCACATCGGCATAGGAGGTGCCGCCACGGCTTTCCGGGCCATAGCTGGGGATATCCGTGGCATCAAAACCCTGTTCGATGGCGGCGCGGGTCAGCAGCAGGGCGGCGGTCTGTGCGCCGTCGCCGCCGGCGCCGGCGAATTTCAGGCTGAGGTCGTGCTGGCCGAGGTGGCTGGGCCAGGCGGCCGACGGTCGCGAACTGGCGGCCGGTTCCGCTCCGCAATAGCCGAGGATTTTCTCCGGCGCGAAGCTGGCGGCCGGGGGATTGAACCACGGTTCGACGGTCAGGTCCTTCTTCACCCCCAGTGGATAAACCGGCTCCATTTTTTCGCGCACCCACTTCTCGGCGTCAGTCGGCGAGAGTTTCAAGTGGGTGGGGCACTCGCTGAGGATCTCGATGAACGAGTAGCCGCGGCCCTCGGCCTGCAGCGTGAGCGCCTTCTTGATCGCCTTGCGGGCCTTGACCCGCTGGCGGGCATCGTAAAGCGCGACCCGCTCCACATAAACCGGGCCGTCGAGCTGCGCGATGAGCTCGGCCATCTTCAGCGGCTGACCCATCGCGGCAGTGCGCCCCTCGGGGCTGGTGGCGGTTTTCTGGCCCATGAGCGAGGTCGGCGCCAGCTGGCCGCCGGTCATGCCGTAGATGGCGTTGTTGATGAAAACAACGGTAAGCGGCAGGCCCATCTGCGCCATGGAAATGGTCTCGGCCAGCCCGATGGAGGCGAGATCGCCATCACCCTGGTAGCTGATCACGACGGCATCGGGATTGGCGAGTTTGTGCCCGAGGGCCACCGCCGGGGCCCGGCCGTGGGCGGCCTGGGTGTTGCCGATGTCGAAGTAATAATGGGCGAACACGGCGCAGCCGACGGGGCTCACGAGGATGGCGCGGTCCTGCAGGTCGAGTTCCTCGATCACCTCGGCGAGGTCGCGGTGCACGACACCGTGGCCACATCCGGCGCAGTAATGCGTGCTGTGACCCTTGAGGCCCTCGCCATGAGCGTGCCGACTGAAGTTGGAATAGAAAACACTCATGACAGCACCTCCGCGGATTCACGAATACACTCCAGGATCTCCTCCTGCGCGGGCAGCACGCCGCCGTAGTGGCGCACGGAGGCAATGGGCGGCGGCATCAGCCCGGCATGGCTGAGGGCGAGCCGCAACTCGTCCTCCAGCTGGCCCGGGCTGCCCTCGACGATGACCAGCTGGCTGATGTGGGGGAGCAGGGCTTGGAGCGCATCAATCGGAAACGGCCAGAGCGTGATGGGGCGGAAGAGACCGGCCTTGATTCCGAGCGCCCGGGCATCCTCGATGGCGCCTTTCGCCATGCGGGCGGGGGTGTTGCAGGCGACGACGAGCACGCTGGCATCATCGCAGCGGTAGCAATTGGCCCGCTGCTCGTGGACGGAGATGTAGGCGTACTTGGCGTTGAGCTTGCGGTTGTGGGCCTCGAGGTCGTCCTCGGCGAGCTGGATGGAGCAGATGAGGTTGTGGCGGTGCGCCCGGTCGCCATACACGGCCCAGGCGGGCAGGCCCGGCTGGCGCAATTGGGCGGGCAGCCGCACCACGCCCGTCATCTGGCCGAGGTAGCCGTCGCCGAGAATCACCACGGGATTGCGATAGAGGAAACTCAGCTCAAAGGCCCGCATGGTCAGATCGAGCATTTCCTGCGGCGTGCCGGGGGCGAGGACGATGGCGTGGGTGTTGCCATGGCCGAGACCACGGCAGGCGAGCTTGATGTCGGCCTGTTCCGGGCCTAGGTTGCCCAGACCGGGGCCGCCGCGCATGATGTTGACGAAAACGCCCGGCACCTCCGCGCCGATCATGTAGCTGACTCCCTCCAGCATCAGGCTGAAACCCGGACCGCTGGTAAAGGTGATGCACGGCCGGCCGGCGCCGCCGGCCCCATACATCATGTTGACGGCCGCCGTCTCGCTGGCGGCCTGCACGAAGTGACCGCCGATTTTCGGCAGGATCTTGGCCATCAATTCCGAGCCCTCGGTGCTGGGCGTGATCGGATAGCCAAACACGTGCCGGCAACCCGCGAGCAGTGCGCCCACTGCGGAGGCATAGGTCCCCTTGAGCACCATCGGCTCGCAGGCGGGCAGGTCGATGAAGGTATCCGGCTGGTCGCCCTCGGAATGGTTCACGACGATCTTCGGGCCGAACAGCCGCGCGGGGTCCTCCAGTTCAAAGTCCAGGGCACTGGCCGGCCGTTCGGTGTCGGGGCGCAGGCCGAAAGGCTCGGGGCAGGCCGCCATGCAGAGCGCGCAGCCGTTGCAGTCCTCGAGGTGGAGTTCGACCGGCACGAGGCCGGTTTCGGGATTGATGGTCGTGCCGCGGGTGATGCATTCGCGCGGACAGGCCTCGATGCAGCGGAGGCAGCCTTTGCAATATTCCGGCTCGAGGAAGGGTTTGGGGCGGGTGGACATGGGCGGGGTGCGGAACTTGGTCGACCGGCGGCCGACGCTGGGTCCCGCCGTGGTTTTTCCCATCATACTGTCCGCCGGTCGGACCCACTGTGCATGGCTTGGCGGAGGCTGCGCGGAAGTTGGGTCGTGCATTTACGCCGAAAGCATTAAGCGGTTGGCCGCTGCGGCGAGGGCGTGAAAAACCGTCGCATCGCTTCCCTCATAATGTGCGACGTGCTTGTGACGGGAGGGCTCGCGTCCCTGCGAGCCAGGCCCGCAGGGACGCGGGCCCGCCATCGGGCAAACCCGACCCGCGCGGGACGAAGTGCGCACCGGCGAGCGGCGCCGATCAGAAGGCATGATTTGGGATGGAGTTTACCTGAATTTCCGGCGCAAATCGCCGCATGAGCCTGAAGTTTGCCGACAAGGTTGAAATGCAGCACCGGCTGTTTGCCGAACTCTCCCGGATGTTCGGGCAGGAGGTGCCGCTCTACGACAAATCGCTGCTGGTGAACCGGGTTTGCAACGAGACGATTTGTGCGCTCCTCCGCGTGATCCACCGGGGTTTCGCCGTCACCGCCGCGCAGCTGGAGAAGACAAGCGGCGAGCGCCATGGAGCCATCCGTATCGGCCGGCCGGACGAATACCGCTGGGTCGCGCGCTATTTCGCCGCGTTCGCGCTCGAGCCGCACAATTACTATGACATGACGAACCTCGGCCCGAAGAGCCAGCCGATCGTCGCCACCGCCTTTCGCTCGCGCCTGAGTCCGGAGCACCGCGTGTTCTGCTCGCTCCTGATGACGGATTATTTTGACCCGGCCACGCGTACCCGGATCGAAGCCCTGCTCGCGGCCCGCCAGGTGTTCTCCCCGCGGGCCCGGGAATTGCTGGAGAAAAACGAATGCCAGGGCGGGCTGGACTGGGCGGAGGCGGAAAAACTTATCCACGAGGGCGTGACCGGGATATTCAAGTGGACGGGCCGCGCCCGCGACCATGGCTTGTACCAGGAATTGTGCACCGCCGGCTTCAAGATCGCCGCCGACATCGCGTGCTTCGAGTCGCACCACCTGAATCATCTCACGCCCAACACGCTCGGGATGGACCTATACACTGCGGCCATGAAACATGCCATGGGCGAGATGGATGCCGCGACGTTTCGGGAGCGGGCGACCGTCGCCCTGGTCCGGCTGCGGGACCGGGCCGATCACGATTATCTCCGTCTGCACTTCAAGCATCTCACCTCGGCCACCATCGCCCGCTACATCCCGGGTCAGATGCCCGCCGCGGCCATGACGGCGTTGGTCGAGGTGCTGGTACAGCGCCTGCAGCAGCCGGACCTCGTGCTCGCCCGACTGCCGCACGCCGGCTTCAAGGACTACACCGAGGGACCGCCCGAGGACACCCCGGTGTTGCTGCGGCAGGACGCTTACAAGGCCTTGACCGAGCCGGTGGGCTTTACCGAGCCGGACGGCACCGTCGTCAACGCGGTGCACACGGCGCGCTTTGGGGAGATTGAGCAACGTTTCTACGCCACCACTCCGGCCGGGCGTGATTTGTATGATCGCTGCCTGTCCGCCGCCGATGCCGCCAAGGAAAAACAGCCGGACCTGGTCAAAAAGGATTACGCCGCCTATGAGCGGCTTTATGCGGCTCCATTCGCCGCCTTCCCCAAACGACTGGAAGCCTTGCTGGAGCAGAAGCTGGTTTATGGCCGCTACACGGTGACCGCGGCCGGTCGCGCCGCCGCTCGGGCCGGCACCATTGGCACTGTCAGTATGCCGGCCTTGCTCAAGGCCGGGTTTGTCACGGTCGAGGGATTGCGGTATGAGGATTTCCTTCCTGTGAGCGCCGCCGGCATCTTTGCCTCCAATCTCAACCAATATGGCACCAAATCCACGGCGGCACAGAAACCGGTCTATACCCGCGTCCAGCTGGAGCAGATCTTGGGGCGGAAGATCGTCGACCCCGATGTGACCTATGCCGGACTCGACGCGGAGTCGCGCTGGCTGGTATTCACTGAACTGGGCCTGCTGGAAAAGCTGGCGGCCGCGGAAAAAGCCAGCTTGCAGGCGGCGATGGCTGCTTCCCGGGAGAATTAGGGCGCAATGGAGTTGAGGGCACCCCGCCCACAAGGATGATTGGGCGCAGGTTTGGCACTGGCCGGCATCCGGGCGGACGCTTCGCGTTCTATTTTTTCCTGTGTCTTCCGCGCTTTCTGTGGTTGATTTTCATGCATGAAAAAAGCGATGCCGCGCGTGACGGGACTGGGCGGTATATTCTTCAAGGCCAAGAACACGAAAAAGCTCCAGGCCTGGTACAAGAAACATCTCGGGCTGCCGCTGGATCCAGCTTGGGGCGGGTGCTCTTTTGACTGGCTGGACGCCAAAAATCCGAAGCAGAAGGGCGCCACAATTTGGAGCGCGTTTGAAGCCAAGACCAAGTATTTCGGATCGGGCCGGCAAAGCTTCATGATCAACTACCGGGTCGCCGATCTGAAAAAGCTGTTCGCGACTTTGAAGAAGGAAGGCGTTTGGATCGATCCGAAAGGCATCGAGGAGTCCGAGTTTGGCAAATTTGGCTGGATCAAGGATGCGGACGGCAACCGGCTTGAACTTTGGGAACCCCCCGTCCAGTCCTAAGGCATGCGGATTTCCCTGCTCATTCTCACTGTTCTCCTCGCCGCCGGTGGGGCTTCGGGCAGCGCGCTCTTTGACGAGCTGAAACAGGATTACCAGGACCGCGGCGGCGTGGAACTGGCCACGGGCCATGAGCCGTTTCCCGTGGCCCTGGCCGCCGGTTCGATCACGGGCAAGAATGTGCCGAACTCGGATATCGACATCTACCTCTTTCTATTTCGCAAGGAGTTCGGCAAGTACCCGGGCGATCTGTTCGGCCTGGCGGGGCTGAAGCGGGTGGTGTTCTGCCGCGAGCTCGGCCTGAGCGGCCAGGCGCGAGCCGCCATCGGCGACAGCGAGACGGGCACTCTCTACCTTGATGTGCGCAGCGCGGTTTATTCCGAGTCCTACCGGCGCAAAACCATTCACCACGAGTTTTATCACCTGATCGACACGGCGTCCCGCGACACCCCAGGCGATGCCGACTGGGTGGCCCTGAATCCGAAGGGCTTTGTCTACGGCAGTGCGACGCCGATCACCCCGGGGGACAACAAGGGCGCCCAGCTCACGCATCCCGCCCCCGGCTTTGTGACTGGCTATGCCATGACGGCGCTCGCGGAGGACAAGGCGGAGATCTTCGCCAACCTGATGGTCAACGATCTCAAGCTGCGGCTGCTGCTCAAGCAGGACGAGTTCCTGCAGACGAAGGTGGCGCGGCTGAAGAAAACGCTGCAGGAGTTCTGTCCAAAGGCCGATGCCGCCTTTTGGGCAAATGTGGCGAAGCAGTTTTAGCGGCCGACCGCACGGATGGGTGGGGCAAGAGATAAGGGCAGACTCTGCCCTCAATGCCTGGCATTGGTATTATCAATTGCGGGTCAGGCGGGGAAATCAAGTATGGTGCGGCCAGACACCGCATTGAATCACCAACACCAACCGGCCAATCGTCTCCCCATGATCCCATCCCAGTGCAAAATCACCCGCTCCCGTGTGCCCCGGCCCACGGCATTCAACCGTTCGGTGACCGTCCTGTTGATCATGGGGCTTGGCCTTGGGCAGACGGGGTGCGTGACCTCCAAGAAATACAAGATGGCGAAGGACGACATGCCACCGGCCCAGCCGCTGGGCTGGGCGGTCACAACGCCCCCGGCGGAGCTGGCCCTGCAGTCTTTGATCGTCTACAAGGGGCCCGGCACGTGGAAGCGCGAGGCGAAGTGGGATGAGTATGTGGTGCAATTCACCAACCACGGCGCCGTGCCGCTGACCATCGGCACGGCGCAGTTGATTGATATTCTCGGCCAGCCGCAGGTTCCGGGCACCGCGCCGTGGTCACTGGAAAAAATCAGTTCTTCCAACTGGGATAAATATGGCGGGGTGGGTCTGAGTCTCGTCGCGGGGGCGGGCGTGGTCGTCATCTACGGTGGCATCGCCATGGCTTCTGCCTGGGGATCTTTCATGGCCGCCCCCGGGGCGGCCGCTTCCGCGGGCGGAGCCGCCGCCGCCTTGACCATCATACCGATTGCGGCGGTCGTGGACATCACCGCGGTTGTCATCATGAATCACAACAACAAGGCCAAAGTGCAGGCAGAATTCGACCGGCGCCGGCTGGTCCTGCCGCTGACGCTTGCGCCGGGGGCCTCGGCGACCGGCAGCTTGTTTTTTCCCATGACCCCGGGGCCGCAGCGGCTGATCGTGAAAGGGCAGTTTGGGGAGGCTCCCCTCGAACTTATCCTCCCGCTCAAGCCGCTGGCTGGACTCCACCTCAAACCGAAGGACAAACCAGAAGTGCCATGACAATGATCCGCCAGTCACTGGGTGCTTTGCTTTTTGCCATCGGAGTTCTGCTGATGGCGGGCTGTGGCAGCAGTTCCTACCAGATGGTGGAAACAAAAGCAGTGCAGCCGGCTGCGCCATTGGGACTGACGGCTACCGCCGCCGGTCTCGAGTTGAGCGTGACAGGCATAATTGTCTACGACAGTCTCGGAACCTGGAAGCAACACGCCTACTGGGACGAGTATGTGGTCCGCCTGATCAATCATCGGGCCGAGCCGCTCACGGTTGAGCTCATCGAACTGGGCGATGTGCTTGATCGCCGCGTGCCGAGTGGTACCGATCCCTGGGCATTGGAAAAGACCGGAACCAAACATGAGAAATCCCTGCAGCGATTGCTCGCGCCGGCGGACGCCGCCGGCAGTGCCCGCCAGCGGGCCCAGCAGCGTGTGAGCGTGGCGGAGGGGGCGGCGGGGCTCGCCTTCATAAGCATACTTTACGTACCGGCAATGGCTCCGGTCGGCGCGGCGCTGATATACGGTGCGCCGTTGGTGTTTCTAGCATACTCACCCTTCTATTTGGCCAACAAATTGGTGATCGATCCAAAAAATCGCGGGCTGGTGCTGACCGAGTTCAACCGGCGGCGTTTGCCGCTACCGGTTTCAATCCCGCCGGGGGCGACCGTGACCGGCAGTGTGTTTTTCCCGCTCACGCCGGGGCCAGAGCGAATTTCCGCGCACGCGCGCAGCGGGCAGGAGGAGATGCGCGTGTCGCTCGATTTGTCCGGGCTTGAAGGGCTTCACTTCACCTATGTGCCCGATAAGGAAGCGCTGAAGGCGGCGAAACCGTACCGGGGTGTCATATTCGATAGATACCACCCCATTCCCGAGAGAAAAGTTCCGCCGACGGACAAGAGCTGAAATGCACATTGCGCCGGAGTACGAAAAGCAATGCGGCTAAGAGGGGCCCACCCAGCAGGCATGGAATCGGGGCGGGTCGGTGGTTTGGCGCCGGCGTCACCGCGCCGCCCGCCCCTCAACGCGCCGTCAGGACGGCGTAGGATTTTTTCCCTTTCCGCAATAGCAGGTATTGGCCGAACAGGAGATCGCTGACCGTGACACTGCGCGTGTGGTCGGGCACGCGGACATTGTTCAGGTAGATGCCGCCGGCTTCGAGGTCCTTGCGCGCGGCCCCCTTGGACGGGGCGAGGCCGGCATGGACGATCAGGTCGGCAATCGCGGCGCCGTTGCCGGCAAGCTTGTCCTTTTCCAGATCCTTGGTCGGAACCTCGCCGACGACGTCGTGGAAAATCGCCTCGCTGATGCCCTCGAGTGAGCCGCCGAAAAGAATCTCCGTGGCCTTGAGGGCGGCGGTGACGGCGCCCTCTCCGTGGACGAGGGTGGTCATTTCCCGGGCGAGTGCCTTTTGGGCCGCTCGGGCGCCGGGGTTGGCCTTCAGCTCGGTTTCCAGGGCGGCGACCTCCTCGCGGGAGAGGAAGGTGAGGGTTCTGAGCAGCTTGATGACATCGGCGTCGTCGGCATTCACGAAGAACTGATAAAACCGGTACGGGCTGGTTTTCTTCGGATCGAGCCAGACCGTGCCGGTGGCGGTCTTGCCGTACTTGCTGCCGTCGGACTTGGTGAGTAGCGGGAAGACGAGACCCCAGACGGTGGCGCCGAGCTTCTTGCGGGTGAGCTCGGTGCCGACCGTAATGTTGCCCCACTGGTCGGTGGCGCCGACCTGTAGCTCGCAGTTGAAGGTCTTGCGCAGATGCTGGAAGTCGAATCCCTGGAGCAGCATGTAGCTGAACTCGGTGAAGCTGATGCCGGTGCTGCGGTCCTCCATGCGCGAGCGGACGGAATCCTTTGCGATCATTGAATTCACCGTGATGTGCTTGCCGGTGTCGCGGAGGAACTCGAGGAAGGTGATCGGTCCGGTCCAGTCGTAGTTGTTGACGAGGCGGGCGGGATTCTTGGCCCCGGTGAAATCGAGGAAGCGTGAAAGCTGGGGCTTGATGCAGGCTAGATTGTGCTCGAGTTGGTCCGGAGTGAGCAAATTGCGCTCGTCGGACTTGCCGGAGGGGTCGCCCACCATGCCGGTCGCGCCGCCGGCGAGGGCGATCGGGTGGTGCCCATGCTGCTGGAAGCGGCGGAGGGCGAGGAGTGGCACGAGGTTGCCGACGTGCAGGCTGTCCGCGGTCGGATCGAAGCCGCAATAAAGGGTCAGGGGGCCTTCCGCGAGGCGTTTGGCCAGCGCTTCACGGTCGGTGCAGTCGGCGTAGAGGCCCCGCCATTCGAGTTCGTCCAGAATCGTCATGGAATGGGCTGGTTATTGGCGCGGGGCGGGGGAGTGGCAAGTAAATGTAGGGCGGGATCGCCGATCCCGCCGGCGCAAGGTCCAAAGCGTTCTTGGCGGGATCAGCGATCCCGCCCTACAGCCAAACTTATAGCGTCGAGACACCATGTAGTAACGGCCGTCATACCCGCCTAAAATGGGTTGCCGCCCCGTGTCCGGCGGTTCTAGTTATTCCCTTCCACGCGTCGGATCTCCGTCGCCTCAACCGCAATAACTCAATTCGTCTCCCCATGCCTATCGCTGTCGGCTCCAAAGCCCCTGATTTCACCCTCAAATCCAAATCCACCGGCGACCTGAAGGACGTCACCCTCAGCGCCAATTTCGGCCAGAAGCAGACCGTGCTACTGTTCTTCCCCCTGGCCTTCACGGGCGTGTGCACCCAGGAAATGTGCGACATTTCCGGCGGTCTCTCGGCCTATGCCGGGCTGGGCGCCGACGTGATTGCCATCAGTGTCGACAGCCCGTTTGCCCAGGAAGCCTGGGCCAAGGCCAACAAGATCACGGTCACGCTCGCCAGCGACCTGAACAAGACCGTGACCAAGGCCTACGATGTGCTGTTCCCGATGCTCGCCGGCGTGGGTGACACCTCGGCCCGCGCGGCCTTTGTCATCGGCCAGGACGGCATCGTAAAATATGCCGAGCAGACCGCGACCCCGAAGGACCTGCCGAACTTCGCCGCCGTTCAGGCCGCCTTGGCCAAGTAACCTTGCCTGTGGCGGCGGTCCTTGCGCGCCGCCACAATCAGTATCCGCTAATTTCCACATGAGCATCCTCCCGAATCCGTTCAACACCCTCCAGACTTTCGCCGACGGCAAGAAATTCTATTCGCTGCCCGCCCTCGAGAAAGCCGGGTTTCCCCTCTCGCGCCTGCCTGTCAGCATCCGTCTCGTGCTCGAGGCCGTGCTCCGCAACTGCGACGGCAAGCGCGTGATGGAGTCAAACATCCGGGAGCTGGCCGCGTGGAAACCCACCGAGGCGCGCACGGCGGAGATTCCCTTCGTGGTCGCCCGTATCGTGCTGCAGGACTTCACCGGTGTCCCGCTGCTGGTGGATCTCGCCGCGATGCGCTCGGCGGTGGCCAAGCTGGGCAAGAATCCCAAGATCATCGAGCCGCTGGTGCCGGTTGATCTGGTGGTCGATCACTCGGTGCAGGTGGACTTTTCCGGCAGCGCCGATGCGTTGAAAAAGAACCTCGACCTCGAGTTCTCCCGCAATCGCGAGCGCTACCAGTTCCTGAAGTGGGGCATGCAGGCCTTCGAGACCTTTAAGGTGGTGCCGCCCGGCATCGGCATCGTGCACCAGGTGAACCTCGAGTATCTCGCCAAGGGCGTGCTCAACCAAGGGGATGTCTACTATCCCGACACCCTCGTCGGCACCGACTCCCACACGACGATGATCAACGGCATCGGCATCGTCGGCTGGGGCGTCGGCGGCATCGAGGCCGAGGCCGGCATGCTCGGCCAGCCCGTCTATTTCCTCACACCCGATGTGGTCGGGGTATATCTGACCGGCGCACTCAAGGAAGGCGTGACCGCCACCGATCTGGCGCTGACCGTCACGCAGCTCATGCGCAAGGCGAAGGTCGTCGGCAAGTTCGTCGAGTTCTACGGCCCCGGGGCCGCGGCGCTGCCGGTGGTGGACCGCGCCACCATCGCCAACATGGCGCCGGAATATGGTGCGACCATGGGCTTCTTCCCGATCGACGCCGAGTGCAGCAACTATCTCCGCGCCACCGGGCGCGACGAGAAGCTCGTCGCCACCTATGAGGCGTATTACAAGGCGCAGAGCCTTTGGGGCATCCCGCAGAAGGGCCAGATCGACTACTCGCAGGTGGTCGAACTCGACCTCGGCACCGTCGTTCCCAGTGTCGCCGGCCCGAAGCGGCCCCAGGACCGCATCGAGTTGCAAAACCTCAAGCGCGATTTCGTCGCTTCATTCTCCAAGCCCGTCACCGAGGCCGGCTTTGGCAAGAAGGCCGAGGACTTCACCACCGTCAGCGCCCAGGTCAACGGCCAGAAGGTCGGCCATGGTTCGGTGCTCATCGCCGCCATCACCAGCTGCACCAATACGTCCAACCCCAGTGTCATGCTCGCCGCCGGCCTCGTGGCCAAGAAGGCCGTCGCGAAGGGGCTCAAGGTGAACCCGTCCGTGAAATCCTCGCTGGCGCCCGGCTCCCGGGTGGTCACCGACTACCTCAACAAGACCGGTCTCACGCCCTACCTCGACCAGCTGGGCTTCCAGACGGTGGGCTACGGCTGCACCACCTGCATCGGCAACTCCGGCCCGCTCGCGGCGCCGATTGAGGAGGCCGTCGTCAAGAATGACCTCGTCGCCGCGTCCGTGCTTTCCGGCAACCGCAATTTCGAGGCCCGCGTCCACCAGAACATCAAGGCCAACTTTCTCATGTCCCCGCCGCTCGTCGTCGCCTTCGCGCTCGCCGGCCGGGTGGACATCGACATGGCGAAGGAGCCGATCGGCCAGGACCAGGCCGGGGTTGACGTCTATCTGAAAGACCTCTGGCCAACCCTCCAGGAGGTGCGCGACCAGATGGCCGCGGCGCTGAAGCCCGAGGTGTTCCGCCGGCTGTACACGGACTTCGCGGCGCAGAATCCGAAGTGGAACGAAATCCCGTCCAGCACGGGCAACGTCTACGCCTTCGACGCCGCCTCCACCTACATCCAGGAGCCGCCGTTCTTCACGAACTTCTCACTGCAGCCGGGCCGCATTGCCGAGATCAAGGGCGCCCGCGCCCTAGGCATTTTCGGCGACAGTGTGACCACCGACCACATCTCGCCCGCCGGCGCCATCAAGAAGACCTCGCCGGCCGGAAAGTACCTGCTCGATAACGGGGTGAGCTTTGAGGACTTCAACAGCTACGGTTCGCGCCGCGGCAACGACCGTGTCATGACCCGCGGCACCTTCGCCAACGTCCGGATCAAAAACCTGATGCTGGGCGGCAAGGAAGGCGGCAATACACTCGGGGCCGACGGGGTGGAGACATCCATCTACGACGCCTCGATGGCCTACCAGCTAGCCGGCGTCCCCCTCATCATCCTCGCCGGCCAGGAATACGGCACCGGTTCCTCCCGCGACTGGGCGGCCAAGGGCACCAATCTCCTCGGGGTCAAGGTCGTGGTGGCCCAAAGCTTTGAGCGCATCCATCGTTCCAATCTCGTCGGCATGGGCGTGCTGCCCCTGCAGTTCAAGGAAGGGACGACCGCCCAGAGCCTCAAGCTCGACGGCACGGAAAGCTACGATGTGGTCGGCCTGACGGCCGCCATCAAGCCGCAGCAGGACCTGGTGCTGAAGATCACGCGCCGGAACGGTGCCGTGGAAAATGTGCCGGTGCGCTGCCGCATCGATACGCCCATCGAAATCGACTATTACCAACACGGCGGCATTTTACCCTACGTCCTGCGTCAAATCGTGACAAAGAATTGATTTGTACGTCGGGGTTTATCCCCGACATCGTGAAATGCCGGGCATAAAGCCCGGCCTACTGCCGAGCCCCCACGCCATGCCTGATGCCAACAAGCCGGTCTATTTGGTCGACGCCTACGCCGACCCGGTGCTGGTGCGCATCGAGGGCCGGGCTTCGTTTGCGAACAGCGGCAGCCTGAAGGATTTCTTCGCGGAGCTGATCAAGCAGGGTAAGCCGCGCTTCGTGGTCGATTTTCAGCTTTGCGCCAGCATGGACAGCACTTTTCTGGGGGTGTTGGCCGGCGCGGCCCTGGAATTGCGCCGGCAGACCCCGCCGGGCACCCTGACCCTGACCCGGGTGGGCGAGCGCAACCTGGAGTTGATCCGCAACCTCGGCTTGCATCGTTTGGCCACCGTGGACGCGGGGAATTTCCCCATGAATTTCAGCGGCGCGGCGCAGGCGCTGGACAGCAAGGCGAAGACGGAGATCGAGCACGCCCGGATGGTGCTGGAGGCGCACGAGCATCTGGTCTCCGTCGACGGGGCCAACGCCGCCAAATTTCAGGACGTGCTGGCCTTCCTGCGCAACCGCGTGGAACTCCGGTGAACGGGGTGGAGCTGCGGAGGGTACGCCAAGATTTCAGCTCGGCATTTACCGCTGAATAATTGAGTTTGGGGCCATGATGTTGTTCCTGCTCGGCGGTTTCATCGGCGCGGCCCTGGTCTACGCGCTTTATTGGCGCGCCCAGCGGGAGGCGGCGCGCTTCGAGGAGGAGAAGCAGGCCCTGATGGAGGAGCGGCAGATCGTGCTCGATTACATGCACACCATGGTGGATGCCGTCGGCGAGCGGCTGCCCCGCGAGGAGTTGTTCCAGCGCATTGTCCACGCGGCGATCCTCAGCACCGGCGCCCTGAGCGCATGCATTTTTGAGAAAGGAGCCGACGACATGATGCGCGGCGCCGCGGTCGAGGGGCTGTTCCCCCCGCACCGGCCGATCCCCGCCGGCGCCGGTACGCACGCCGCGACCCGCGCCCGGTTCATCGAGCAAGTGCTCAAGTCCGAGTCATTCCCCGTCGGCGAGGGGGTCGTGGGCCGCGTGGCGGCGACTGGCCAGGGCGAACTGATCATCCGCGCGGCCGACGATCCGCGCATCGTCAAGCACGACGACCCGGCCCTCATGGTACGCTCCGTGATCGCCGCTCCCATCACGGTACGCCAGCGGCTCATCGGCGTCCTCTGTGTCTGCAATGCCTCCGACGGCCTGCCGTTCACCGCGACGGATTATTCGCTCGTCGAAGCCCTGGCCGAGCAGGCGGGTCTCGCCGTGTACAATGCGGATTTTCTTAGCCTGCAGGCGGACAAGCAGCGGCTGGACATCGACCTGGCCCTGGCCAGCGAGGTGCAGCAGATGCTGCTGCCGCGGGAAATGCCGCGGGTGCCGGGGCTGGACATCGATGCGCGGTACCTGGCCGCCCAGAAGGTCAGTGGCGATCTCTACGATGTTTTCCTGCTGGATGATGGCCGCGTGGGAGTGGCGGTGGCCGACGTCTCGGGCAAGGGCATGTCCGCCTCCCTGCTGATGGCGATTTGCCGGACCACCCTCCGCCAAATCGCCCCGCTGCACGAATCACCGGCGCGGGTCCTGGCTGAGGTCAACCGCTCGCTGGCCGGCAACGTCCAAACCGGCATGTACATCACGATGACCTACGGGGTGGTCGACGCCGCGAAAAACCAGCTCACGCTGGCCCGGGCCGGCCATGAGCTGGCCTTGCTCTCCCGCCGCGATGGCCAGACCGGCCTCTTTGTGAGTGAGTATGTCGGTTCGGAGGGCATGCCCGTGGGCCTGGTGAGCGCCGAGTTGTTTGATGCGGCCATTGCCGACCAGACGCTGGTCTTTGCGCCCGGCTCCACCTTGGTGCTCTATACCGACGGCCTGACGGAGGCACCGAACGAGGCGGATAAGGAATTCGGCAGCGCCCGGCTCGCCGACGCGCTGCGGGCGGCGCACGCCGGCCGCGCCCGGGAGATCAATGATGGCATTCTCCAGTCGGTGTCGGACTTCACCGGCAGCGGCGGGCTGCGGGATGACTACACGCTCCTGACGGTCAAGCGCGGCTAAGAAAACGCGTTTGCGTTTGGTCGCCCGCCGCCTACCGGTCTCTGTGATGCGCAACGCCTCCCTCCCACCTGCGGCCAAGTCCAGCCAGTCGCCCACCTCCGCCGGCCCGGAGCGGCTGCCCGACAGCGCCGGGCACTTTGGCCCTTACGGTGGGATCTTTGTCCCGGAGACCCTGATGACGGCTTTGGCCGAGCTGACCGAGGTTTATGAGCAGGCGCGGGTGGATCCGGCTTTCCAGGCGGAACTACGGCATCACCTCAAGGATTTTGCCGGCCGGCCGACCCCGCTGTACCTGGCGGAGCGGCTGACGCAGCATTGCGGCGGGGCGAAAATCTATTTCAAGCGCGAGGACCTGCTGCACACCGGGGCGCACAAGATCAACAATGCCCTGGGCCAGGCCCTGCTGGCGCAGCGCATGGGCAAAAAGCGCATCATTGCCGAAACCGGCGCCGGGCAGCATGGCGTGGCGACCGCCGCGGTCTGCGCGAAGTTCGGACTCGATTGCACGG
>SESH01010550.1_pt1 | contig 21103 bp, 13 predicted proteins | sample 3171561 | NCBI WGS metagenome assembly SESH01 (sample SAMN10866947, study PRJNA518727) | freshwater metagenome | biome: subpolar coniferous forest; feature: holomictic lake; material: water; isolation source: holomictic Lake 442 2011 16.5 m and 2014 13 m | place: Canada: near Kenora, Ontario
TCGTAGAGCAGGACGAGGACCGGCGCGGTCAGCATGACCTCCTTCGTCATCATGCCCAGCCAGCAGCCCGCGGCAGACATGGCGGCCCAGCGCGCCGGGCGGGGCGAGTCCACCGACCGGATGAAGCCATACAAGGTGAGCAGGTAGCACAGGCCCATCAGGGACTCGGCCCGCTGGCTGAGGTAGGTGACCGCGCCGGTGAGCAGCGGGTGCACCGCCCACAGCAGGGCCACAAACACGCCGAGCGGCCGCGCCACCGCGCCGTAGCGCCCGACGCAGCCGGGCGAGCGCAGCGTGCGGCGCACCACGCCCAGCAGCAGCAGGGCCGCGCCGACATGGATCGCGAGGTTGACCGCGTGGTAGCCCGCCACCGCCGGCCCGGACCAGGCGTAGTTTAGGGCGAACGACAGGTTCAGCAGCGGCCGGCCGCTCGTGGTGGTGCGGGCCGGCGCCAGCACCGCCCCGAGGTTCGTCAGGTCGGTGAGGGTGGGGTTTTCGGCGATCGCCGACTGGTCGTCGAGCAGCAGCGGCACTGTCAGGGTGTTCGCGTAGGTCAGCAGGACGGCGCCGGCGAGCAGGCCGGCCGCGAGGCGGGGCCGCCAGCGCCGGCCGGGCGGCGGTCGGGAGGCGCTCGACGACGGGGCGGAAACGGCGGCCATCGCGCGATGGTTCAGCTCCCCCCGGCCACGTAAAACAAAATCAGCGGGCCGGGCGCACCGATCCTTTGACAGGCGCGCCGCGGATTTTAGGCTGCCGGCAGGTGCCCGCCCCATGACCCCGCGCCAGCAACTCCTCGCCGTCTACACCGGCGGCCAGCCGGACACGGTGCCCGCGCTGGCCGACCTCTCGTACTGGCACGCCGGCCACGGCGGGGGCAAGTTCATCCCCGGCAAGACCGACGGCGCCAACCGCGACAAGGTCGCGGCCCTGCTGGCGCTGCATCGCCACACCGGCGCGGCGATCCACGTCAACCTCGGCTCGTTCTACCGCGAATCCTTCCCCGACCCGATCCGGGTCGCCTCGGGCATCCGCGGCGAGAGCTACTTTCACCGGTTCGAGACCCCGGTCGGCACGGTGGAGGAGCGGCGCGAGTGGTCCCCGGTCACCTTCAGCTGGCCCATCACCCACCCCATGATCCAGGGGGTCGAGGACCTGAAGGTCATCCGCTACGTCTTCGAGCGCATCCGCTATGCCGCGGACTGGGAGCTGTTCCACGCGGTCGACGCCCAGGTCGGCGACCTCGGGCTGCCGCTGGTGCAGGTGCCGTACACCGGGCTGGGCTTCTTCCTGAGCCGCTACGCCGGGGTCGAGCGGACGGTGCTGCTCGCCGCCGACGAGCCGGCGGAGTTCGCGGCGACGCTCGCGGCGATCAACACCGCGCACGCCCGCGCCTGCCGCCTGCTGGCCGAGGGGCCCTCCCAGGTCCTGATCCACTCCGACAACCTCAGCAGCGACACCCACAGCCCGCCCTGGGTCCGGCGCTACAGCGGGGACTGTTACCGGACGATGACCCGCCTGGCGCACGACTGCGGCAAGCCGATCGTGACGCACATCGACGGGCGGCTGCGGGGGCTGCTGCAGGCCACGCGGGAACTGGGCTTCGACGGGGCCGATGCCGCCACGCCCGCGCCCTGGGGCGACCTCACGCCGGCCGAGTGCCGGGCGGAAGCCGGGCCGGGGTACATCCTGTCGGGCGGCGTGCCCCCCGGCAGCTTCCACGCGAGCGTGCCCCTGCGGGTCTTCGACGAGCAGGTGGAGGCCTGGCTCGACCTCCGCCGGCAGAGCCCGGCCCTGATCATCGCGCCCGGCGACCAGCTCCCGCCCGACGGCGAGCTCGACCGCGTGACCCGCCTGGTGGCGCGCGCCGCCGCAGCCCGGTTATGACCGGAGGGAATAGGCGCGACCGCGCCGCCTTCCTCTGCTAGCGAGGGAGCGCCTCAGGAAATCTTCTTACCTATGCAATCGCTGATCAAACCACGGGACCGGGTGCAGATGGCGCTCAACCACGAGCAGCCGGACCGCTGCCCGATGCAGATCAGCTTCACGCCCGAATTTGCGCAGCGGCTGCGCCGCGAGCTGAAGCTGGACGGCGACGGCGCCCATAATCCGCACGGCGGCGGCAACACCTACCAGCTCGAGCGCGCCCTGCAGGAAGACATGCTGCTCACCAGCGTCGGCTGGGCCAACTCCTACTACCAGTCCGACCAGGACTACGTCGACGAATGGGGCGTGGGCTGGGAGGTGTGCCCCTACGAGACGCCCTTTGGGCGGGGGCACTACACCGAGACCTGCCACCACCCCCTGGCCGACGACGACGCGATCACCCGCTACCGCGCGCCCGATCCGCACCGGCCCGAGCTCTACCAGGCGGCCGAACAGCTGGTCCGCGATCACGGGCGCGACTATTACATTGTCGGCGCGACGGTGACGACGGTGTTCGAGACCGCCTGGGCCCTCCGCGGCCTGGAGCAGATGATGATGGATTTCGTCGACAACCCCGAGCTCGCCGAGGCGATCCTCGACCTCCCGTACGACTACCATCTGGCCGCGGCCAAGCGGCTGGTGGCGCTCGGGGTGGACATGATCTGGACGGGGGACGACGTCGGCGGCCAGACCGCGATGACGCTGTCGCCCGCGATGTGGCGGCGCATCTTCAAGCCGCGGATGGCGCGGTACTACGCCGAGCTCAAGCGCCTCAACCCCCGGCTGAAGATCGCCTACCATTCCGACGGCGTGATCTACCCGATCATCCCGGACCTGATCGAGATCGGGGTGGACGTGCTCAACCCGGTCCAGCCCGCCTGCATGGATCCGGCGCGGCTGAAGCGCGAGTATGGCGACAAGCTGTGCTTCTGGGGCTCGATCGACGAGCAGTTCACGCTGCCCTTCGGCACGCCGGCGGCGGTGCGCGCGGAAGTGGGCACGCGCCTGGCCACCCTCGGCCAGGGCGGCGGCCTCATCATCGGCCCGACGCATCACGTCCAACTCGACACGCCGATGGAGAACTTCCGGGCGATGGTGGACGCCGTCCAGCACCCCGGCGCCGGGCCGGCCTGACCGGCCCCGCCCGCGGGCCGTGAAAGTCTCCTCGTCTCCCGCGCCCAAAGTGTGTAGCCACCAGAACGCGTGAAAATCCAAGGCATCTACACCCCCAACATCGTGCCGTTCCGCAGCGACGGGGCGATCAACGAGCCGGAACTCCGCCGGATGACCTCGTGGCTGATCGACAAGGGGATCCACGGGCTTTATCCCAACGGCAGCACGGGCGAGTTCATCCGCCTGAGCTTCGAGGAGCGGCTGCGGGTGGTGCAGATCATGGCGAGCGAGACCCGCGGGCGCGTGCCCATCCTGGCGGGCGCGGCCGAGGCGAACATCGACCTCGTGCTGCAGGCCTGCGCCGCCTATGCGGACCTCGGCTGCGCGGCGGTCAGCATCACCGGCCCCTACTATTACAAGGTCAGCCAGGAGAGCATTGAGCATTTCTTCCGCGAGATCGCGGCCCGCAGCCCGATCGACATCCTCCTCTACAACATCCCGCAGTTTTCCAACGAGATCAGCCTGCCGGTGGTGCAGCGCCTGGCGCTGGACTGCCCGCGGATCATCGGGATCAAGGATTCCAGCCGGGACTTCCCCCGGTTCTGCACGATGCTGGCCCAGATCAAGCCGCAGCGCCCCGATTTCGTGTGCTTCAGCGGCACCGAGGAGATCCTGTTCCCGAGCCTGATGATGGGCGGCGACGGCGGCACCATCGCCAGCTCCGGCGTGATCCCCGAGGTGATCCTGAAGATCTACCAGGACTTCCAGGCCGGCAACTACGCCGAGTGCCGCCGGGTGCAGCTCAAGATCCAGGAGCTGATCGCCACCATGTTCGCCGCCGGCAACTTCCCCGAGGGCTTCCGGGCCGCCGTCGCGCTGCGGGGCTTTGACCCCGGCCCGCCCCGCTACCCGCTGGGCCCGCAGGAGCAGACCCACCTGGAGGAGACCAAGGGCAAGCTGGCCTGCATCCTCGGCGAGTGCGGCTACCCCGAGGCCGCCCGGGAGTGCGAGGCGCGCCGCGCGCCCGCCACGCCCACCACGCCCCTCTCCCGCCCCGAGCTGGAAAAAATTGTCCGGGCCGTGGTCAGCCAATACCAGGCCTGATCCCGCCGGAGCCACCCTGTGCACGCCCCCGTCCGCAGCCGGCCGACGCGCGCGCCGGCCCGGATGTTCCGGTTCTTCCTGGCCGTCCTGCTGCCGGCCCTGGCCGGCCCCGGCGCCTTCGCCCGGCCGCTGGACGTGCTCTTCGTCGGCAACAGCTACGTCTACGTCAACAATCTGCCGGAGGTTTTCCGCCAGGTGGCGGCGGGCGCGGCGCAGGAGGCGCCCCGGGTCGTCTCCCATGCCTCGGGCGGGCAGACCTTGGCCGGGCATGGTCAGGACGCCGCGCTCCTGAAGAAGCTCGAGGCGCCCTACGACGTGGTGATCCTGCAGGAGCAAAGCCAGCTGCCGGCCCTGGCGGAGACCGACCGCACCGCCCGCCAGCAGTTTCTCGAGGCCTGCACGGGGCTCGCCGGCTACATCCACCAGCGGCAGCCCGCGACCCGGATCATTTTGTTCCAGACCTGGGCCCGCCACCGCCAGGCGTGGCAGCAGGCTCCCGGGGCCGGCGCGCTGGGCGCCAATCCCGAGGAGATGCAGGCCCGGCTGCACCGCTGGTATGCGGAGGCGGCGCGGCAGTGCGGCGCCGAGGTGGCCCCGGTGGGGGATCTCTGGCGGGACAATTACCGCCGCGCCCAGCCGCTGATGCTGCATGCCAGCGACGGTTCACATCCGGCCATGGCCGGGACGTATCTCGCGGCGCTCGTCCTCGTCTCCGTGGTCTACGCGATCCCGCCCACCACGCACGACGACGGCTCGCTGCCGCCGGAGACCGCCCGCCAGCTCAGGGCGCTGGTGCAGGCCCACCCGGGCCTGGGCGCGGCCAAATGACCGGCGGCGGCGGGGCGCGTTTCCTGCGGCCTCGCCAACCCGTCCGACTTCTGGCAGCGTCCTGAACCTTGGCCCCGCGCCTCCGCTCCATGTCTCCCTCCCTCCCGACCTCACCCAAGTTTCGTCCCGTGCTGGACCCGGAGTTCCTGCCCGCCGTGCTGTGGAACCGGGCCTATCGCGCCCTGGTGGCCCGCGACCCCGGCGCCCGGCCCTTCGCCCTCGCGCTCATCCGGGCCGACGGCACGGCCTCCGTGCACCGCGACCGCCTCCTGGCCCCCGCGCACCCCGGCGCCGGGCACACGCTGCGCTACGTCGAGCGCCTCCTGAAGTTCCTGCTCTGGCAAAAGGGCGGCTGCCAGGTGCTCGTGGCCGGGGCCGACGAGGTCGCGGCCGCCCTGGCGGCCAGCTACCATCCGGCGGGCGCCCGGGCCTTCGACCATGCTTTCATGGGCATGAAGGTGTACGGCCGCCCGTTCTCGCTGACGGCCTGTCCGCTGGACGGACTGCCGGCCGCCGACATCTCCACGCTGGCGATGGGCCGGCACCTGGACGGCTGCCGGATCGGCTTCGACCTCGGGGGCAGCGACCGCAAGGCCGCCGCGCTGATCGACGGCCAGGTCGTTTATTCGGAGGAGATCGCCTGGAACCCCTACTTCCAGTCGGACCCCGCCTACCATCTGGCGGGCGTGCAGGACACGCTGGCCCGCGCGGCCGCGCACCTGCCGCGGGTCGACGCCATCGGCGGCAGCGCCGCGGGCGTCTACGTGAACAACGAGGTGCGCGTCGCGTCCCTCTTCCGCGGGGTGCCGGCGGCGGCGTTTGAGCAGCACATCCGGCGGATGTTTTTCACCCTGCAGGCCCGCTGGGGCGGCGTGCCCTTCGAGGTCGCCAACGACGGCGAGGTCACCGCGCTCGCCGGCGCCATGGCGATCAACGACGACGCCATGCTCGGCGTCTCGCTCGGCACCAGCCTGGCCGGCGGCTATGTCACGCCGGCGGGCAACATCACCCCGTGGCTGAACGAGCTGGCCTTCGCGCCGGTGGACTACCGCGCCGGGGCGCCCTGCGACGAGTGGTCGGGCGACGCGGGCTGCGGCGTGCAGTATTTCTCCCAGCAGGGGGTCGGCCGCCTGGCCGGGCTGGCCGGGTTCGGTTTTCCCGCCGGGCAGCCGCTGCCGGAGCAGCTCCTCGCCGTGCAGGCGGCGATGGCGGCCGGCGACCCGCGGGCCCGGGCCGTCTACGAGTCCATCGGCGTGTGCTTCGGCTATGCCATCGCCCACTACGCCGACTTCTACGAGCTCCGCCACCTGCTCGCGCTCGGGCGCGTGATGTCCGGCCCGGGCGGCGAGCTCCTGCTGGCGCAGGCCACCGCCGTGCTCCGCGGCGAATTTCCCGCGCTGGCGGAAGCCCTCCGCCTGCACACGCCCGACGAGAAGGACAAGCGCCACGGCCAGGCCGTGGCCGCCGCCAGCCTGCCCGCCTTGAAAAAATAACGACCATGCACCTCCCCCACCCCGACGCTGACATTTATGTGCCCGAGCCCGGCCTCGACCCGGACGCCGCGCTGGCCCGCACCACGCACCTCTGCGTGGGCGCGCACCAGGACGACATCGAGATCATGGCCTATCACGGCATCGCCGAGTGCTTCGGCCGCCGGGACAAATGGTTTTCCGGCGTGGTCGTGACCAACGGCGCGAACAGCCCGCGCTCGGGGATCTACGCGAACTATTCCGACGCCGAGATGCAGGCGGTGCGCGTGCGCGAGCAGCGCAAGGCGGCCTGCATTGGCGAGTATTCCATCCAGCTCCAGCTGGGGTATCCCGCCGGCAGCGCGAAGGACCCGCGCCAGACGGCGGTGACCGCCGACCTCACGGCGATCTTCGCCGCCGCGTCCGCCGAGGTCGTCTACCTCCACCAGCCCGCCGACAAGCACGACACCCACGTGGCGGTGCTGGCCCACTCGCTGGCGGCGCTGCGGGCCCTGCCGCCGGCCCAGCGGCCGCGGCGCGTGCTCGGCTGCGAGGTCTGGCGCGACCTCGATTGGCTGGGCGAGGCCGACAAGCAGCTGCTCGACGTGAGCGCCTACCCCAGCGTGGCGGCGGCGCTCGTCGGGGTCTTCGATTCCCAGATCAGCGGGGGCAAGCGCTACGACCTGGCCACCGCCGGCCGCCGGCTGGCCCACGCCACCTACCACGCCGCGCACGCCACCGACACCCACCAGGGCATCACCTGGGCGATGGACCTGACCCCGCTGGTGCAGAACCCGGCGCTGTCCGTGCGCGACTACACCCGCGCCCAGGTCGAGCGCTTCCGCCAGGACGTCGAGGACCGGCTCGCGAAGTTCTTCTAGGCGACGGCTGCGGATTCCATGTCCGATCCCCTGCCCGAGCCCTCCGCCCCGCTGGTCCTGCCTGCGGTGTCCGTGCCGCCGCTGAGCCTGCGGCCCCGGACCGTGGCCGGGCTCCCCGCGGCGCCGCAGGACCTGGGCGGCACGTGGAAGTTCAACGCCGGCCTGCCCGCCGGGGACCCGCCGGCCGCGGCGGACGCCGCGCCCTCCTGGAGCGACATCCAGGTGCCGGGAGAATGGGTGATGCAGGGTTTCACCGTCACGCCAGAGACCCCGGCGGCGTATTTTCGCACCTTCACCCTCGCGGCGGTTCCCACCGGGCGCCGGCTGAAGCTGCGGTTCTCGGCCGTGCACAGCCTCTGCCAGGTGTGGGTGAACGACCTCGCCGTCGGCCGGCATGAGGGCGGGTTCGTGCCCTTCGAGTGCGACCTCACCGCCGCCGTCCGCCCCGGCGAGAACCGCCTGCTGGTCAGCGTGCAGTCCGAGTCCCCGCTCGACCGGCTGGCGTGCGCCTCGCAGTACGCCGGCCACCCCCTCGGCGGCATCAGCCGCAAGGTGGAGCTTTTCAGCGTGCCGGAGGTGCATGTCGCCAACCTCCGGATCGAGACCACCTTCGACCCCGCGTTCCAGCATGCCGTGCTGACCGCGCGGTTTCTCCTCCGCAACGAGTCCGCCCGCGCGTCGTCCGGCACGGCCCGCTGCACCGTCTCCCCGGGCGAGGGCGCCCCGCGCGACATCCTCGCCGCCGCCGAGGTGGCGTGGCACGAGGTTGCGCCGGGCGCCACCGTCCCCCTGACCGTGTCGCTGCCGGTGCGCCACCCGGCGAAATGGGACTGCGAGCACCCCCGGCTCCACACGCTCACCCTCACCGCCCGGGATCCGGCCGGCGCGGAGGAGACCATCGCCGAGCCCTTCGGCTTCCGCCAGGTCGAGGTCCGGGGCGCGCAGGTGCTGGTCAACGGCACCCCGCTCAAGCTCTTTGGCGTCTGCCGGCATGAAGCGCACCCCCGGCTCGGCCGGGCCCTGACGCCGCCCTGGTGGCAGCAGGACGCGGAGCTGTACCTCGCGGGCAACTGCAACTTCATCCGCACGTCGCACTATCCGCCGGCGGAAGAGTTTCTCGCGGCGTGTGATCGCCGGGGGATCTTTGTCGAGCTGGAGGCGCCGCTCTGCTGGGTGGGGCCGGCCACGCCGCAGGACGCCGCGGTGTTCGAGCGCCTCGCCCAGGCGAACCTCGAGACGGTGCAGGGCTATCCCAATAACCCCGCGGTGATCCTCCGGTCGCTCGCCAACGAATCGGCGTGGAGCCCCCTGTTCGCGCAGGTCCACACGCTCGTCCGCGCGGCGGACCCGACCCGCCCGGCGGCGTTCCATGACCAGTGCTGGGGCCCGGACAATAATTTCGGCTCCAAGGAAATGCCGGTCGCCGTCATCCATTATCCCGGCCCGCAGGGCCCTGCCGAGGCGTTGCAGGAGACGCGGCCGGTGTTGTTTGGGGAGTTCTGCCACCTCAATTCCTACAACCGGCGGGAACTGCTGACCGATCCCTCGCTGCGGGACGGCTGGGGCCCGGGGCTGGCGGCGATGCGCGAGAAGATGCAGGCGGCCGAGCCCGTGCTCGGCGGCGCGGTCTGGGCCGCGCTGGACGACTCTTTTTTCCTGCCGAATGGCGACAACGCGGGCTACGGCGCCTGGGGACCGCTCGATGGCTGGCGCCGGCCCAAGCCGGAATACTGGCACATGAAAAAGGCGTTCTCCCCGCTCCGGCTGGGCGCCGCATGCGTCCCAGTGCCGGCCCCGGGAGAACCCGTGGTCCTCGCCGTCGAGAACCGGCACCTGTTCAGCGACCTGCAGGAGTTCCGCTTCGAATGGCAACTCGGCCGGCAATCCGGGGTCGCGTTGGCCGCCGCCGCGCCCGGCGGCGCGGGCCGGCTGGAGATTCCGGTCACGGGTAGCGAGCTGGCGGGGTCTCGTCTGGAAATCCGGGCGGTCAGCCCGCGCGGCTTCCTCGTGGACGAATGGCAGGTCGCGCTCGGGCACGACCCCCGGCTCGCTCCGCCCCGCCCGGCGGAAACGGCTGGCGCGGTGCGGCTGACCCGAACCGGATCCGCCTTCGTGATCCACGGGCCGGATCTGGTGCTCACGGTGGATGCCGTCACCGGCCGCCTGACCGCCACCGGGAAAAACGGGGAGGCGGCCCTGACCGCGGGGCCCGAGCTGTTCCTGCTGCCCCTCACCGGCGAGAATGGCGGCAGCATCCAGATGCAGGGCACCGGGCAGGACCTCGCGATCTTCACCGCCGCCTGCTCGGGGTGGCAGGCGTCCGCCGTCACCGCCCACCAAGCGGCGGACGGAGTCGAGGTCCGGATCGCGGGCTCCTACGCCGAGGCCGCCGGCACCTTCACGCTCCGGGTGACTGGCGACCGCGCGGTGACCGTGCACTACCAGTTTGTCGTCGCCGGGGCCGCGACGCTCGACCCGCGTCAGATCGGCGTGGGGTTCAGCCTGCCGCTGGGCTGCCAGACGCTGTCATGGCGGCGGCGGGCGCCTTGGAGCGTCTATCCGGCGGACCACATTGGCCGGCCCGTCGGCACGGCCGCGGCCTTTGTGCCGGGTCGTCCGCTCGTGGGGCTGGTCGGCCCGCGCGACGCGCCGGCGTGGGCCTGGAGCCAGGACGGCACCCCGCAGGGAACCAACGACTTTCGCTCGACCAAGATGAACGTCCTCGAGGCCGCCGTGCTCTCCGCGGCGGGCAATGGCGTGCGCGTGTGCTCGGATGGCACCCAGCATCTGCGGTGCTGGGTGGGCGCCGACTACGTGCACCTGCTCGTCGCGGACTACGCGAACGAGGGCGCGGAGGCCTATTTCCGCGAGCAGGTCACCCCGCGGCGGCCGCTGAAGGGCGGGGATGTCGTGACGGGAACGGTGCGGCTGGAAATCCGCTGAGCGACGCGCCGGCGGACCGGCGCCCGCGGCCGCTCAGGACGGCATCCCGCCCGACTGCGCGCGCTTCAGGTGGATCCTGATTTCGGTGCCGTGGTCGTCCGGATGCGCGGCCGCGTCGCGGCTGGCGACCTCCACGCGGCCACCGAATTCGGTCACGAACCGCCGCATCAGGGGCATGCCGAAGCCGGTGCCCTTCTCGCCATTCGTCCCGACCCGGCTGCGGCTGCGGCTGATGTCGAACAGGCTCGCCAGGATGGGCGGCGGCATGCCGATGCCGCTGTCGCGGAAGCTGATGCTGATGAGGTCCCCGTGGGCCTCGACGGTGATCCTGATGTTGCCCCCGTGGGGCGAGAACTTGATCGCGTTGGAGATGATGTTGCCGAACACGCAGTTCGTGAGCGCGTAGGGTTCGGCCACGACCTGGGCCGCGAGCAGCTGGTTCGTGAACGTGAGCTGCTTCTTCTGGCTCTCGTCCTCCGCGAGCAACAGGGCCTCCTCGAGCGCGGTCTGCAGCGGCACCGCCTGGAGCTGCAGGCCCTTGTCCTCGGCGCGGCGCAGGTCCCGGACCATGTTGGTCAGGCCGACGCCGTTCCGGATCGCCGCCGACATCCGGGGCAGGAACTTGGCCACCCCGATCTCGGGATGCTTGTGGATGATCTCGACCGCCATGCTGAGCACGGCGAACTGGTTGTTCACGTCGTGGGCGACGATCTGGAGCGTCTCCTTCAGCTCCGTGTTCTTGGCCGCGATCTCCCGCTGCTGGGCCCGGAGCGTGAGGTGGGTCCGGACCCGGGCGAGCAGCTCGTGCGGCCGGAAGGGCTTGGTCACATAGTCGTTCGCTCCGATTTCGAAGCCGCGCACGATGCTGTCGGCCTCGATCCGCCCGGTGAGGAAGATGATCGGGATGTCGCGGGTGGCCGGCTGCGCGCGCAGCTGGCGGCAGACCTCGAACCCGTCCATTTCCGGCATCATGACATCCAGCAGGATGAGGTCGATCTGCTCGCTGGCCGCGCAGATCTGCAGGGCCTTGGCCCCGCGGTTGGCCACTTTCAGTGCATAGTCGGACTTCAGCAGGCTGACCAGCACATCGATGTTTTCGGGGGTGTCATCGACCAGCAGCAGGCAGGGCTTGGCGCGCGGGAGTTCGGGCGAGAGCGGCATCATGGGCGGCGGGATCAGTGGCCGGGCGCCAGGGCGGCCAGCGCCGCGCGCGCAACCGTCACCTGGGCGAGGGCGGCGTCGAAATCGTAGGCCTCCATGCCGGTGACGATGACCGCCACGGCGGGCGCGAGGGGGGTGCCGGTGACGGCGGTGGTGAGTTCTTCCGCGAGGGCGGCCGCATGCGGGTCGCTTTCCTGCAGCAACAGCGACAGCCGGGTCAGCATCGACTCCACCTGGGCCCGGTCGATGACGGCGGGCGCCCCCAGCGGCGCACCCTCCGCACGGCCGAGGCTGGCGAGACCCGCCAGCACGGGAGCGAGCTCCACCAGCGTCTGCGCCAGGGCGCGATCGATCTCCGCGGGCACCGCCCGCCCACAGGCCTGTTCCAGTTCGCCGGCGGCGGTTTGGATCGCGGTGGCCCCGATGATACCGGCCATGCCCTTGAGGGTGTGGGCGGCGCGCTCGGCGGCCATGGCGTCGGCGTCGGACTGGGCGGTCCGGAAATAGGTCTCAAACGCATGCTCCGTGTCGCGAAACCGCAGGAGCAGCTTTCGGTAGAGCGTCTGGTTGCCCATGGTGTTGGCCAGACCGACGCGGGTGTTGATGCCGGGCAGGTTCCACGCCCCCTCGGCCGGGTCGGCCGCGATCACCGGCGCTTCGGTGACCGCGCCGGGCGCGCGCGACGGGGCCACCCAGCGGGCGATGGTCGCGAACATCTGATTCACCTCGAGCGGCTTCGCGATATGGTCGTTCATCCCGGACTCCAGCGCCTTCTGGCGGTCCTCCACCATGGCGTTGGCCGTCATGGCGATGATCGGCAGTGTCGCATATTTCGGATTCTTCCGGATTTCCCGGGTGGCGGTGTAGCCGTCCATCACCGGCATCTGGCAGTCCATCAGGATGCCGTCGACCACCAGCCCCTGGGCCAGCAGCCGCAGCGCGGCCTCGCCATCGTTGGCCACCACCAGCTCGACCCGGGCCTTGCCGAGGAGTTCGAGCGCCAGCTCCTGGTTCATCTCGTTGTCCTCGACCAGGAGGAGCTTGGCGCCCTCGAGGGCGCGCATGTGGCCGGTCTGCTGCTCGGCTTTCTCCTGGCTGTAGGTCTCGACCAAATCGCCCCGGCCGAGGGCCCGGCCAATGGCTTCCAGCAAAGTCGAGGGCGTGACCGGTTTCGTCAGCAGGGACTGCAGCTTGATGCCCTGGTGGCCGGCGGCGCTGTGGGCGTCTTCCTGCCCGTAGGCGGTCACCATGATGACGGAAGGCTGCACCGTGAGTTTCGTTTCCTGGAGATGCTGGACGCAGCTCACGCCGTCCATGATGGGCATCTTCCAGTCCATGAGGACCACCTCGTAGGGCTTGGCCTGGGCGTCGGCCTTGGCGACCATATCGAGCGAGGCGGCGCCGTTCGACGCCACGTCGACCTCGATGCCGTAGTTGCGTCCCATGGTGGACAGGATCACGCGGGCGGAGGCGTTGTCGTCGACCACCAGCATGCGCGTGCCGCGCAGTTCGGCGGCGTGGAACATCCGGCGCGCCTGCGGCTCGGTCTGGAGGCCGAACCAGGCGTTGAAATGGAAGGTGCTGCCCTGCTGCTCGGTGCTTTCCACCCAGATCCGGCCCTTCATCAGCTTCACCAGGTCCTCGGAGATGACCAGGCCCAAGCCGCTGCCGCCGTACTTCCGCGTCGTCGAGGCGTCGGCCTGGTTGAAGGCCTTGAAAATGTTCTTCACCTGGGCCGGCGTCATCCCGATGCCGGTGTCGCGCACCCAGAAGTGGAGCTCCACCTCCTGGTCGGTCTGGCCCACCTTTTCGAAGCCGATGACGACCTCCCCCTTGGCGGTGAACTTCACGGCGTTGCTCCCGAGGTTGATCAGGACCTGGCCCAGCCGGAGCGGGTCGCCCACCAGGGCGGTCGGCAGGTCCGGCGCGGAGCTGAACAGCAGTTCCAGCCCCTTTTCCTCGGCCCGCGCGCCCAGCATGCCGGCGAGGTTGTCCATCACGTCCTCGAGCCGGAAGTCGATGCGCTCCATCGTGAGCTTGCCGGCCTCGATCTTGGAGAAGTCCAGGATGTCGTTGATCACCCCGAGCAGGTTGCCCGCCGCGCGGTGCACCTTCTGGATGTAATTGCGCTGCTTCGGGGTCAGCTCCGTCGCCAGCGCCAGGTAACTCATGCCGATGATCGAGTTCATCGGCGTGCGAATCTCGTGGCTCATGTTGGCGAGGAAGCTGCTCTTCGCCTTGGAGGCCTCCTCCGCCAGCTGCCGGGCCCGGGCCATGGCGTCCTCGACCTGCTTGCGTTCGGTGACGTCCCGCGCCGCCGCAAACACGCCGGCGACCTCCCCGCGCTCGTCCCGGTAGACCGAGGCATTGTAGACCACGGGGGTCGTGTGCCCGTCGCGGTGCCGGAGCTCCAGCAGGTAGTCGCGCACCGTGCCGTCGTGGAACGCCTGCTGGTATCCTGCCACCGCCTTCGCCGGGTCGGTGAAATAGTTGCGGAAGTCCGTGCCGATGATCTTCTCCCGCGCATAGCCCGTCACGGCGACCGTGGAGTCGTTGACGTCGGTGATCTTGCCGTCGGGTGCGATCGTCAGGAGCGAGTCGGGACTGGCCTCGATCAGCGAGCGGGTGTACGCGGCGGACTTCAGGATCGCCGTCTCCGCCTGCTTGCGGGCCGCTTCCGCCTGCACCGCGGTCACACGCAAAGATTCCAGCGACCGGGCCACGGTGCCGATCTCATCATCGTCCTTTCGCTCGCCCTGGATGAGGGGCACCGTCAGCGAGAGGTCCCCGCCCTCGAGCACCTGAATCGCCTTTTGCAGGGCCCGCAGGCGCGGGGCGATCTGCCGATAGGTCCTCCGTCCAAACACTGTGAGGCCCAGAATGACCCCCAGCAGGCACGAGACCAGAATCCACCGGGTGGCAATGAGTCTGGACTCCAACTCCTGGACGCGCCGCGCGGCGACGGTTTCGTGCTGCGCCATCATCTGGGACAACTGCTCCGAGAGTCGTTCGCTCCCAGGAATCAGCTGGGTGGTGAAGAGCGTGTGGGCCTGCGCCTTCTTTCCCGCAGTCGAGAGCTTGAGGACCTCCTCCGCCAGGTCACCCCAGCGGAGGCTGTCCTTTACATATTCGGTGAAAACCCGGCTGTCGTCGTCGCTGATGTCCGTGAATTGCTGGCGCTGCTGCTTCACCTCATTTTGCCACGCGGACCGCTGCGCGTAAAATTTCAGCAGCAACCGCGCCTGTTCGCCCGAGTCTTTGGACTCAAGATAGCTGCCGAGACAGGCCTGGGTTTTTTCCGAAGCCTCGTCCGCGTGCGCGAAGAACGTATAGCTGGGCACAATCTCGTCCACGACAAACAGCATCTCGTCGCTGATCGCGTTCAGTCGGACCATGCCAAACGCCGTGATGAGTGTGAAAGCCAGGATCGGCAGCCCAACCAAGAGCAGCAATCTGCGGTAGATAGTCACATGAGTTCTGATGCGCCGACAGGAATAGTACCTATTAGGTGATGTAAAGAGCGGATCATACCCTCCTGTAGCATAAAACGGAATTGGCGAATAGTGACTAATATACTATATATAATTCTGCCTGTGTGTTTTAAGTAAGTTTTTACAATGAGCCGATTGGCGACTGCTCTGCATTTTGGCCCACAAAAAGCAGGCAAAAAACAGGTAATACACCCTAGGCGCGTATGGAATCAGTTATGCCTAGGGATATATCCCTATCTGCCTAACTGAGCCGGTGCGTAAGTTGATCACGCTCAGCGCCCAAGCCTGTAGGCGACTTCGGTGGCGGCAAAACAGCCGCGATGGTATGCGCGATGACGACAGCAATCCGCCGGGTAGAAAAACACCTGACTTTGAACAGGGTTCCTGCCTTCCGTCCCTGGGCCCTGACGATCCGGAGCGCGACTCCCACCGGGAGTCCTACCCGGAGTCCTAGTTTTTGCCCTGCAGGGTCAGGTTGATCTCGGTCAGGCCCACTCCGACTTGCTGCTGCAGGCCGCGTCCGACGAGCAGCCCGCTGCGGGCATCATAGGTATATTGGGCGCGGTGCTCCGCCCCCGTTTCCAGCAGCACGACCTGCCGCTCGTCGGCGGCGGCCACCGTGATCTGCACATGGGTCACCGGATCACTGTCGAGCACTTGGCCGGCGCGCAGGAGGCGCAGTCCCGCGGGCGGAATCCAGAGCCCGCCCAATTGATTTGTGCTGGTCGCCCAAGTGTCCGTGGTGGGAACGATCGGCATGTTGGACGAGTTGGCGGTTTCACTGCGCTGACTGAGGAGCACCCAGCCCGGGCCGCCGCGCTGCACGTTCAGGCTAACCCGGTAGCCCAGGGCGATGGGGTAGGAGCCGGACACCGTGACGCTGTGCGTCCCGCCGTAGATCAGCGAATGCATCTGCGCCACCCAGTCGGGAGTGGGAAGGCCTTTCCACGGCACGGACACTTCCCGCGTGCCGACCAGCCGGGCCTCGGTGAGAACGCGCCCGTTGCCGTTGTTGATCGGCCGACCGTAGGCGTCGACCATTTGAATCTTGGCGGCCGGCTGTGAGGCCGAGGAGCGGCTGAGGAGAATCCCGCTGGCGCGATCGTAGATGCAAACGGCATAGCCTGCCTGCTGCTTCGTCTTCAGCGCGATCGCCTGATAGGTGCGCCCGCCCACCTTGTACGGCATGCGGAAGACCCTCACGCCGACCGCCGGCTGGTCGGTCATCCCTTCCAGCAGCTTGGGGTGCATCCAGAAATCGCTGCCGGTGTGCGCCGTGCTGACCAGCCCGCTGCTGTGGGGCGCCCGGACCGCGCCCGTCGCCACATCGATGCCATAGTTGGACAGGCTGAGGACGGCGATCTGCTGGTCCAGGTGCTCCACATTGACCTGACTATAGCTCTGTCCGGACGCCCGGCCGCCCTCCGTGGGGCGGTATTTCCGGCCCGAACCATCGGTCCACACCATGCCGTTTTCGTCCGGCTGCGCATTGTCATCCAGCTCCAGCGTCATGCCCGGGTCGATGGTGGCCGAGGCTAGATAGAATGTCATCCGCATACCCGGATGGATCCAGGCGGGCGCGCCCAGTGAACCGGGGACCTGTCCCGCGCACGGGGGGCTCGGGAAAAACAGCAGGAGGCCCAGCGCGAGCAGCGGGGGCGCCGCCGGCCGGGCCCGGCCCAGCCCCGCGCGGATTCCGAGCAGGACCAGACCCAGTGTGAGCAGGATCGCTCCCGCCACCGTATATTTGCGAGCGCTGCCCGGCACGGACGGCAGCGTGTAGACTAGGGCCTGGCTGGCCTCGCCGCCGTTGACCAGCGCCGCATCCGTCGCCTGGGCCGGCAGGACGATCTTGAGCGTGCTGAGGGTGTTGGCCATCACGCCGCTGAAGAACCACACCTGCCCGGCGCCGTTCACCAGGCGGAGATCCTTGTCGACCGGCAGGGCATACCGGCCGTCCGGGCGCAGTTCGCTCGCGACGGCGCTGTGCAGCATCACTTTCGCGGTCCGGTTCAGGTCGTCGCAGTCCATCTTGAAGCCGTCGAACGCGACTTCCGCCCCAAAATTATAGCGCATCGCGGCCCGGGTGCGGGCCGGATCCTTGCCGGTCGTCGTCCGCCACTGGGCCCACGCGGCGGCATCGTAGGTGAACGTCATGTTCACGGTCGCCGAGCCGTTCGGCGCCACCAGTTGCTCCCCGGTCACGGTCTTGGGGGAAACTTGGCCGTCCAGCCGCGAACCGGCGGCCAGCAGCAGCACGGCGAGGAGGATCAGGACCTTCCGGTAGGGCGCGGGCTTCATGGGTTCACGGGCTCAACGGCTGAATTCAAAGGACTGGAGCATCTGGTCCACGGACTGCCGCTCGGTCGGGTAGAGGGACTCGGGCAGGCTGATGATCATCGCGTAGGCCGGCCCGCCATAGGACGCGTCCACGCCAGCCAGCGTAATCCGGGACGGCGTCCCCTTCGGGCTGACCCCGGTGTAGCGGGAGATCCACGCGTTGCGGGCGCCGAGGATCACCTGGGCCTGGCTGAGCTGCTTGAAATTCCGGAACTGCGGGGCGAGCTGCTGCACCAGGCTGGCGACCACCTCGGGTCCGCGCTGCACGCCGCCGAACGGACTGATCATGAGCGAGCCTTCGCCCTTGGACAGGGCCACGCCGCCTGTGCCGTTCGGGCCCACCGGCGCGGCTTTCCAGCCTGGCGCGACCGCGACATAAAACCGTCCCTGCGGATCCTCGTAGCCGTCGTCCTGACTCGCGGGGGCTGGCCGGCCCGGATCGGCACCGGGCGAGAGCGGAGCGGGAGCCAGCGGAGCGGGGGCCGACGCCTCGGCGGCCGGGTTGCCGGCAGCGCCCCCGCCCTCGTTGCCCGGACGATCAAAGCCGCCCGTCCGACCCGCCAGAACGCCGGCCAATTTTTCGGTGTCCACCTCCGGCAGCTCGGGTGGGGTGAATCCAGCCGCCTGAAGATCCTGGATATTAAGAACAATGACCTGGCCGGATTTGTAGGCCCGCTGCACTTCCTCCACCGCCATCTTGACCGCATCGGCAAAGGGAACCACGTCGGTCTTGCCCACGGCGCGGGGCGTGATCGCCGTGCACTCGATTGGGATGCCCGCCTCCATCGGCATCCCCTGGCTCGGCGAATAGGCCAGCACGAAGGCGTGACCCGGCACGAGGAAAATCACCGTGCGCACCCCGAGGTGCTCCAGGACGGAGCACCAGAGCAGCGACAATTCGATGCAGAGGCCCTGGTTGTTGACGATGACATCGCGCGGCAGGCGCACCGTCTGGATGAGCGTGGTGATATTGTCGTAGGTCGCTGGCACGCCGGAATCGCCGACATACCGGAGTCCGCTCCGCACCATGTAATCATAGGTGGCCTGACACAGGCGCTGCACCTCCTGCGGACCGCCGGCAATGCCGGCGGTCGTGCCCCCGGCCAGCTTGGTGATCTCCCCTGCATAAAGCTCCACCACCGGATCGTTCGGTGTCACCATGGACACGCAGAAGGCCGAGGCGCTGCAGTAGTCGAAGAACGTCACCGCCTCGCTGGCGGGCACATCGCAAAACGCGACCTCGTTGACCGCCCGCAGCACCAGGTCCCGCGCGAACACCTCCTCCTTGGGCCGACCCTCCTCCTTCCACTGGATGCGGGTCCGGAAGGTGGTCGTGGCCGCATTCCGCAGCTTCGACACCGTGCCCGGCAGCCGCGGGAAATAGAGCTCCACAAACGAAAAGTCCGCCGGGACCTGCTTGCGCCGGCTGGGCTCGGTCCAGTCCACCCAGTCATCGATCTTGTAGCTGATCGCGAAGTCCGTCACCGGATGCTCGCCCACATTCTTGAAGACCAGCTTGGAGAGGTAGTGCCGGCCCTGTTCCACGCTCCGGTTCGCATACACCTTGTAGCCGACCGACATGAGCGACGATTTCACATCGGGCGCGGACCACGTCAGCTTGGCCGGCCGCTCTCCCACCTGGGCCAGGCCAACCCCCAGCAACAATAGGCCCCATGCTGCGGAAACGATGCCGAGCAGGAGGAGGATCTTTTTCATCACGCCAAGCGCCAGAGGACTGAGCTGACCTGACCGGAGAGTAGTTTATGCCGCGTAGCAGGCATAGTGATATTTTTCGCATGACCGTGAGGAGTTCCCCCTAAGTCCGAACCAAGGCTGATGACCGCCCACGCCTAGCCGGCGACGACGCGCAGGAGGACGGATGGAGTGAGCCGGGCACCCGAAATCCGCAGGACACCGGTGCCGTGCGACCGGCGGGTGGACTCAGGTGGCGGAGGGCTTCGGGTCGGTCGGCGGCAAGATCCGGGGCAGCACCGCCGCGAGCATCGCACAGAGGGCGCCCAGTTGCTGGAGCGTGAAGCCGACGAGGAAGGCGTTGGTGCGCCGAGCCTCCAGCGCTGATTTCGTCATCTCCAGTTCCTGCATCTGCTGATGGCGGGCCTGGACCAGTCGTTGCGCCGCCAGCACCACGCGGCCCTCCAGGCCCAGCAGGTCGCGATAGGCGGCGACGTCGCGCTGGCGCGCCTTGGCGGAAAACCCGAGGTAGGAGTCGCGCAGGGTGGCGTAGGCCTCGGGCGAACGCGCGACCGCGGAGGCCATGAACAGGAACGGCGCCTGCCGGTCGAAAAAGAGCGTCTCCCCCACCAGCGTCCGAATCTCCGAGTTCACCTGCTCGTTGCTCAGCTGGGTTTCCAACACGCGGTCGGTGGCGAAAAACACGTCGAACCGGAAGATCGTCTGCTGGAGCTCGAAGTCCGCTTTTTCGCTCTGCTGCAGGCGGTACTCGATCTGGGCCGACTGGGACTTCAGGCGGTCCGCGTAGATCAGGGTGATGATGGCGGCCAAAATGCTGATGAGCGTGCTGCAGCAGAGCAGCACGACGTCATGGCGGAAGACGCGTTTGAGCATGGCCGGCGGGCCCGAGCAGGTGCCGGACTTGCCCCGCGGGGTGCGGGGAATCGGCCGGCCCGACCAGCATTGGGTTTCACGCGCCCGGTGCAAGCCGCCAAAGGCCCGGGGCGCTAGTAGGCCCCGTGCTCCTTCAGCAGCTTCACGAGCAGCGAGTAGTTCTTGAAACTGACGGTGGGCGGCACGGAGTGATCAATGTGGTAGATATAACCACCGCCCGGCTTCGCCACCGCGAGCTTGGAGCACACCTCGTGGCGGATCTCCGCCTCGCTGCCGGCGGCGATCACATCGGCGTTGATGTTGCCCATCAGCGCGATCTGGTCGCCCCACCGCGGTTTCAGCAGGCGCACGTCGTTGCCCGCCCGCGCCTCCAGCGGCTGGATGACATCAAAGCCGGCCTCGATCACCAGCGGGATGAAGTTCCGCACATCCCCGTCACAGTGCAGCATGAACACCAGGCCGCGGTCGTCGCAAAACCGCCGGTATTCCCGGTGCAGCGGCAGCACCCACCGGCGGTAGACCTCGGGCGGCAGCAGCATACCGTTCTTGAAGCAAAGGTCGGAAAAAAACCACAGCGCGTCGAACTGCACGCCCTGCTCATCGAGCAGCCACCGCAGGTGCGCGAGGCTGTAGTCGGTGAACGTCCGCAGCGCCCGCCCGACCTCCTCCGGATGCGACAGGAATGCCATGAGCCCCTCCTCAAACCCGAGGAGGAACTCGATCACAAACCACGCCGGCTCCATCGGCGTCACCGCGGTAAAGTCGCCGGCGGCCCGCCGCCGGGCATGCTCGTTAAGCTGCAGCGGGTCGGTGATCCGGTAGTCCAGCGCGGCATATTGGTCCAGGTAGGCCCCGAGTTCCGCGAGGTCGTTGACCCCGAAGCGGAGGTTCACCGGCGTCGCCGTGGCGTGCTTCCAGCTCTGCACCAGGCGGCCCCATTCATCGCGCTGCACGATGGTCTCGGCATCCTCCGCGACCCGCTGGGCCGGCCGCCGCGGCGAGAGGTCCGGGGAATACAGCCCGAGGCGATCGAGTCCGAAATAGTCGTGCAGCTCGCAGTGGGCGGGCAGCCCCTCCCGCTCCCAGCGCTGGACCGTCTCGGGCCAGAAGCAGATTTCGGTCAGTGGAATTCTCGGCCCCGGCCGGCGGGCAAAGGTGTCGCGCAGCAGCATCCTCGATCCCATCCGGCGAGCTAAGGCTTTTTCGCCGGGCACGTAAAGTTGATGTTGCGCCCGGGGCGGCCCAGGGCGCGAAAGTGATTGAA
>SESH01084882.1_pt1 | contig 21097 bp, 25 predicted proteins | sample 3171561 | NCBI WGS metagenome assembly SESH01 (sample SAMN10866947, study PRJNA518727) | freshwater metagenome | biome: subpolar coniferous forest; feature: holomictic lake; material: water; isolation source: holomictic Lake 442 2011 16.5 m and 2014 13 m | place: Canada: near Kenora, Ontario
GAGGTCGGTGCGCTCACGGTGGCGCGGTGTGGGTTCGGGCTGACAGGTAGAAGTATACGTCTACACAAGGACTTATGTAAGCGGTGTGTAGATTTGCCGTAAAGAAGCCCCCATGGCATTACCATGGGGGCTTCTAGCGCGCTATTTAGGCTTTTTTAGTAAGCCATCTTTAAACTGCGGACTTTCTTGGACGCCCGCTGCGCGATTTCGCCGGAAAAATAGCGCGACCTGGGACATGGCCCACTAAGTCAGCCAATACCCGTGTGAACGCTATATCTCCCTCGTCCACTTTGATTCGCGGCTCTGGCTGAAGAACCTGCACCCATCCACCATTGATCCAGTTGTAAACACTGTTGCTGTGAAATCCATATTTTTTTGCTACTTCAGAGATAAGTATAGGATGTCCCGCCACCAGCTTCTGTGCAGCCCGCAGGCGTGCCACGACTTGGGCGGCCTGGTCAAGATCGCAGGTACTCGTATCGCCAGCGATAACGCCAGCTACCACCAAATGGCGCAACAGCGCCTCTGGGAAGCCGAGTGCTTGGGCGGCATGACTGATGGGGAGGGTTTCGACTGCCATGCTCATGGTTTCACCGCCTTCGTTGCTTACAGTGAGTATAGCACGGGGATGGGCGGTAGGCGCTAGGGTCATAAGGCATATCCTTGGCGCTGTCCGCCCGTGTCCGCACACGTCATTTTAGCGCGTCAGAATGCGATCCGTGATTCCGCCCCTTCCGCCCACGCCTGCCCTTTTTTGCGCGTTTGGCTACATGTTGGCTACATGTTGGCTACATGAAAGAGCACGCTCATCTGTCAGGATATGGGCCACGAAGGGGCTCCCTGTCGACTCGACGATGAGGTGACGTGGTAGAATCAGCGGAGATCTCAGACACCCCATGAGAACACGCAATGAGTACGATATCGAGTATCCGCATCACCTTGAGAACAGACATGCAAGAGATATGGGGCCGAATTGAGCAATGGCTTGCCATCCACGCCCCGGCGCTGCTTGCTGATCTCCAACCAGGCGCGAGCGAGCAGGTTATTGCCGAGACAGAAGCGTCACTCGGAATAACGTTTTCCGAAGACGTGAGAGCATCGTTTCGTCTGCATAATGGTCAAGTCGGCGACGGCCCGTGGATGATGGATGGATGGGAACTCCTGTCACTCCAACGAATTTGTGATGAGTGGCGCGTTTGGAAAGACCTCTACGACTCGGGCGATTTTGACGGCATTTCGAGTACATCTACCGACGATCCGATTCGTAGTGACTGGTGGAGTCCCGCATGGATACCGTTAACCTATAGCGGCTCAGGCGACCATCACTGCCTCGATCTCGTGCCGACATCAGGTGGCAGTATTGGGCAGATTATCTTGATGTGGCATGATGATAATACCCGTACGCTTATTGCTCCGAGTTTCCGTGCTTGGCTAGACCAATTCGCTAATGATCTTGAGACCGAGAAGTATACGCTGTCGACCAAATATAGTGGACTGATGCGCAAAGAACAGGGCTAGAGAGCTGAATATGTTTCACGAGGAAACGGTTGCCAACCCCGCCGCCCAATACGCCCTGCACCTGACACCGTATACGGTTATGATGAAGGTCTTGCTCATGCCGTGCTCAGCAGCGCCGAGACGTCGTGCCCTCGCTGCTTGAGCAGCGCGGCGGCCTGAGCCCTGATAAGCATCACGCGCTCATACTGGTGGATCAGCGCGGCCGCAGTGGCAGCTTCCGCTTCCGTCAGCCCCTCGCGTTGGCGCTTGAGGTGCAGCGCGGCGAGCTGGTCGGCGGCCTCCTGTGGGAGTCGGGTGCGACCGGCTTGCCAGAGCTCGGTATTGGAGAGGAGCGATAAGGGCGCGATGGCGGCCTCAAGATCGGCAGAGAGCGCATCGCTCTCCTGGATCGCGCTTGCCAATGTCTCCCGTGCCTCCGCTTCGACACTCCGCCGTGCCAAAGCGGCGCGATCACACAGACGCTCATAGAGCGGCGTGGGCAGCTCAAGGGTCACTAGCTGAGAGGTCATCGCGGTCGATCCTTTCCATCACCGATGGCGGTCTGGACGTAGTCTAGCACGGGCAGCTGATGCGTGTCTCCGAACCATCCGCGCTTAACACCATCAGCCGCTTCATAGTATCATCAGGATGCGTGTGGCACCGCACGGGCCTGCGCGCGATGGTAGCATTGATGTGATGGGAGCTGCTGCTGGGCCAGTCAGTACCAGTCGCTCGTGAGGTGTGATGATGCGTGGGGCACGACTGCTGCAGACGATCCGTATCCGTGACCTGCTCTCCTACGGCAGCGCCAGCGAGGAGATCGCGCTCCAGCCGTTGAATGTCCTGATCGGCGCGCATGCCTCTGGCAAGTCGAACCTGATCGAGGCGATCAGCCTGCTCCAGGCGACCCCGACCGACCTCACGCTGCCTATTCGTCAGGGTGGTGGTATCAGCGACTGGCTGTGGAAGGGTGGGTATCGTTGGCCGACGCGTCTACGGCACACCGGCCAACGATACCCGCTGCGATAACAGGCTATTTGTGCTTCTTGCGGTTCGCCTTGCGAGCCGTCGCTGCCGCCTTGCGCTTCTGCTTCTCCTTGCGGGTCTGGGCCTCGGCGCGGCGCTGCCGCTCCTTGCGGGCCTGGGCCTCGGCCTGCTGCAGTGCCGTCTCGCTTACCGGCGACCCGGCTGGCGGGCCACTGGGCGGGCCATGCTCCCGCATCAGCTGGGCGAATGCCGACTCCGGCTCGTTCCCGAGAGCCGCATTGAGCTGCCGGCGCAGGCTGCTGGGGAAGAAGCGCTCGCGCCGCTCTTCGGCCCGCTGCTGCGAGATCGCGATCAGCGAGTCGTCTGGCTCGGTATCGGCGCCGAGCTGGTCGAGGATGTCGCCCCAATCGCCCCGCACCATCGGGTCGATCTTGTCCAGCGCGAAGGCGTGTCGGATCACCGGCAGGGCCTCGACGGCCTCAATCTCGACCAGGGAGTCCATCGCAGAGGTGCAGGCCAGCTCGTCGTACTGCTCGGCGTGGCGCAGCACATCGCTGAGGATGGGCACCACCGCGTCGTGCAACTCCGGGTGCTGCTGGGCAACCGCGCCCAGCGCCCGCGCCACCAGGGAGTGGCCCCACGCGGAGCGTGAACGATCGGCGAGGTATGCCTGGAGGGGCGCCAGGGCGGCCTGGCCGACGTGTCCGAACAGCTCCGGCAACTCTTGGCGCAGCCAGTCGTCGTCGTGGAACTCGACCAGCGGCATCAGGTCGGCGACAAAGGCGGAGACGTCGAGCCGCGACGTGCTCCGCCGAGTCTGCTGGCATCGCGCGCAGCCGCTCGGCCTGCGGCTGGGTGATGTGTACGGCGTTCCGGTGAAAGTCAGTGGCCGTAAACCCCGGCAGCATCAGGCCAACCCGGATGTTCTCTGGCGCCAGCTCCATGCGCGCGGTCAAGGTCAGTGCGTTGAGCGCGTACTTGGTCGAGGCGTAGGGGCCGACGCCAGGGATGATCCGCTTGGACAGCCCGGAGCTGATGTTGACGATCACCCCGCCGCCCTGGGCGCGCATGATCGGGACGACCGCCTGCATGGCGTTGAGCACGCTGACGACGTTCAGCTCGAAGACCGCCCGGTAGGCGTCGAGGTCGGCCTCGGCCACGGGCACATGCATACCCTGGCCAGCGTTATTGATCAGGATATCAATGCGCCCGTAGTGCTGCTGCACCTGGGCGATCATCTCTCGGACGGCGGCGGGATCGCGCATGTCGGTCGGTACAGCCAGGGCATCCGGCCACTCGGCGGCCAGGGCCTGGATGCGCTCGGCGGAGCGGGCCACGAGGGCCACCCGCGCGCCGCGCTGCGCGAAGAGTCGGGCCGTCGCCAGCCCGATTCCACCCGATGCGCCAGTCACAATGGCGACGGTATTTGCAATGTCCACAGAGTCACTCCTCGCTTGGTGGTGATGTTCAGGAAGTTCGTGCGTACCCGATGGTGAGCGCTGGCCCGTGACACAGGGTTTGATAGACCACACAGTAGCGCTCGGTCAGCCGCAGCAGGGTGTCCAGCTGCTCCGGGGTGGCATCGGTGTCCAAGGCATAGTGCAGCCGAATGGCCTGAAAGCCCACCGGTGCCTCCTTCGCCACACCCAGGGTACCACGGAAATCCAGATCGCCTTCCGCAGTGACCGTGCCCGCCGCAATGGCGATCCCGAGGGCGGTCGCGACCGCGCTCAGGGTCACCCCGGCACAGGCCACCAGCGCTTCGAGGAGCATGTCCCCGGAGCAGGCCGCGAGCCCATCGCCGCCGGTCGCCGGGTGTAAGCCGGCCTCCACCAGCGCCTTGCCGGTCGCCACCTTGCAGGTGATGCCGGCGCCGAGCTGCCCCTCGGCAGACAGCGTGACTAGGGCGGTCTCGGGCGCGGCGCGATACTGCTCCTTCAGCGGGGCCTGGAGCGTGCGAAGCTGGGCTGCACGTGATCCCTCCTTGATAGGGCGCGACATGTCAAGAATCTCGGCGCGGCGCGGTGAGCATTACGTGGTTCGTACGACGAGTCGCCGGGCGAAGACACCCCCGCCCATGCCTATCGCGGCGACGCCCAACGTGAACGTGGCCAAGAAGATGATCGACTGGTAGGTGTTCGGGTGCAGCGTGTCCGGCCAGCCGAGCAGATGCTTGGCCACGTGGGCCAGCGGCACACAGGCCCACGTGACGACGGCTGACACCCACCCGTGACGTCCACAGAACGCTCCGGCGCACCCCGAGGCGACGAAAAGCAGCGTGACGATCACGATGGGGCTGACCTCGCCATGGGACGCCAGATTGTCAACGCCAGCGATGGCCGCTCCGGCGGCGACCCCGGCAGCGAGGCGTATCCACCAGCGGGCCGGGGCAGCTTCTGTGGTCTGTGGGCAGCCTCATCGCCGAAAGCAACGTGCTTATCGCTGAGATAGGTGACGCATCGGTTGGATTTCTGCGCCGGGAGTGGATCTGCTCAAAGCCCCCATTCATCGCGCTGATCCGCGTTCTGCGCGCAGGGCCACACCGTACGCTACAACTCGTCGGAGACCAATGCCGCCGAGGCTTAGGCCTGGCATCATTAGCTTGGGCATCGGGGGTTGCCTCTGCATCAGCGCGTCGGGCGGGAGGTGTCACATCACATGATGTCAGTGATCTCTACGACTGAGTCACCACTCTGAAGCAGTGTAAGGGCCTGTGGGAAGAGTTGCTCGAAGATGACGCGCAAGCGGGCATTGGAGGTATTGCCGCACGTTACTCAAAGGACATGTGGCGGCGCTCCGTGTCGGATCACGAGCTCGCTGAAGTCACGGTCTTTGGTGATGAGTACCACGAGCGTGTCGCTGATGCGGGCCGCCTCAAAGATCTGCTCATCAGTCGCGTCGCGCAGCCCCAGGTCGCGGAGAGAGAAGGCTGAGACACCAAAGCGTTCGCGCAACCAAGGCGCGAAGTGTGGCGAGATTTGCGCGTCAATCCAGAAGTTCATGCGGCACGTAGCACAGGGTGATCAATGCGACGGGCAGCGTATTGGAAGCAGGCGATGAGATCAGCCGGCTCCAGATCGGGCAACTCAGTGAGGACCTCGTCGGCGGAGAGCCCGGCCGCGAAAAGGTCGAGCACATCGGACACCCGAATCCGCATGCCGCGAATACACGGCCGCCCGCCGCACTGCTCAGGATTGATCGTAATGCGTTCCAGCCCGTCCATACAAGACTCCTTGCCGTACCAACTCATCGTTAGGAGCGCATGACCGTGTTGCTACCATGACCATGGTGTCTGCACACGCTGCCTTATTGTAGCACAGGGGTTTGCAGGATACCTGGATACGGAAGACGGCATGGTATGATCAGGCCGTTGTTCGCAATAGAGCGTGGCTACCCGAGAGAATTGCATGATATCTGACGCTGTTGAGCGATAATTAGATTTGCCGGTCGCGGGGCATCACGAAAGATCTTACTTTAGAGGGGATCGCTGCCTCACGAAAGATCTTACCATACCTCACCGAAGATCTTACTCATGCTCGTCACGCGAGCGGCGTCCCGTGCATCCCTCGTGAGCGGCGGCATCTCCGTTGTCTTCTGATACCTTCGCACGATAGGTACTCATTTCTCACACTTCTTTTCGCTAAAATGTTACCCAACATCGCGCCTATGGATTGGGTCATCATGGAACGCGCCCTTCATGCCCACCGGGTGCGCCCGATTCGGCTCATCGCTCCTCCCCATCGGGTGTTGCCGTATGGGCCACGCCTAAGGGACGCGGCACGTTTGCCGGTGCCAGCACCTCGTCATGGAGCCAGTGGTCATCAAACGTGGTGATCATGGTCGTGCGCCACTTCGCAATCCGTCGCTGGAGGGTGCGGAGCTGAATCGGCGCATACTGGTCGGGATAGCGCTGTTGGAGCTCGTGGAAGAGCGATTGAGCGGTGCGCGTCGGCGCGGCTTCCCGCCACTGCTCAATCTCAGTCCAGACGGTGGCAAAGGGGTCGGGCCGGGTCTTCCACCATCGCGGAAGCGCCGTCTCCGCGTGCCGATACGCCCGCTTCTGGTGGCGAAGGAGCGGTGGAGCGGACTCTCTCGACGGTGGGTCGTCCCCCACCACTCCACCCACCTCAGCCACAAACCGTACCGGTGGCGGTTGGCCCTGGGGCGTCGCCCCTTCACCCAGCACGACCGCCTGCGCCCACAGCGCGGTCTGTCACTGGCCAATCTGGTCGAGCACGCGCACCGGATCGAGCGCGACAAAGATCGCGTCCATCCGTGCGCGCACATCGTCGCTCAGCACGGACGCGGCACACAGGCGCGCAAAGGGCGTTTGGGCCGGCAGGTAAATCCGCTGCACGGCCTTGCCCGTCTGCCGCTTCTCCTTCAGCTTCAGCGAGGGCTGAAAGAAGTTGACGTACAGGCGCAGGGCGCGATACAGCTCGACAAGCTGGCGGTAGGCGTGCGCGCCTTCATCGCGGTCGTAGCCCACGAAGTGGCGAACAACGGCACCATTCTTCTGCTCGACAAAGCACGGGTCATTTTTGTGGTAGGGCCGCCCACGCGTAAAGGTGATCTGCTCCTGGGCACAGGAGGTGATAAGTTCGTTGGTGATGAACTCCCCGCCGTTGTCTGTGTCGAGCCCCCGCACCGGAAAGGGGATGAGTTGGCGGGCGCGGCGCAGCCCGTGGAGCACCTGATCCTGACTGCGATAGTGCAAGGCTTGACATTCCAGCCAGCCGGTGGCCACATCGGTCAACACCAGTGTCACCAGGAAGGCCCCATCTGGGTGGGGGCCACAATGAGCCACCAGATCGGCTTCCAGAAAGCCCGGGACGCCTTCATCCCAATCGGCAAAGGTTCGCACGGGGATCTGACGTGTGAGCAACGCTCCCGCTTTGGTGGTCGAGATGCCGTGGGGGTTCTCCGTGCGCCGGATGACCCGTAGCACGCGGTCGACGGTGGCTGAACTCACGGCGAGGAGCTGTGCACGCACCTCCTCGGTGAGCGTCAGATGGTGATGCCGCTCCACGATGGGCACCAGGGTAGGGAGAAAGGGCACCAATCGCTTCGCCCCGACGAAGGTGACGGCGGCCCAGGCAACTTCGAGTGCGGCCTGAACCTCGGCCCCGTAGTGGGGGAGCCGGGGCCGCCGGATCTGCGCCGGAGCGGGGAGTGGGGGTCGCGTCAGGACGCGAATCGCGTACTTCCGCGCATAGCCGGTGGCCGCGATACATTCATCAAGAATAACCGACTTTTGTCCGTGACGGGCGAACTGATAGCGTGGTGCGATCTGTGCCAACAGCTCGCGTTTTGACCGATAGCTCATCTGTGACCTCACAGTGTGCCTCCCGGTTCGTGCGATCCCGAACCGTGAAGGGTACCATTACTCGTGAGGCACGCGCTCGCCTAAAGTAAGATCTTTCGTGATGCCATGCGGTAAGGAACACACTCTGTCGCGGCAGAATGAGCGAATTGTTGCCAGACCCCTACTCAGCCCAAGTATGCCTGGCGGACGCGCTTATCGATGAGCAGATCGGTGGCGGGGCCGAAGAAGGCGACGCGGCCAGCCTCAAGGACGTAGCCGCGGTCAGCCGTCTGGAGCGCGAGCGAGGCATTCTGCTCCACGAGCAGGATCGTCACGCCGGTCTCGCGCAGGCTGCGGATGATCTGAAAGATCTCGCGCACGATCAGCGGCGCGAGGCCCAGGCTGGGCTCGTCGAGCAAGAGCAGGCGCGGGCGGCTCATCAGCGCGCGCGCGATTGCCACCATCTGTTGCTCGCCGCCGGACAGCGTGCCGGCGATCTGATTGCGTCGCTCGGCCAGACGGGGGAAGCGATCAAACTGCCGGTCGATGTCGGCGCGTACCTCGGCGTGGTCACGGCGGGTATAGGCGCCCAGCAGCAGATTATCGAGGACCGACTGCCGCGTCAGCATACGCCGCCCCTCAGGGCTATGGGCGACCCCCATACGCACCACCTCTTCGGGGCGCACCCGTGTAAGATCCTTCCCGGCGTAGATGATTTGGCCGGCGGCGGCGGGCACGAGCCGCGAGATCGCCCGCAGGGTCGTACTCTTACCGGCCCCGTTCGAGCCGATCAGCGCCAGAACCTCGCCTGGCTCGACCGTGATCGTCACATCGCGCAGCGCGCTGATCCCGCTGTAGTTGACCGAGAGGTTCTGGATCTCAAGCAGTGGGGCCATGGCCTACTCGTCTCCAAGATATGCCTCGATGACGGCCGGATCGCTGCGCACCTGAGCAGGATCACCAAGCGCGATGAGCTGGCCGAAGTCCAGCACCGCGACACGGTCGCAGAGGCCCATCACCAGCGGGACGTGGTGCTCGATCAGCATGACGGTGAGCGGGAGTCGGTCGCACAGATCGCGGATAAACTCGCTCAGCCCGTGCTTCTCGCTGGGGGTCATCCCGGCTGTGGGCTCATCGAGCAGCAGCAGCCTTGGCTCCAGCGCCAGGGCGCGGGCGATCTCCAGCCGGCGCTGGTCGCCATACGGCAGGCTGCGGGCCTGCGCGTCGGTGCGCTCCGTCAGCCCGACCATGGCGAGCAGGTTCAGGGCGCGCTCGCGGGCCTCGCGCTCCTCGCGGCGCGCAGAAGGTAGGCTAAGCATCCCGGCCAGTGCGCCGGTGCGAATGTGGATGTGGCGAGCGATCATCACGTTCTCAAGGGCCGAGAGGCCGCCGAAGAGCCGGATGTTCTGAAAGGTCCGGGCAATGCCGCAGCGGGCGATCTGGTGCGGTCGCTGGTGCAGGAGGGTCTTACCGGCGAAGATCAGCGTCCCCGCCGATGGCTGGTTCAGGCCGGTGATCAGATTGAACAGCGTCGTCTTGCCCGCGCCGTTCGGCCCGATCAGGCCGAAGATCTCGCCCGCCCGCACCGCAAAAGAGACATTATTCACCGCCAGCAGCCCGCCGAAGTTACGGCTCAGGCCGTGGGCCTCAAGGATGATCTCAGAGCGAGCGGCCTGTGCCATATCATCGTGCCTAACTGTGGCGGCGGCGCTGGAACAGGCGCGGCGTGATTAGGCCCTGGGGCAAGAAGATCGTGCCGATCACCAGCAGGACACCGTAGATAATCTGGCGGCTATCGGCCAGAAACTGCGCCAGGCCGACGGGAAGCACGCCAACTCCGGCACCAGCACGCAGCAGTTCAGGCAGCGCCGTCAGCAGCATCCCACCGATGATCGGGCCGACAAAGCTGCGCGAGCCACCGATGAGCACGAAAGCGAGGTAGTTAATCGCGGCGTCGAAGGTTCCCTGGCGTGCGTTCCAGGTATTGAGCAGATGGGCGCTGATGACGCCGACCGTCCCGGCGAGTATCGCGCCGAGGGTGAAGGCCAGCACCTTGTAGTACGTGGGGTCGATTCCGATCGCATCGGCGGCCAGCTCGTCCTCGCGCAGGGCCACAAAGGCCCGCCCGGCGCGGGTACGCTCCAGCCGATAGATCAGCAGTGCGCTGATCAGCAGCAGGGGTACGACGACCCAGAGATAGCCGGTCTGGCTTGCGAAGGGCTGCGGGATATTGAAGATCCCGATCGCACCGCCGGTAACGTATTCGAAGCTATCGGCCAGGGCGAGGATGCGGATGATCTCGACGAAGGCAATGGTGGCGAGCGCCAGGTAGATTCCGCGCAGGCGCAGGGCCGGGATGCCAACGACCACGGCGAGCGCACCCGAGAGCAGCGCGGCGATAAACATCTCGGCCAGCAGGAGCGCGAGCGGGTAGGTGCCGTCGGGGCTGGGGAAGAGTCGGGTAGACATGAATGCGGCGATATAGCCGCCGAGGGCGTAGAAGCCCGGGCTCGCAAGCGAGAGCTGTCCGGCCATCAGGGGCAGGTAGAGCGACAGCGCGAGCATTGCGGCCAGCAGCATCGTGACGATGAGGAAGCCGTTGTCGGTAAAAAACTGGGTCATGCGTGTGTTTGTAGGGGCGAAGCAGCGGCTGCCGCTGCTTCGCCCCTAGGTAGCGCCACAGGATGGCGTGGAGTCGAGGATTTGACACAGCCGAGCGCATCCGTAAGCTAGATGGATGCAAAACCTCACCATGCTTCCGATGCGCCCGGAGTTGGCAGTATGCCCCAACCCGGCCTGTGGCGCAAGTGACCGGATCGGTATCCATCGGCTGGCCTACGGCTGCATGCGCTGCGCCCAGGCCATCATGCAGGCGAGCCAAATCACGCTCGGGGTGATCAACACGGCCTACATTGAGCGGCTGAATGCCACCTTTCGCACCTGGCTGCCCGCCTTGACCCGCCGCTCGCGCACCCCCGCGCGGCAGGTGCCGCACCTCGAAGCCGCGATGTTTTGGATGGGCGTGGTGTATAACTTCTGTCGCGTTCATACGACTCTTCAGGGAACGCCCGCGATGGCCGCCGATCTGACCGACCATGTCTGGTCCGTGCGCGAACTCTTGTACTACCGAGTTGCCCGTGAGTAGCTCCACGCTATTATGTGGGGCTACCCGCCCCTACGTTATGGGTCACACCTTCTGCACAACAGCGCGTCCGAGGAGACCCTCAGGGCGAGCAAGCAGCATCACAAAGAGCAGCGCGAAGGCGACCGCTTCTTTGTACTGGATGTAGGCCGGCGGCACGAACGCCTCGATCAGGCCGAGGATCAGGCCGCCGAGGACGGCGCCGGGGATGTCGCCGAGGCCGCCGAGGATGATCACGGCGAGCCCCTTGAGGCCGAAGGCGATGCCAAAGTATGGCCCGCTGATGCTGACGCTGACGCCGACCAGCGTGCCAGCGATCGCCGCGATGAATCCGCTGATAAAGAAGGTTAGCATAATCAGCCGGTCCGTGCTGATGCCGAGCAGGCTGGCCGTGGTCGCATCCTCGGCCACCGCCCTGAGCGCCCGGCCGATCATGCTGCGGTTGATAAACAGGGTTAGCGCGACGACGATCACAATTGAGACGACAAAGATAATGATCTGCACGGTTCGCACGGGCACCGGGCGGTCGGCGCTGCCGAAGTTGATCGCTGGCGGGATCGCGCCGAAGGGGCGGCCGGGGTACGAGAAGTTCTCAGCGCCGACCATATACTGGATGATGTTGACCAGCGTGATCGCCACGCCGAGGCTGGCGACGAGCGTCAGCAGCGGGTCGGCACCGCGCAGGCGCAGCGGGCGGAGGGTCAGCCGCTCGATGACGACGCTCACCAGGCCGGAGATGATCGCGCTGACAAGCATCGCCGCCGGGAAGGGCAGTCCGAAGGGGAGCGCCATGCCTGCGAGCAGACCATTAAACCCCCAGGGCGCTCCGGTCAGCGTGTAGGTGAGGTAGGCACCGAGGGTAAAGACTGCGCTGTGGGCGAAGTTGATGATCCGGAGGATCGAGAAGACCAGGGTATAGCCGAGGGCGAAGATCGCGTAGATCCCGCCGATGGCCAGCCCGTTGAGCGTATTTTGCAGCAGTGTCGTTGCGCTCATCGCACCGGTGGGGTGCGGGGGCGGCGCTGCCGCCCCCGCAGTATTTTTTATTGGATGTGGGCGGCGTAGCCGCCCACATCCAATAAAAAGCAAGTCTGGACGCAGCCCCAGCGGCGCGCTACTTAATGAACTCGAAGGTACCGGTGGCACCGTCCGGGTTCATCTTGATCTGGGCGACGTAAAACTGTTTCTGGTTGATGTCACCGCCGCCATTCTCCAGCTTGGTGAAGGAGATCTCGCCCAGCGGCGTCTGGTAGGTGCCGCCCTGGATCTGGCTGTTCAGCGCGGTTCGCAGTGCGGCCAGATCCATCCCCGCCAGCGGATTCTGCTTATCCAGCGCCGTGAGCGCCTCAACCATAATCTGCACACAGGTGAAGGTCTGGGCCGGGATCTGGCCGGGTTCCATGTTCTTCTGGCGCTTGTACTGCTCGCTCCACGCCTTGTTGATCGGGGTGTCGAGGGCCGGGCTATATGCCTGGGCCACGAGAATACCGTTGCAAGCTTCTTTACAGACCGAGTAGATGTGCGAGGTATTGAAGCCATTGCCGCCGACGATCAGCCCCTTGTAGCCTAGATCGCGCAGCTGGCGAACGAGATTGCCGCCGTCTGCGGCCAGGCCCGAGATGATCACCAGGTCAGGCTGATCATTCAGGAAAGCCGTCGCCTGCGTGGTGAAGTCGGTATCCTTTGTCGACCAGGTCTGCACCGTCCCCAGAGTCAGCTTAAAGGTGTCAGTCACGGCCCGCTGGAAGGTGCCGGTCTCAGACTTGCTGAAGGCGTCGTCCTGGGCGTAGCCGACGGAGACTTTCTTGATATTGGGGTTGATGTTCAGGGCGGCCTGGATCGCGTTCGGCGCGACCTTCGCCACCGGGGCGGAGACGCGGGTCACGTAGCTGCCGATCTCAGGGATACCTTTAGCGGTGTTTGATGGTGCGAGGACGGGGACACCGGCCTGGTTGGCGATCTTATCGGCGGCGAACGCCTGCTGGGAGAGGGTCGGGCCGACGATGCCCACGACCTTGCTGGTGTTGATCAGGGTATTGAAGGCGTTGATCGCGCCCTGCTCATCGCCTGCCGCATCCTGGATCACGAGCTTGATCGGACGACCGTTGACGCCGCCCTGGGCGTTAAAGTATGCCTCGGCGATCTTTGCGGCGTCGGCCTGATCCTGGCCAAGTAGCGCGACGTTGCTCGTCTGTGCGACAGCGACGCCGATCAGGATGGGATCGCCCGTTGCGGCGGTGGTACCAGCGGTAGCGGCGGTGGGGGCGGCAGTTGTGGCAGCGGCGGTGGGCGACGCGGATTGAGATCCACCGGTCGATGGGGCAGCTTGACCACAGGCAGTTAGCAGCATTGTCAGAGTCGCGAATAGCACAACGACTCGGACGACAACGTCTCTCATGTCGTTCTCCTGGGCAATTTGCGGATACGGAAGTCAGGGAATAATCAGGGCGATTATAGCCGACTATTCACAATCTGCTGGTAGGCCGGTTGTGAAGGAGGTTGCAAAGTTACCTCACCGCCGAGAGTACTAAAATGGTGATCCGCTCGGCTGGTGCCCGAAGGCTTCTACATAACGCGCCACTGCCGGATGGGTTAAAGTGTCACACGATCACTGTTGACATTCAATAAAGGCTATGCCCGCATCGAGTACCAGAGTCACGCTATCATCCGAGTGCCCCGGCGTGGCGAGCACCTCGCCGACAATGCCGATCTGCTGCAGAAACGTGCGGCTCTGGGCCAGGCTGAGGGTCACCGTGTCGGTGAGCGTGATCTCCTGGTAGCGGTACTGCGGCTTCATGAATCGGGCGAGCTGCGGGATGGCGGCGAGCTGAGGCTCTAACACGATGAGCTGTATTCCCTGGTGCTTCAGCTCCTGGGCCAAGCCAGCGTGGTCAGGATGGTAGTGGGTGATCAACAGGTAGGTGATGGCGCTAAGGGTGATGCCGGTGCGCTTCAACGCGTGATTGAGCTTCGGCAGCGTGCCAGGGAATCCGATATCCACGAGCAGCTTGGTCGTCGCCGTCTCAATGACGTAGCAGTTGGTCGAGTCGTAGCCGACATTCACGATGTTGCGCATCGGCACCTCTTCCCGCCGGTGGGCGCTGCGCGCTGCGCTACGGCTTAGCGACTGCCTGGCAGAGCAAAATCGATGCCCTCAGCCGCTGCCGTCCCGTTAGTCCGGCCGGGATAGCTCAGCCAGGTCATCGCGATGTTCAGCTCTTCGATGATCGTTGCGGCTTCAATGCGGCGCCCGTCCTCCAGCTCGATCGACCCCGTGGTATGCGCATCGCGTGCTGAACCCAGATCACCGGGACGCCCAGGCGCCGGGCGTTGTCGACGGCACTGCAGATGTTCGTGATGACGCGAGGCGCTTCCCATGCGTCTTCTACGACGCCAACCTGCACATCGACGACCAGCAGCACGGCCTTGTTGCCTGCTCGGATGCTTGCCATGGGGATCACCTCCAGGATAGGTTCTCCGTCGTTCGCGTCAGGCAACACCGCGCATCCGCTGCGCAGCCCGACGTTTCGTAGACCCATGATACGACACGCCATAGGCTGGTGCCACAGGAAGTCCCGCCGCGTGCTCGCAGATCAGGTCACCCTGCCGACGTGCGCCCGGCGTGATGATCGCCGGCGGTGCCGGTGGAATAGTCGCCAGATTCCGAGGCTGTCCACCCCGTCCACAGCATTCCATAGCCATCTGCGGCGACTTTGGCTACATGATTGGCTACATGACGATGCGGCGCGAGGATCTCTGTGATCCTCGCGCCGCATCAGGAAGCCCTAAACCTTGGTGAGCCGGGAGGGGATCGAACCCTCGACCCTCTGATTAAAAGTTGGGTGGAAGCGCGTCCGCACTTGTCCACAGGCGTATTTTACCGCGTCCTGACGCGATGTGCAAATCCATACAAGCTGCTGATTTCCACCTCTGTCTACCCCCTTGGCAGTACGCTGGCAGTATGGATCTCCGAAATAGTGTAAAGCTTTTTTGAGTCAGATTGTCATGGGAAAGAGTGTAAAAAGTTTTTGTTTATGCCTCTCTGAAGGCGTTGAGCGCATTCGAACTTTCTACAATGTACTGACACCCTTGAGCAAGTAATTCCGCTATTGATTCTCATGACACGCCACTGTCATCGCCATCATCGCCCGCGCCATTGCCCGCATAGAAGTCGCGCGCCGCTATCACATCCGCGCGACAGACGGCGAGAGTGGCTTGCTCCGTGTGATTCGGTAGGGTTGGTCATGGCGCGAACTCATAGGCGATGCTGGTGATGCGGCCGCGCCAGTAGGGCCACGGCCCCGCCGGGAGCATCCACGCCACCTCGCCCTCGATTGGGACGCGCATCCCGTCGCGCAGCTCGTAGCGGCTCCAGCGGCCCTCCCACGGCGTTGGGACATTCACGCCGTCAATCAGCGCCCCACGCGCCTCGGCGCGCATGGAGTCGATCAGGCCGTCGGCGTGGAAGCGGAAGAGCAGCGTCACGCTCGTGTCGCCGTCCTGCATCGCGGTGGCCGAGGTGTCGTCAACTGCCGTCCAGCGCACGCCCTGGCTGGGCAGCAGCGCCGTCGGGTACCAGGCGGTCTCGGCAAACCAGCGCAGCAGCTCGCCCTGGGCTGCCTCCGGCGTGCCGCGCATATTCGCCACCGACACCAGGCCGAACAGCGATGCGTGCAGCATGCCCTCCCCGGCGATGTAGGCGTCGTGGACGCGCACCGGCAGGCCGGGCATCAGCGCGATGCGCGCCTCCCAGTCAAAGCCCGGCCGCTGGGTGATCACGCGCTGGGTCGAGGTGAACGGCTTCCACTGGTCAGTCGTCAGGCTCATGTTGAAGGTGCCGGTGTGCTCCAGTGTGACGGCCGCGATCATGGGCTGGCCGTCAGTCAGGGCGGCGCGAAAGTAGCGCTGCACCGGCGCCGGCAGGCCGATCAGCTCGCTTGTATGATAAACCGTTGGCCCGACCGGCAGGCGGCCAGCATCGAGCCGGGCGTGCATCTGGTTGGTTTCGGACTGCCAGCGATACGATCCGTAGGCGAGGGCGGCGGCAGTCGTGGCCGCTAACCCAAGGGTGATCCGGAGAACGATCTTCCACATCGTGAGCCTCTTTCAATACCGGCTGGTTCAATGGAGTGACCTGGCGACCCGCTCATCTGCGCGCAGTATCGGCTCAGCGCCTTTCTGCCGCATGATGTATAGGCCATACCACATGAACATACATGTGAGCGCGACGCCAGCGATGGCATTCCATACAGCTGGAATAGCAGGCCCTCCGATAAAGCCGGTGAAGTCGATCAGCGTATGGGCGATGACCAGCGGCCACAGGATGCCGTTCTTGAGCACCAGTGCCGCAAAGGCAAAACCGATGGCCAGGGCATAGGCGATCTGTATCAGGATAGCGGTACCACTCTTGCCTGAAAGCAGATTCAGCGCGTGGGACAGGCCAAACAGGAGCGCGGTGATCACGGCCGCCTGCCAATGTCCGCGTGCCTTCAGCGCGTTGAGCATCAGCCCGCGAAAGATGGCCTCTTCGGCGAAGCCAATCAAGCACGCGATGGCGAGCAATTCCACGCAGCGAGTCGGGCTCGGTACATTCAGGCCCACGCCGAGATTGATCAGGACGGGGAGGAAGAGCGGCAGAAAAAAGAACAAGTGATGGGGTTGCGCAGGTCGCGTGAAGCCGACCGCCCGCCACCATCCCAGCGCGCTGAGGGCACCGACGACAAGCACGCTCAGGGTACTATTAGCCATACCAGTAATGGCCTGATTGGAGAGATGCGCGACAGCCGCGATGGTGCCGGCCATTAGATACACGACAATGACGATGATTTCCAGGATTGCCACGAACCAGTACGGGTGACGTTCGACAAAGCGCATGGTGTGAGCGCCCCTTTCTCTCATCATCAGATGCCAGGTTGCCACGGTAGCTACGATGACATACCGACCGTACCCGATGACGACGCACCTCCTCGTGCTGCCATCATCGGTCGTTGGGCGACACAGGCTACGGGGTCGGCGCGAGGGCCGGCAGTTCCAGCGCCTGGGCGGCAGGCCTGCCAGCGCCACCGGCGCGGCGCGCCACGATCAGCGCGCCGAGGGCCAGCACAAAGCTCACCAGCGAGACCAGCCAGCCCACAACGGGCAGGCGCCCCAGCAGGGCCAGGAGCAGCACGCCGCCGAGCAGCGCCGCCAGATCGTTCGCCTCGCGGCCCAGCGCCGTGGCCAGCCGACGCCCGAGCCAGAGGCCGGTGATCAGCGGGCTGAGGAACCAGAGCATGGCCAGGACGCTGAACAGCGCCAGGCCCAGCACCACCCCCGGGAACCAGCCCCAGAACAGCACCATAGCGACGATCAGCAGGGCCGATGCCAGGGGCAGGAAGATGAACAGGAGCGCGGCGAGCAGCCCGTAGAGCCCGGCCCGGCCCGGCTGGGCGGCCAGGACGCTGGCCGGGCCGGTCAGTAGGCGCGGCGTCAGGCGCAGGGTCAGCCAGGCCAGCAGCGCGAAGCCCGCGAGCACGAGCGCCGTGCGCAACAACCAATCGAGGAATGCGGCCAGCGGGTCGGGGCGCTGCTCCGGCGTGGGTGGCGTGTACTGCGCCGTGGCCGCGATCGCTTCGAGGGTTGGGTTTGGCACCGTGCTCGTGTAGCGCAGCGCACCGGAGATGTGCGCGGTGTCTGCCACGCTGAGCGAGTTGGTCGCAATCTCCGCATTCCCGCCCACCGTGGCCGCAAGCGTCGCGGTGCCCATCCCCAGCCAGAGATTGCGGACGATCATGCCGTCAACGCTGCCTGCCCCAGCCCCAAGCACCGCGTCGCCGCCAACCCGCGCGCGCTCGGCCAGGTGGACGCCCGGTGTCAGCGGCTGCTCGCCTGCGGCAAACGGGATCATGGTGCCGCCGCCCCCGCCGGCAATCAAGTCCTCACCGACCGTCCCTGCGACGGCGACCTCGGCGCCCGCCGCGCGCATGTCGCCATCGACCCGCCCGTTCATCTGGATGCTCGCGCCTGCCAGCAGCGCATCGCCCGTGACGGTGCCATTGATCACAATGGTTCTGCCTGCGGCGATCAGATCGCCCTCGACCGTGCCATCGATGTAAATCTCCGAGGCTGCGATGTAGAGGTCATCGGTGATCACCTGGCCCTTGGGGAGCCGGTAGACATCGGTGCTCGCAAACGCCGCCGCTCGGGCGGTCTGGGTGACGGTCACGCTCAGCGCGACGCCGAGCGCCACGATCAGCCAGAAGCGCACCTGTGTGAATCGATTCATGGTTTCCCTCTCAGTATGATTGCTCGGCGTTCATCACGCGTTCCGAAACGCCAGTACGCGAGGTTGTACGTTCAGTCTCGCGCGTGCGGGCCTTGGTGCGATGAACATTGCTCATCACGTTCTGGCAGCCGATTCACGCGCTGGGCCAAGGGCGAGATAGCGCCGCAGGCTCGGCTGGAAGCTCTGCAGCACGATTAGCAGCCCCAGGCTGCCATAGACGAACTGGAGCCAGTCCGTCCCGCGCACCATCAGCATCTCCGTGACGATCCAGATCACCTGACCCAGGCCGATGGCGAGCGCCGCGCTCCACGCCCAGTGCGTGCCGGTGAAGCGGGTCAGCGCCGTGCCGAGTGGCCACGCTGGACGAAACCATAGTGCCAGCAGTGTGGCGAACGACCCCAGGCCAAAGACGATCCCGAGGAGCAGGCCGGGGATCAGGAAATCACGAAATGGTGAGAACTGGAGGATGGACCGGGGAATCTGGAACCAGGTGCCGGTCGGGTTGAGCACGAGTACGATCCCCCCGAAGGCCGCACTCACACCGAGAAAGGCCAGACAGCCAAGCAGCCAGCGCAGGCTGCCGGGGCGCGCGGGCGGTCCCGTTTGCGGCGGCAGCGGCGTTCCATCGACAGGGCGCTGCCGCAGTTTCTCAAGTGCCGCACCGATCATGAGGCCGAACGCAAGCCCTGCCGCAAGATGATGCGTGGAGATCCCGAAAGCGGTTCCGAGCATGATGCCGATGGCAATGCCCACGCCCCATTTCGGGGATTGGCGCGTCGATTTCTTATCCAGCTTGTTTGCCTTTTTCTCTGGCGATTGGACGCCGCCACATGTCGTATACTGCGCCGATCACGGTGCCAATGCCAGCGCCAGCGATCATCCCGAGCATCATATCGCCGAACAGCATCCCGACGACCAGACCCAATCCGGCTCCGATGCTGATGCCTGCGCCGACGCTGATGGTTGGCGAGCTCCCGGTCGGCCCAGCGCCTGCGGTCGTCTCAGTGGCGTTTTCGTTATCGTCGCACATCTCAATCTCCTTTTCATCGGTGCGCCAACAGCTCGCGCTGCCTATCGATAAGCGCCGACGCCTCCTCGGGCGGGAGCATACGCCACATGTGATCCGTGATGATCAGCGTCACCGTCATGATGCTCATCGCCACGTACACGCCCGCCGTGACTGGTAGCCAGAAGCCGGCGGTGTTGTTCACGGCGGTGTGCAGCAGCACGACCAGCCACAGATTGCTCCGCGTGCGGTTGAAGCACCAGGTGAACAGGACCGTCGTCGGGATCGTGGTGACGATGCGCAGCAGAATGCCGGGCAGGCCGTCGGGGAAGATGCCGTGGTAGACGCCCTGGAGGTGGAGCGGTACGTGCCAGAGGCCCCAGACCACGCTCAGCAGCAGGCTGGCCACCAGCGGGCTGTGCCGCGCCTGCAGTCGTGGCAGCGCAAACCCGCGCCAGCCGGCCTCTTCGCCCAGCGGCCCGCCGTAGAGCAGCGTCGCCACGAACGTGGTTACGAGCAGCGGCAGCAGCGCGCGCACCGGCTCGGTGCGGGGAAAGGTCGGCAGCGGCTGCCCCAGCAGCGCCATCAGGGCGATCCCCGCCGCGCTGATGATCACCGGCAGCAGCAACGCCGCGCCGTACCAGATCGGCGACACGCGCCAAGCGGTGAGGGTGTGCAGGAGCGTGCGGACGCCAAGCCGGCGACTGAAGCTGTTCCACACGACCCAGGCCGGCAGCAGGGTGATGGCCAGCCACAGCAGCGCCGCCACCAGCGGGTGTGGGCTGCCGAGCGGGTTTGACGCGATCGTGAAGTTCAGCAACGCGGTGCCCGCCAGCACCCCGCCCGCCCGCCAGAGCGGCCAGCGCGACCCAGCTGCCGCCTGCAATTCTGGGCGCAGCAGCCCGGCGAGGGCCATGGCCGCCAGCGTGGGGCCGTAGGCGGCGATGATGCCGAGCCAGCGGGCGCTGATCGGGTCGTCGATGGTACGCAGGGACTGGAGCCCCCAGAGGCTCCAGGAGATCGCGAAGGTCAGGCCGACGAAGGCCAGTAGCGGGTGCCGCTGAACCAGCGCGCGCAGCTGCCGTGCGGTTGCGATGGCGCTCATGGCCCACGCTGCGGGATCGACCCCGGGCCACTACCCAGCCCTGTGGTATCGAGCGACACCATGCCGCAACCACTGAGTATCGTAGACATGCAAGCCTCACCATCTTCATTGATTGTGATCAAACACCGGGCAACCCGCTTTCGATAGGTGGTTCTCCACACGCTACTCGCGGTTCGCTATGTCGCGGTGTTTGCGCTTCTGATCGAGGCTCGTCCCAATAGCTGCGCCAATGGCTACGCCCAACGCAAGTCCGATAGCAAGATTGTTCAATGCCACACCGAGCGCGAGCCCGACGGCGACGCCGATGGCAATGCCTACGCTCATCTGGTTTTCTTTCGCGGGTTGGCGCTTCGATTCCTGATCCATCGGGTCGTTGCTCCTCATGCGCTCTGACGGCGGCCCATTCGGCACGAACACGCGCAACCCGTCGCGCTCATCCAACATGCGGGCCGTGCGTGGATAGCGCAGCACGATCTGCGTCATCCACAGATCGCCGCTCGCGCCGATCGCATTGAGGGCACCACACATGATGAAGAGGGCCGTCCATGGTGATCCTGGTACAAGCCAGATGCCCAGCACGGCCAGCGCGCTGATTAGGACGAACGGCGCAAGCAGGATACCCACATAGGTATTGCGCTGGTACGCATACCCCGGCGATGTGGCATAGAGCATCAACCCTTTCCAGACGATGCCATAGCGCGGCGTTGCGCCCGCCAGCCGCATGACCAGACCATGCGTGAGCTCGTGTACCACCAGGGTCAGGACAATCCCGATGAGCAGCGCGCCGCTCT
>SESH01042994.1_pt1 | contig 21072 bp, 20 predicted proteins | sample 3171561 | NCBI WGS metagenome assembly SESH01 (sample SAMN10866947, study PRJNA518727) | freshwater metagenome | biome: subpolar coniferous forest; feature: holomictic lake; material: water; isolation source: holomictic Lake 442 2011 16.5 m and 2014 13 m | place: Canada: near Kenora, Ontario
TTTGCCGCTCGGACCCGAACTCCAGCGCGCCATCGCCGACTGTTACCACGCGGGCGAGGCCTTCAGCGTTCTCGACCAACGCTGGAGCGAGTTGCGCCGACGCGACATGCTGTCCATCCTGCGGCCCCACGTCGTGCGGAATAGTGAAGGTTTTCTGGCACCACCCGATGAGCCCCTCGGAATTGCCGAGGGCGACGGCGCGGTAGTACTTACCAGCGGCACTAGTGGACGTCCGCGGGCCGCGGTGCTCACCTGGGACGCCCTGACAGCCTCGGCCCAGCGCACCAGCCTTGCCCTTCGGCGAGGTGGGCCGACCCGCTGGTTCGCTTCGCTTCCCCCCGTTCATATCGGTGGTTGTGCGGTCGTGGTGCGCGCGTTGTTGACCGACGACGAATTGATCTTTGGTACCAGTGACGAACTTCTTGCGGGACCACCGCGGGGCGCTACGCACTGTGCCGTCGTGACCACCCAGCTCCATCGCTACGACCTCTCGGACTACGCCTGCGTCTTGGTCGGTGGCGGACCGGCTCCCCACGATCGACCCGCCAACGTCGTGTCCACCTACGGCAGCACCGAAACGGGTTCGGGCGTGGTCTATGACGGCAAGCCCCTCGAAGGGGTCCGCGTACGCGAAAAAGACGGTGAGCTGCTCATTGCCTCACCCACTCTCTTGCGGGCGTATCGTCATAGCGACGTCGATTGGGTGCTCGATGACCACGGCACCCGATGGTTTCCGACGGGTGACGGTGGACGCGTGAACGATGCGGGGACGGTGTCGGTGTCGGGTCGTTTGGCCTACGTCATCAACACGGGAGGCGAAAAGGTCTGGCCCGAAGATTTGGAGTCGGTGATGGAGGGACTCATTGGTGTGACCGATCTCGCCGTGGTGGGAGAAGAAGATGCCGAATGGGGCCAGCGCGTCGTGGTCGCCGCGGTGACGCGACGTGATCCGGAGGCCGTCTTGGCCGATCTTCGAGCCGTCGCCCGTGAGCACCTCGGACCCTGGGCTCGCCCATCACGACTAGTAGTTCTCGCGAGCATCCCTCGCACCGCCAACGGCAAGGTGCGACGTGACCTCTTGGCCACTCTGATTTAGCCGACGCCACCGGTGGGCTGCGTGGTGGTGCCACCGTCCACCACGATGGTTTGGCCGGTCAGCCATCCCGTGGCGTCGCTCACGAGACTCAGGGCCACCGTCGCGATGTCGTCGGGCTCACCCAAGCGGCGCAGAGGAATGTGGCGCGCGATGGATTCCCCGTGTTCTTCCCACAGCCCGCGCGCTAATTCAGTCTTGACCAAACCGGGAGCAATGGCGTTGACCCGCACTGTGGGTGCGAGCTCGTAGGACAGCTGACGGGTCAAATGAATGACGGCCGCTTTCGTGACGTTGTACCAACCGATTCCCGGCTCGGGTCCGAGTCCGCCCACCGAGGCGATATTCAAAATAACGCCGCCGTGGTCTTTCATGTACTGGTGCCACGCGGAGCGCACGTGGGTGAGCACCGAGGCTTGATTTATTTCGTAGGTCTTAACCATGCGGGCGTCATCGATGTCGACCAAAGGTCCGAAATAAGGGTTTGTTGCGGCGTTATTGACCAAAATGTCCAGCGCCCCGAAGCGCTCCAAGGTAGTGGTTACTAATCGATCGGCGTCCGCACTTCGGCCCACGTGCGCCGCGCAGATAGCAACGCGATCTCCGTACGCGGACAAGGTGGCGAGGGCGGCGGTGAGATTTTCTTCACTGCGCGACGAGAGCATCACCCGGGCACCGGCTTCGGCAAAACGTTGCGCCATGGCCAATCCAATACCGCGCGAGGCTCCCGTGACGAGGGCGACTTTTCCATCCAAACGAATCTCCATGCCCCCACGATACCGAGACATCCCTTCACGGGGCTACTGCAGCGCGAAGGAGCGATTACCCTCGCTACTGAGATCCACATGACCAATCGACTCGTCAATTCCACCAGCGCCTACCTTCGCCAGCACGCTGATAATCCCGTGGACTGGTTCGAATGGGGAGACGAGGCCTTCGCGCGCGCCCGCGAACTCGATCGACCGATATTCCTCTCGGTGGGTTATTCCGCCTGCCACTGGTGCCACGTGATGGCCCACGAAAGTTTTGAAGATGAGGCCTTGGCCGCCATGGTGAACGAGCGTTTCGTGCCGGTAAAGGTCGACCGTGAAGAACGTCCCGACGTGGATGCGCTCTACATGGCCGCGACGCAACTCGTCAGCGGTCACGGTGGGTGGCCCATGACAGTTTTTCTCACTCCCGACGGTTCCCCTTTTATGGCCGGTACCTATTACCCACCCACCGACAGGGCGGGTCACGTCGGTCTGGAACGACTCCTCCTCGCCATGGATGACGCTTGGCGCACCCAGCGAGCAACGGTCGAGCAGCACGCGCAGGAACTGAGCGAGGGGCTTCTCAAGGAAACTCGATTTCTCGATCACCTCACGAGCTCTCCCCCCATCGAGCCGTGGGCGAAGATCAACGACGCCTTGGTGGACGATCTGGTGGCGCGTTGCGACGAGGACGGTGGTTTTGGTGGTGCTCCCAAATTTCCCCGACCCAGTTATCTCGAAGCCCTCCTCCACCGCCTGGACGACCCCGTCGTCGCCGCGGCGGCGGAGCGAAGCTTGGCGGCCATGTCGGAGCGTGGACTCTACGACCACGTGGGTGGTGGTTTTGCTCGTTACAGCGTCGACGCGCAGTGGCACGTGCCGCATTTCGAAAAGATGCTCAGTGACCAAGCCCTCCTCGCGAGCGTCTACCTTCGCGCCGACCGCGCACAGGGCGGCCACGCACGCTGGCGTGAGGTGGCGCTGGACACCTTGAGTTTCGTCGTGAGGGAACTTCGCACTCCGTCGGGTTACGCTTCCTCGCTGGACGCCGATAGCAACGGTGGGGAAGGTTTGCACATCACCTGGACTTCCGATGAAGTTGCCGAGGCCCTCCGCGCGCGCGGTCACGACACTTTGATCGACGCCACCTGTGCCTATTACGGCATCTCCCCGGGAGGGAACTTTGAAGGGCGCAGCATCCCCATGCTGAGCCGTACCGACGCGCTCAGCGCCGACCAACTAGTCACGGTGCGTGCCGCTCTCTACGCCGCTCGACAAGAGCGTGTGCCCGCCGGTCGCGACGACAAGGTCATCCTCGAATGGAATGCCATGTTCGCCGCCGCCTGCGCCGAGTCCCGCGACCCTCAGCTCCTCGAAGTAGCCAGCGAACTCCTTCGCTCCCTCAGTAGCAGCCACCGCGACGAGCGCGGCTGGTGGCGCACTCAGTCGAAAAACGCGCGCGCAACCGCCGGCGATCTGGCGTGGTTGATGGAAGCCCAGTTGTCGATGTTCGAGGCCAGCGGTGACGCCCAGTGGCTCAACGCCGTGCGCCCTCTCGCCGACGAACTCATGGCGCACTACTGGGACGGCCCTCGACCGACACCGAGCAGTCGTGACGTGGGTCTGGGTTTCTGGAGCACCCACGACGAGGTGTCGGATCTCCCCCAACGCCTCAAGGAAATCTTCGATAACGCCACCCCCTCCTCGCACGCCGTGGCCGCGACCGCATTTGCGCGGGCCGCCATGATCATGAGTTCCGATGACTACCGGGTGGTCGCGGAGCGCTTGGTGCAGCTCGCGAGCTCCGTGGTGAATCAACACCCCTCCGCCGTTCCTGACCTCCTACGGGCCTGGGGTTTTCTTTCTCGCGGACGCGAGATAGTGATTCCCGGTCCTCGCGGGGAACTCGCGGACCTCGTAGCCTTACTCTTCGTGCCCTTTAGTGTCCTCATTACGGGTAGTGAACCCGCCAGTCATCACGAGTTCCGTGAACGGGGGCTGGCCTACGTGTGCACGCACGGCGTGTGCCAGCAGCCCGTGGCCAGCGAATCCGAGCTCCGTCTCGTCCTGGCGAGGACCTAATGGCGCTTTTCCGCCGTGACCATCTGAGTAACGACGTGCGCCAGATTTTGGCCACCCTGCCCCAACGCGACCGCGTCTACCTCCAGCCGGGGGCCACGGTGCACGGCTTGGTCTTGGGCTCCACCCCGGTCGACACGGTGGTGATTGATTTAGAGAGTGGTGCGGTATTGCGCTGGCGCATCCCATGGCCGGACGACGCCGAGCCCTTCTTCGAACCCTTCGGGGTCATTGAGGGAACTCTGGCCCAGAGCCTCGATGACGACGACCTGGCCCAACCCGAAGCGGTGAGCTTGGCGGACATCCCGCGCCAGGTCGGCACCTACCGCGGCAAGCACGTGCGGGCGCTGCTGGAGAACGTGGCGAGCCCGAGTGACGGACCACTCTTTGGATTTCGCGGACCCAGTGCGCCCTACTGGGAGTTTCGCGGGGATCGTCCGAGCGTGGCTCTCATTGCCACCGCCACCGGACCACAAGTTCTGCGCCGACGAGAAGACAACTCCACCTGGGTGCGCTTCGGCTGGGAACTCGACGACGTGTGGTTGCTCTGCGAGGATCGTTTCGTGGCCCGCGCCCTCGATGCAGCGCGTCGTGATTCGCTCACCGGAAAAGAGTTGACCACGGCGCTGGGTTTTCGACCCACCTACGTCTTGGCCACCTTGTCGGAGCCTCAAGACGGACACTGCTACAAAATCTGCACGAGTTTGCTCGCGCGTTCGTAGTTACTTAGCGAGTTTGCCCGAGGCCAGGGCTTCGGCCATGGCCCACCCAAAGGCAATCAGTCGATCGCCCTTGTCGGTCTTGACGCCCTTAAAGACGCTGGAGGCGCCTTCGGGGATAGCGGCCTTGGCCACCACGTAATCCAAGCCACCCACGCTGTCCGCGGCGTTGGTCATGATGAAGGTCTTGTCATCGATGGATTTTTCTGAACCAAAACGCTTGGCCAAGCGACGACCCCAGGCACGGTCCTCACCGGTGGGGCGGTAGCCCTCACGAGGCACGATGTCCTCGAGTCCGTTAAAGACGCGAAAGCCGTCAGGGGTGGTCAGGCGGGTGCCGATGAGCACGTCTTCATCCGGAAAGGCTAAGAGGGCGCGGCGCAGTTGATCGTGCAAGAGGGTCTTGAGAGTCTGGTCACTTTTGGCGTTGCGGTCTACCAAGGCCAAGCCAATCAAGAGCGCGGGAGTGCCCCCAATGCGTTCGAGGGTGCAATAGGCGTATCCACGAAGCTTGTTACCTTCGCGGGCGTGCGTCACCAAAACCCACTTTTCCTTTTGCTCGGTAAGGAAGGCAAAATCAAAACGAGGAGATCGCCCTTCACACAGCGCGGCCATTTCCAACAGCTCTGCTTCCTTCAACGCGGTGGTGTCTTTGGTGGTGACCGTCAATGCCATAAGTCACCATTCTACGACGAAAGCGCCACCCCTTCATTTTCGGCTGTTTCAATAACGTTTTCACCGAAGGCCACGCGCAACGGTCCCACCACGGTGGAGGTGTTCACGTTGAACTCGGAGCCCAGACGAAAGCGCTTTCCATCGGCTCGGCTCTTGACAATCACGGCGGTCGGGCCAGGATAAGAACTCAGAATATCCTTTAAGTGCTTCACGCCCGTGGGATTTAAATAGTTCGACTCGAGACACACGGTGATGTCGGTGTCCTCGGGCGCCAGCAACGTCGGAGCCTTGATTTCCGTGGCGCGGAAACTCAGTTCGTCATCTTTGAGTTCCATGCGACCCTTGATGGTCACGATGGCGTCTTTACGCAGGAATGGCCCGCCCGCTTCCACCACTTTGCCGTAACAAATCACTTCCATGGAACCGTCGAGGTCTTCCACCACGACGCGGGCGAAAGTGTTGCCGGCTTTGGAACTCTTGAATTGCACTTCCGAGAGGACTCCCCCGATGGTGAACATGATGCCGGTTTCCGGTCGTTCGGCGGCTATGTCGCGCGCCGCCGAAATAGTGCCGTCGGTGAGGCGGCGCAGGGCGGCCTCCACCGGGCGGACGGGGTGATCGGAAATGTACAAACCGAGCATCTCTCGTTCAAAGTTGAGTTTCTCGCCCTTGGAGTACTCGTTAACCGGAATGGGAATGTCCGTTCCCTCCCAGTCGTTGCCCCCGTCGTCACCCAGGGAGGCAAACAGCGTGGAAATCCCGCGCGACAAATCGGCGCGTCGCTCCAACGTGCGTTCGATGATCTCGTTCATCGCCAAAAGGAAGCCCTGTCGCGACACGTCCAGACTGTCAAAGGCACCGGCCTTAATCAGAGACTCCATCGAGCGCTTGTTCAATACTTGGGTGTCGACGCGACGCACAAAGTCGTAGACCGACTCAAAGGACCCACGCGCCTCACGCTCCGCCACGATCTTCTCGACCAGAGCCGCGCCCACGTTTCTAATAGCGGCCATACCAAAGTTGATGGTGTTCGCGTGCACTTTCGACGGGGCAAAGTCGCCCACCGATTCGTTCACGTCCGGAACGCGCACGGTAATGCCATTGGCTCGCGATTCAGCAAGATACAGCGCCGTCTTATCCTTGTCGTCACGAAAAGACGTCAGCAGAGCTGAGAGATACTCGACCGGATAGTGGGCCTTGAGCCAGGCGTTTTGGTAGGCCACCAGCCCGTAGCCGTAGGCGTGGGACTTGTTGAAGGCGTAGTCGGCGAAAGGTTCAATCTTGTCGAAAAGGATCTCGCCGAGTTCACGGCCGTAGCCGGTGGCTTCGGCACCATCAATAAATTTTGAGCGCTCGGCCACAATCATTTCACGAATCTTCTTGCCGCAGGCTTTGCGCAAGTTGTCGGCTTCGGTCATCGAGTAGCCGGCAATGCGCTGGGCAACGTTCATGATGTCTTCTTGGTAAATCATCAAACCGTAGGTGTTGCCCAAAACGTTTTCGAGGTCGGGGTGGTCAAAGCTCACCGCCTGACGCCCGTTCTTCCGGTCGGCGAAGTGGTTATGAACGTTTTCCCCCATGGGTCCCGGGCGATACAGGGCCACGAGCGCTCCCACGTCGTCGAAACTGGTCGGCCGCAACTTGCGCATCAACGCGCGCATCGGACCGCCTTCGAGCTGGAAGACGCCAATGGAGTTTCCCTTGCCGAGCATGTCAAAGACCAGTGGGTCATCGAGCGGCAAATTATCGACGTCCACCACGTCGCCGGTGCGTTCCGCAATGAGCGCCACCGCTCGGTCGATGACCGCCAGGTTGCGTAGCCCCAAGAAGTCCATCTTCAAAAGACCGAGTTCTTCAATGGCGTGCATTTCGAATTGGGTCACGATGGGCGACTCTTCGGCGGGACCATTCGGGCTGGGCTTGCGCGAGACCGGTACGTACTCCATGACCGGCTCTTTGGTAATCACCACGGCCGCAGCGTGAATGCCCGCCTGCCGGCGCTTACCGTCGAAGCCCAGAGCGACGTCGATGGTTTTCTTGGCGTCCGGGTCAGTGTCGTACAGCTCACGCACCCCTGCTGATTCCGAGAAGCGTGACCCGAATTCATCATTCTTGGTGAGACAGGCCGCCAGCGGCACGTCCTTACCCATCAGCAGCGGGGGCATGGCTTTGGCAATTTTGTCGCCCAGCATGGGCGCAAAGCCCAGTACGCGCGCGGCATCGCGTACGGCCGCTCGCGCCTTGAGCGTCGAGAAGGTCACTATCTGCGCCACGTGGTCGCTGCCGTAACGCTCGGCGGCGTAACGAATCATGTCGCCGCGGAAACGTTCGTCGAAGTCCATATCGATGTCAGGCATTTGCTTGCGGCCCGGGTTTAAGAAGCGCTCAAAAATTAATCCGTTGGCGATGGGATCAAGGTCCACGATGCGGAGGCAATAGGCCACGCAACAACCGGCGGCGGATCCACGACCCGGACCGACGCGAATCTTGGTGTCACGGGCGTAACGAATGAGGTCCCAGACCACCAAGAAGTAGTCGGCAAAACCCATGTCGGTAATGACCGCCAACTCGTAGTCCAAACGATCACGTACCGTGTCCGACAGAGTCCCCCCGTAACGCTGACGCGCGCCTTCGTAGGTGAGCTCACGCAGATAGTGATTCGCGCTCTCCTTGTGATCACCACGCTGGAAGGCCTCGGGGATCGGGAACTCCGGCAGTGCGTCATTGTCGAACTCAATGTTCACGTTCGCTCGCTCGCCGATCAGCAAAGTGTTGTCACACGCTTCGGGCAGCTCGTCAAAGAGCGTGCGCATCTCCCGGGACGTCTTGAGGTAATGCTGATCGCTTTCGAAGTGAAAGCGATTCGGGTCTGACTTCAACGAGCCGGTACCAATACACAACAGGGCATCGTGCATTTCGGCGTCTGAGTGCTTGACGTAGTGCAAGTCGTTGGTAGCCAAGAGTGGTGCCCCAATTTCTTGGGCGATGCGCAACAGTGACGGGTTAGTTCGTCGTTGTTCGGGAAGGCTGTGATCTTGCAATTCGATAAAGAAGTTGTCGCGACCGAAAATGGTCTGAAAGCGCGCGGCGAGCTCCTTGGCCTTTTGATAGTCATCTTTCAATAAGGCCTGCAACACCACACCACCCAAGCAACCCGAGGTGGCAATCAAGCCAGTGTGGTACCGCTCGAGTAGTTCCCAGTCCAAACGCGGCTGGTAGTAGTAGCCCTCAAGAAAAGCCATGGACGACGCCTTCATGAGGTTCTTGTAGCCCTCGGTGGTTTCCGCGAAGAGGGTGAGATGGTTATAGAGCTTCTCGCCACCTTCGACGTCACCGCCGGTATCGTCAATTTTCCCTTTGCGCGGGGGTCTATCGAAACGGCTGCCTGACGCCATATAGGCCTCGAGTCCTATGACCGGCGTCATTCCGTACTTGCGACACGTCTTGTAGAACTCAATGACCCCGTACATGTTTCCGTGGTCGGTAATACCGATGGCAGTTTGACCGTCACGTTGGGCGGCCAGGACCATTTCTTCGATACGCGCAGCCCCGTCCAACATGGAGTACTCGGTGTGATTGTGGAGATGAACGAAACTGTCACTCGCCATGCGAGCAAACCCCTAAGAACGACGTGGAACGGGTGTAGAAATACCCGAGGAATTCGAAGTGTAGCCCCCACCCGTAACACGAGCTCGGACGGTGGGCGTGCTCAGAGATAGCTGTTCCCCCGGACCCCGTCGCCTGACTCACCGGCCGAACTGGGACCGGGGCTCCCCTGCTGGAGTGAGGCTTGCGCCATGGCTTGCTGGGCGAAAAGGGAGGCCTGAATTCCATGAAAGAGCCCTTCGAGCCAACCAACGAGCTGTGCGTGCGCGATGCGTAACTCCGACTCGGAGGGAACCGACGAAGTGAAAGGTGGCGACATGCGTACCAACTCGTCGCCGAGCTCCTTGGACAGTGCACCGCTGAGTTCTTCCACCGTGGTGCGGTAAATTTCGGCGAGTCGAGCCCGACCCGGCTCGTCAAGGTTCGCCGCACGTGCTTCGTCGAGCAGGCCCTTCACCATGGATCCCAAGCGCAGCACCTTGGCGGGCTCGGTCACCACGTCTCCCGAGGGATCGGGTTCGGGCGTCGGAACCAGAGGAGAAGACCCTGGACTCAGAACGTCGGCAGGATCGACGGAGATGTTGGAGGATTCAGATTCCATACCACGAGTGTGCCAGAAAGCGTGCGGGGCGTGACCAGAAAGCCGAGGGATTCTTACCTCTCCCCCTACACTTGTCCCCAAAGGAGACCCACATGTTTGATGCACTTCGGGCCACACTCGCGAGGAAAAAGGCGGCGCGGGCCGCCGCCGCCACGGCCGCCCAGCAGCAACGCGCCGCTCTGGCCCAGCAACACGTCTACCAGCAGGCCATGGCCACGTGGCAGGCCGAGCACGACCAAGCGCAGCACCTCGTGGAATACGCCACGGCCATTCACCCTGGGAGTACCGCGGGTGACCTCATGTTGAAGTCGGGCGAAGCGGTGGTGGGCTACGTGACCGGCGCCAGTTTGGTCCAAGACCGCACCACGCCGGGCCACTACGTCGGAGGCTCCGCCGGCGTCTCGGTTCCGATTGGTTCCATTGCGGGTCGTAGCGTGCGCTACCGCGTCGGGGCCCAGCGGGGCCACTTCGTGCCGGGCGTCCCCACCCCCACCGCCGTCGACGTGGGAACTTTTTACATCACCGACCAGCGTTTCGTGTACTCCGGGCAAAAACAATCGCACGAAATGCTCCTGAGCAAGGTCGTTGCCATGCACCGCGACGACGACTTGGGGAAACTCACGGTGGGCGTTTCCAATCGTCAAAAAAACGTGATTGTGTACTACGGCCCCAAGGTCGGCGAATCGGTGAAGTTCTACCTCGACCTCGCTGTTGCCCGCCACGCCGGGGAAGCGGATGCCTTCGTAGCGCAGCTACAAGCCAGCGTGGACGAAATCGACGCCAAAAAACCTACCCCTCCGGCCACCGGCGCGTGAAACGCCCGCTCGGTACACTTCTCCCGTGAGAGTTTCTACCCGCGGTGACTACGCCAGCCGAGCCCTGTTAAGTCTCGCCCTGCACGAAGACGAGTGCTCCCCTACGACCGTTCGTGATATCGCCGACCGGACGGGTCTCCCGCAGCCCTACCTCGAGCAGATCCTTTTGGCCCTCAAGGCGGCCGGGCTGGTGAGTTCCAAGCGCGGTGTGGGTGGTGGCTACGTCCTGAATCGTCCCCCCGAATCCCTCACTCTGGCCGAAATTGTGGCGGCGGTCGACGGACCGATTGTCGCCGGTGACTTTGGGGTCCCGCACCAGGATGGTGCCTGCGATCACGAGGGGCAATGCGTCTTGTTGTCGGTGTGGGCCGACGTCGGTGAACACATGCGCTCGCATTTATCGAGCTTCACTCTGGCCGATATGGTTCGACAATCACGCGGTGGACCACGGGTTGTCCTGGCCCACGAATAGTAATAAAATACTTATTTTTCGGCTCCACGACTGACCCACCCTCTGTGTTACCGCGTGGTAACTTACTCACAGAGCCGTAGTAACAAAGGCTCTGCGAGACCCTGAGGAGTACGAATGGCCACCACCCCCGCCAACAACCGTCGAGCCGCCGCGAACACCAACGACATGTTGGGTCTTCTCCTGCGTGACCTGGATCGCTACCCCATGCCGAACTACGACGAACAGGTGGAATTGGCCAAACGCGTCACCCTCGGCGACGAAGAAGCGAAGAAGCAAATGGTTGCGGCCAACCTTCGTCTCGTATTGCACTGGGCTCGTCGTTACCAAGACCGCGGCGTCGACATGATCGACCTCGTGCAAGAAGGAACTTTTGGTTTACTGCGTGCCGTCGAGAAGTTTGACTGGGAGCGTGGATTCAAGTTCTCGACCTACGCCACCTGGTGGATCCGTCAGGCCTTGCAGCGCGCCGTGCAGCAACACGGACGCATTATTCGCATCCCACTCGAAGTGGGCGAACAAGTTCAGCGTCTGGAAGCCACCACTTCGGAATTGACGGCTCTTCTAGGTCGCAAGCCCACGGACGACGAGCTCACCGAAGCCACCGGCTTCGATAAGGAAATGCGTCAGCACCTTGAGGGCTTGGCAACGGTGACGGCGTCACTCGACCAGCAAGCATCCTCGGACTCCAACACCACCCTGGGTGACTTGGTGGCTGAAGACGGCAACGATTGGGTCGGCGACATCAACCGTCAGATGATGGACGAGCAAATTCGCGGCGCCCTCGACAAACTCGACGATCTACAGCGCCAGGTGCTTTCTTTGCGCTTCGGCCTCGACGGTCAAACGCCCTTGAGCCTCCAGGCAACGGCTACCAAGCTCGACATCGGCGTACGTCGAGTTCGTCGGGCTGAGGAAGAGGCACTGGCCTCCTTGCGACACGACAGCAGTGTCGTGGCCGCTCACGAATCCGTTTAGTCGCGGTACTCCGGCACTAAGGCCGCCAAATCAGCCGGCAAGGGCTGATGAGTCTCAACGCGCTGATTCGATGAGGGGTGTAGAAAACTCAGGGCCGTGGAGTGCAGGAAAAATCGTTCCTCTTCTAATCGGCGATCGCGTCGATGCCCGTAGCGTGTGTCGTTGACCACGGGGTGCCCGATCGTTGCCAAGTGCACACGAATCTGGTGCGTTCGACCGGTTTCGAGTTTGAGCTCGAGGAGAGTTGCCGCGTGCGGCTTCTCGATTCGTTGTAACACGCCGTATCCGGTGCGAGCGGGTCGGCCGTCGGCGCGAACCACCATCATGGTGGGAGTACGACTCGAGCGTCCAATAGGGGCATCTACCACGCCACGCTCCTCGGTGACGTGCCCTTCCACGAGACCCAGATAGGTTCGTCGCATGGAACGATCGGCCAGCTGGGCGCTAAGAGAATAGAAGGCTTCGGCGGTGCGAGCTACCACTAACAAACCCGAGGTGCCCTTGTCCAAACGGTGCACAATGCCCGGACGTCCCGGCTCGCAGATCTCACGATTCGAAAGATCCTGCATTTCTGGATAACGAGCGAGCAGACCCGCGATCAAGGTGTTATCGCGCTGCCCCGCTCCGGGGTGCACCACTTGTCCGGGACCCTTGTTTACTACCACGAAGGATTCATCTTCGAGAACCACGTCGACAGTGATCTTCTCGTCCGGCTCGACGTAGCCGGTATCGACGGGAGGCAGCTCGGCCACGAGGTGAACTCCGCCCATAATAGGGAGGGAGGCCTTGGTAATCACTGCGTCGTTAATCACTACCCGACCCTCATGCACGAGAGCGGTGGCCTCGGATCGCGAAAGACCCGTCAGCATGGAAATCACACGGTCCACGCGCATTCCGTCGAGTGATTCCGGCACCGTGACGTCGAGTGTTTCTCCGTCAAAGGGGTCTACCGGTACATTGCTCATCGAGTCCTCCACAGTGGCCGTCGAACAACGACACACACCAACATCATCACGCACCCTAGGGTGACACCTGCGTCCGCCACATTAAATGTGGGAAACGATCCCAGCGAAACAAAATCCGTTACCACGTGCGTACTCGAGGTAAGTCGATCAATAACATTCCCTAGCCCTCCACCGGTCACCAAGCCAATACCGAACGCAGGAATGCCGGGGGCCGTTTTGGCGAGGCCCACGACTACCCCTACGAGGGCAAGCGCCACCCCGACTCGCGTGGCCACGGGCGCGTGCGATCCCAGAGAGAACGAAGCCCCACTGTTGTAGCTCAAACGCCACCACCAGGGGCCGAGGACCTGATGTGGCTCCCCGAGCGACCGGCGAGCCCAGGCTTTCGACCACTCGTCACCACCCACCACGGTTGCGGCCACGAGGCCGGCAACCAGGCTGGGTTTTAGAACGACGAGCGGCAGTCGACGCACGTAAAGACGGGCTTTTGGTAGCGCAAACGCTCCGGCGGGATTGTCTCGTAGCACTCGTCACAGCGCCCATAGGAGCCATCATCGACCCGCGACAAGGCCACGTCGATTTCGGCCACCTTCAGACTCTGCATGGCGGCCTGCTCTTTCATTTGGTCACGTTGAATGTCGGAGGCCACACCCGAACCGTCTTCGTCGTCGTATTCCAAACGCTCACGGTCCACCAGCATTTCTTCCGCGGCGCTTTCCAGGGACGCGACTTCGGAGCTGGCCCTGGCCCGTTCCTCTACCAGCAATTCGCGCAACTCAGCCAGGAACTCCTTCTGGTCGGCGTAGGGTCGATTCTGCCGCTTGCGCTCCAGTTCTTCCTGCAGGGCACGCTCTTCGGCAGCCTTGCGTTCGAGGCGTTGACGCTCTTCTTCTTGACGACGCTCTAATTCGCGCTGGCGACGCTCGCGCTCTGCCTCTTGGGCGCGACGTCGGTTTTCGATGTCGCGCTGGCGCTTTTCCTCTGCGGCAGCCTTCTCCTCGGCTCGACGCTTCGCCTCGGCAGCCTTGGCCGCAATTTTTTCGGCGATGGCTTTTTCCTTCGCCAACTTCTTAGCCGCCGCTTCCGCGGCCTTGGCTTTGGCGGCCTTGAGGCGCATTGCTTCTTTTAGTTTGGCGTCCTTGTCGCGTTGCAGTTTGGCCTTTTTGGCCGCAGCTTCACGTTCTTTTTGAGCCTTGACACGAGCGGCCTCTTTTTGTTTAGCGTCTCGTTCGCGTTGCGCTTGCACCTTCTTCGCTGCTGCTTCGCGATCTTTGACCGCCTTGACACGAGCGGCCTCTTTTTGTTTAGCGTCTCGTTCGCGTTGCGCTTTCGCTTGCAGGGTGGCCTTGGCCGCAAGGGCTTTTTTCTGTTGCGGCGTTAATGCTTTCGTGGGGACCTTCTTCGCAGTGGCCTTTTTAGCTGGCGCCTTCTTGACAGAAGTTTTCTTAGCGACAGTCTTCTTCGCGGGAAGCTTCTTGGCGGGGGCCTTTTTCGGCGGGGACTTCTTCGTTGTCTTCTTCACGATGATCTTCTTCGCCGGTGCTTTCTTCGTAGTGGACTTCTTGGCGGGTGCCTTTTTCGAAGCAACTACTTTTGAACTTTTCTTTTGTGACGTGGGCATTCAATCTCCTTAACGCGTCCGAACGCGAGCGTTCAGAGTAGCGGATACGTGTAGCGGTTTAGCGACCGTCGGAGGGTCGCTGGTCAAAGTTCAACGCTTGCCCAATTGTGGTGGGGCGTTCGGCCGGCGTGGGGGCCGGGGTGACGGCAGCCGGAGCCGAGGGAGCCACCGGTGCGGGTCGAGGGACGGCCACGGGTGGTGTGGTCTGGACGTTTTCCTCTATCCACTGCAGGAAACTGTGCAGTTGCGTGCGCAAACGGGTTCGCTCGGATTCGACCTGTTGTGCCAGGCGGTTGACATCTTCGCTGAGGCGCTGCTTGAGACCATTGAGACGTTCGATTTCGTCCTTGGCACGCTCCTGGGCGTCCGAGACGATTTGATTCGCTCGCTCATGCGCTCCGCTCGTCAGTTCCGACGCTCGCTGTTGGGCGTCGGCTTCGGCCTTCGCGACGAATTCTTGCGCCATGGCGATCATGCGCGTGACGTGCTCGGGAACCACGGAACTTCCCGCAGTGGCCACGGGGGCGGGGGGCGGTGTCGAGACCACGGCCGCGGGGGCGGGAGGCGGTGTCGGGGCGACAGTGGGGACCTCGCCGCGAGCTGCTTCGAGCTGATGGATGCGCTCAGCTGCTTGCTTGAGTTGCTGGCTTTGTTGACGGAGTTGCTCTCGGAGTTGCTCAACTTCGGCCGACGTACGGTCCAAAAAGTCATCGACACCGTCGGGGTCGTAACCACGGAGAACAATCTTAAAACTCACCGAGGTGAGCAAGTCCAGAGCCGGTTCGAGAATCGAAGAATCATCCATGGCGCCAACGATACCGTTGAGGACTGCTAAATCGCGGTATTTACTAGAGAATTCGCTGGAGGATGGTCAGAAGGACAAAAAAGATCATGACCGAAATATCCAAATAGACCGCACCTACCCGAAAGGGTGGCACCAACTTGCGGATCGGAGCCAGAACTGGCTCGGTGGCGGCGTAGACGAAGCGGTGTATTTGCGCCCACTGATTATTGGCACTCCCAGGGAACCAGGACAAAATGACGCGCAGGAGCACCACGTAGGAGTACAGCTTGATCAGGGTGACGAGCAGGTTCACTAGGGTAGAAAATTCTTGGCGCGCGCACGCTCAATGGCATCCGGCGACACGCGAACATTTGCCGGCGACACAACGAAAACTCCTCGACCGGGGGCCACACGCTTAATGGCGCCTTGGGTGGCGTAGACGACACCACTCGTAAAGTCCAAAACCCGTCGGAAAAGGTCTTCGTCCAGGTGCTCGAGATTCAGGACCACGCTGCGGCGGGTCTTCAAAATGTCGTAAATACGACGTGTTTCATTGTAATTTTGCGGCAAGAAGATTTCTAGCTCGTCGCTGGTCACGATGTTGATAAGTGGGCGAACCGAGGCGGTCTGGGAGATATTGCGGACCAAGGGACGACCCGAAGCCGACGTCGCGGGGGTGTCGTAAGGGTTAGCCGCGGTGCTGGGGCGCAGATTGGGTGAACCGTAGTTGCCGTAGGCGGGTACCGACGGGGCGACGGGCTCCGCAAATTGCTGCGAGTAGCTGTCGAGCTGGTAGTTGCGATCAGACATGGGGAGGCTGTCGCGATAGTCCTCTTCCGTCAATCCGACGTACGCCATAAATTTCTTCATTCGGTCCTGAAGGGCCACACCATCTCCTCGTGTTACCAGTTCACCCATCTTAGGTCATGGACGTCACGGCGTCCCAAGCGGGCGTTTAGGCCTGAGGACGGCTCCCGAGGAGAGCGCGGCCGACGCGGATGGCCGTTGAGCCCTCTTCGAGGGCGATTTCGAGGTCGTCGCTCATCCCCATCGACAACTCGGGAAGATTCCAGGTACTCGCCGCACGCCGTAGTTCCGAAAAGGCCTCCCTCGCACGTAGCGGGTCGGGAGCAGCCACCGTCATCAAACCACTCACCGTGACTTCAAGAAGCTCGGCGCGACGCAGTAGGGCCTCGAGCCCCCCCAGGGAGGCTCCCCCACGATTCTCCTGGCCAGTGAAATCAATCTGCACGTAGATCTCGGGCTGGCGCTCTTGGCGCGCGATAAATTCTAGTTCAGAAATTCGCGACACCGTCTCGAGGACTGAGGCGGAGCGACACAGTTTGGCAATTTTGTTTGACTGAAGTTGCCCCAGGAAATGCCAACGCAGGGCGGGCGCGCCCTCATCCTTGGACACCTTGTCGAGGAGTTCTTGGGTGTAGTTCTCCCCCACGTCGAAAAGCCCTAGCGCGCGGAGCGGGTCCAGCACACTTCCGGGAAAGGTCTTCGTGACCGCCACGAGACGAATCTCGTCTCGCGTACGACCGACAGAACGAATCCGTGCATCAATCTCGCCGAGGCGAGACGCTATATCTGCTGTGTGCGGCTCAGCGAAGGAAGCTGGGCAGGTCATCGTCGCCGCCCACGTCGAACGTGAAGTCATCCGTCGACGGCGTCGCGAAGATGTCCGTTGCTGCGGCACGCACCGGAGCGTCCGTTCCCCGCGAGGCGGCGTCACGTCGTTCGAAGCCCGCAGCAATCACGGTCACACGCACGGCATCACCGATGGAGTCGTCCGTGACGGTACCGAAGATGATGTTGGCATCCGGGTGCGCCACGGAGTGGATGATTTCGGCGGCTTCGTTCACCTCGAACAGAGTCAGGTCAGAACCACCAACGATGTTGATCAAAATGCCACGCGCACCGTCGATGGGAGCTTCCAGCAGCGGCGAAGTGATAGCAGCACGCGCCGCGTTGACGGCACGACCCTCTCCCGTCGATTGGCCGATTCCCATGATGGCGGTTCCGGCGTTGCTCATGACCATCTTCACGTCGGCGAAGTCGGTGTTGATCATTCCAGGAACTGTGATGAGGTCAGTAATGCCGCGAACACCCTGCAGGAGAACTTCGTCAGCCTTCTTGAAAGCATCGATGATGGACGTCTGGGCGGTGGACACGCTGAGCAAGCGGTCGTTCGGAATCACGATGAGTGTGTCAACCTTTTCGCGCAGCTGTTGAATACCTTTTTCTGCCTGCGTCGCGCGACGCTTACCTTCGAAGGCGAAGGGACGCGTGACAACACCGATGGTCAAGGCGCCAAGTGCGCGAGCAATTTCGGCCACCACGGGAGCGGCTCCCGTACCGGTGCCGCCACCTTCACCAGCGGTGATGAAGACCATGTCGGCACCTTTGAGCGCTTCTTCGATTTCGTCACGGTGATCCTCGGCGGCTTGGCGACCAATTTCGGGGTCAGAACCGGCTCCGAGTCCACGGGTAAGGCTGCGACCAATGTCGATCTTCAAGTCGGCATCACTCAGTAGAAGTGCCTGGGCATCAGTGTTGGATGCAATAAATTCCACGTTGCGCAGTCCCGCGGTAATCATGCGGTTGATAGCGTTGACACCACCACCCCCGCAACCGAAGACTTTGATAACCGCCGTGTAGTTGCCTTGACTCAAACTCATGGTTTCCCCTTAATTCCTTAGTCGTATTCTCCCCCACGGAGGACTCTCGGTGGGGGAATTCCAATAAAAATCTCGTTTTCCTGCTATTTGTAGGTTAGCCGGTCACCCTAAAAGATGGGAACATGCTCCTTTATTTCAAGTGAACCGTCACGTCACTCGGTACCGAGACGTCCACGACCTCACCGGGGGTCAGACTCGCGTGCGCCAGCACCGCCGCTACGGCGACGTATTTGTCTCCGAGCCCATGGTCCGATCCGAGAACGAAGGTCACGGGGGTAGTCATGTGCAACGTGATGATGCCGGAACGATTCACTGACACGCAGACCACTTGATTGGCAAAGGCCACCGGAAGTGATCGAGCCACCACCACGGCCGGTGCGGCCCAGTGGGCGAAGGGCCAGTGGGCGGGGCCGTTCCAACCGTCGGCCGCGACCTGCACCAGGTTCGAAGTGGGAACCGAGCCGAGGGGATAACCGTCACAGCTCACGAGTTCATTGGTGCTGGGGTTTTCACGTGTCACCGCGCAGACCTTGCGCTCGTGCACGGTAATTGTTACCGAATGGGGCCAGTGCTTGGACACCGTGGCGCCCGACACCCAGGTGAGCCGATCGAGCCGTGAGGAAATAAGCGAGGGGTTGATGTCAATCAGAGCCGTGTGGCTCGTGATGCCGCTGAGAGAAGAAATCTGCGCCGTGGTTTCGTGAACGTTTCCTTCAATACTCACACTGTGAGCGGCGAAAAAACTTCGGTGCAGGACCCAACTACCGGCGTAGCCCACGGCGAGCACCAGGGCCGTCGCGAGGACTCCCACCACCACCAAGAAGCGACGAAGGCGACGCGTACGCGTCACGCCATGAGTCGCGGTGTCCTTGGGACGTCGTGCCATCATCGTTCTCCTTCGAAGCCCAGGAGTCGTATTTCCGATACGAGGGTAATTCCGGTCTGTTCGCGCACCGCCACCGCTACCTCGCGCATGAGTGCGTACACGTCGTCGGCTGATCCGTGGTCATCGACTTGGATGAAGTTTGCGTGCTTTTCGCTCACGACGGCGCTTCCGTGGCGACGCCCCTTCAAGCCACATTGTTCAATCAGGGCGCCCGCACTATGTCCATCAGGATTGCGAAAAACGCTTCCCGCGTTCGAGCCACCGGGCTGATGCTCACGACGCCACGACACAATTTCCTTCAGCGCTCGCTTGGCGTCATCTCGGGAACCCTTGGAGAGGCCCAAAGTGGTCGCACAGACTAAATCATCATGTCCCAGAGCACTTCGTCGATAGCCGTAGTCCAATTCCTCGCGCGTCACGTGACGCAGGGTCCCATCACGCAGCGACAGCACTTCGGCACTGACCACGCTGGCGGCCATGTCGCTGCCGTGACCACCCGCGTTCATCACCGTGGCCCCGCCCATCGAACCTGGTACTCCCACGGCCCATTCGAAACCAGTGATTCCCACATCTGCGAGACGACGCGCCAACACGGGCAGGGCCATCGACGGGCCGACGGTAACTTGGACCATATCACCCTTCTCGACGACTTCGAAGTGTGAAAATCCCTCGCCCATTCGAATCGCCACCCCGTCAAAACCAGCATCCGCCACCAGAGTGTTCGAGCCCTGGCCAAAAATCCACCACGAACATTCGAGATCATGAAGGTACTTCGCCCACTCCCGAAGTTCCTCCGGACCGGGAATCATGAGTGCGTATCGAGCCGTACCACCAACGCGGTACGTCGTCCATTGGGCCACCGGCGCATTGTCCACCCAGTTCTCCCCCGCCACCGCGCGCAAACGAGCGATGCTCATGGCGTCTCCGTTACTTGACGGGCAATCTCGCCCACGTCGCCGGCCCCCATGACGAGCAAGGCGTCATGGTCATCGCAGAGGCGAAGCGCCCACTCCAACATGTCCGATCGCGTGGCGGCGTAGTGGGTCGCCGGACTATCGACGCGAGCGCGCACCGCGTCAGCTATCAGTTCACCGGTTACTCCGTCGGGATTCGGCTCTCCCGCGTCGTAGATGTCGCCAATGACGACCGTCGTAGCGCCGTCGAAGGCATCCGCAAATTCATCAGCCAGAGCCAGGCTGCGCGTGACGCGATGCGGCTGGAACAGTACCGCCACGCTCGCCGCCCCCAACTCACGTACCGCCGCGATGCTGGCACGTACCTCACTGGGTAGGTGGGCGTAGTCATCGATGACCGCCGTTCCGTCGCGTTCGCCGAGCCATTCGAAGCGACGTGGCGCCCCGCGAAAGTCACTCAAACCGCGAATCACGTCACCCGTAGAAATACCGTTACGAAGGGCTACCACCGCGACCACCGCGGCGTTGCTCACGTTGTGCGACCCCGTCACCGTCAAACTGATCAGCAGTTCGCAATCAGGACCACTCAAGATAAACGATGCTCCGTCGATATCGACTTCTTCTCTCGTCACCCGCCATTCGCCACTCTCACGCCCCACGGTGATTACCGGAGAAGATGTCCGAGCAGCGACACGGCCAGCACCAGCGTCGTCGACCCACACCACACATTCGCCTGATCGATCCGCCAGCGACACAAACGCGTCTTCGACGGCTTCATAGTTGCCGTAAAAGTCCAAGTGATCGGCTTCGACATTCAAAATACCCACCCGTGCGGGTGTGGTGCGCGCAAAGGTTCCGAAGGATTCGTCACATTCCAAAATAAGTTCGGGGCCGCTCGCGCCATGACCGTTCTGGCCGACGCCACGTACCGGTGCGCCCAATAGCCACGAAGCCTCGCGGCGCGCGCGCTCCCAGACGCAGACCGCCATTGAGGTCGCGGTCGTCTTGCCGTGCGTACCCGCAATTGCGGTGGTCACCCGTTCCGCGCTCACGGCGGCAAACACGTCGGCCCGCGACCATGTGAGCTCTGCCCCGACCAATTCGGGAAGCTCTGGGGCAACCGACGGCGAAGCCGTCACGAGAGAACACGCCGTGACGTGGCTCGAGTCATGACCTTCGAATACCTCAACGCCACTGTCACGCAGAGAGCGAACTTCGTCGGTCATGACCTGATTGCACCCCGATACGTGCACACCACTTTCGTGCAGCAGGCGTACTAAGCCACTCATGCCCGCGCCACCGCACCCGATGACGTGAACGTGATCGGTGGCGAAGATGTGCGTCATTGGATAACTCGCAAAATTTCATCGACGATTTTCTTCGTTGCCGCAGGGTGCCCGAGACTGCCAGCAGCACGCGTCATCGCCCCCA
>SESH01013184.1_pt1 | contig 21044 bp, 22 predicted proteins | sample 3171561 | NCBI WGS metagenome assembly SESH01 (sample SAMN10866947, study PRJNA518727) | freshwater metagenome | biome: subpolar coniferous forest; feature: holomictic lake; material: water; isolation source: holomictic Lake 442 2011 16.5 m and 2014 13 m | place: Canada: near Kenora, Ontario
CAAAACCAACGATTTATCATCTTCTGCTGATATTTTTACATCAAATTACATCTTTGAAAATATTGGAACCCCTTTTGTTATAGGGCTGGCTGTTGGTTATTTTGCTAAAAAAATGTTACTTATATCCCTCTTTTTATGTGGCGGGGCTATTGTTTTACTTTTTGTAAGTGAGTATTTCGGTATGACGCAAATAAGCGATGCAAACCTTCAACAAGCGGCCGATACGGCTACTGATGCTGCAAAGCAATCCGGTGATTTTTTGATAAAACGGTTATCCAATTTTACTAGCAAAGGCATTAGTGCAACAGGTGGTTTTTTTGTTGGATTTAAGTTGGGCTAAATCCAAATACAACAGCATTGACTCGACTGGCATTAAATTAATAATCAGTTTATGATTACAACGAGATGGAAAATCCCGCATTAATTTATTGACCGTTACAATAGTTCTTTCAATTTTACCGTTCAAAAAAGTTCTTTTATTATTTTTCCTTTAAATTACTTTCTGTTTTTAGGTTGTTTCGTTTTCTAATAAAACCCCTTTTTAAATGTTGCCACAAAAACAACTTACCTACCCAATACCCTATTTTGAAGATAGTTCCTTGCTGTTTTCTTCAATTGCAGACCAGCCTTGGTCAGTTTTCTTGGATAGTGGTTTTCCTCTAAGCAAGCAAGGTCGCTACGATATTATAGCCGCTGATCCAGTCTGCACACTGGTAACAAAGGGCGATATAACAGAAATCACTCGTAATAATGTGACACTACACTCCAACTTGGATCCGTTCGATCTTGTTAAAGCTCAGCTTTTACCACATATTACAGGCTTTGATGATTTACCTTTCAACGGCGGGGCCATCGGTTATTTTTCTTACGATTTAGCCCGTAGATTAGAAAAACTTCCTGTTATTGCAAATGATGCCGAAGATATTGCCGAGATGGTGATAGGTATTTATAACTGGGCTATTATTGTCGATCATCATCAGCAAAAAAGCTTTTTGGTGGGACACGAATGCAGTCAACAAAAATGGGATGGCTTAATAGCACAATTCAACGAATTGCCGATACAAGACAATCCTGATACTTTTGAAGTGACCAGCGCCATAAGCTCTAATATGGATAAGGCACTCTATACAGAAGCCTTTAACCGGATTAAACAATACTTAAAAGAAGGTGATTGTTATCAGGTAAATTTGGCACAACGATTTGTCGCCGAATGCGAAGGTAATCCTTGGGCCGCTTATCTTCTTCTTCGTGAATTAAATGCCGCACCCTTCAGTTGTTATCTAAACTTGCCAGATCTTCAAATTCTAAGCTCGTCGCCAGAAAGATTCTTAAAGCTATCTAAGGGTCTGGTTGAAACCAAACCCATTAAAGGCACACGTCCAAGAAAACAAGATGAAATTGAGGACCGTGTGCAAATAAAATTACTTGAGAACAGCAATAAAGACAAGGCAGAAAACCTTATGATTGTTGATTTGCTACGTAATGATATTAGTAAAACATGCAAAAAAGGCTCGGTTAAAGTACCGGTTATATTTAATATAGAAAGCTATGCAACAGTACATCACTTGGTCAGTACTGTAACCGGACTATTAGCTGATGATCAACATGCTCTGGATTTATTAAAAAGCTGTTTCCCGGGTGGGTCTATTACTGGCGCACCTAAAATTCGAGCCATGGAAATTATTGAAGAACTTGAACCTAACCGACGCGGTGTCTATTGTGGCGCTATTGGTTATATCGGTTTTAATGGCAATATGGACACTAATATTGCCATACGCACATTGGTCCATTCCAATAATACCATTCGTTTCTGGGCAGGTGGCGGTATCGTTTATGATTCAGTAGTCGATGATGAATATCAAGAGAGTTTTGATAAAGCGAGTGCAATGCTTGCACTCTTAAACCAACTAAGCAAAAAGTGATTATCGTCAAACTGGGCGGCAGTTTGTCCCAAGCTGACACACTGATTAAGTGCCTCGATAAAATTGAAAAAAAATATGCGCCTAAAAGCGTTGTTATTGTTCCCGGAGGCGGTGCATTTGCCGATCAAGTCAGATTGACTCAACAACGCTGGCAGTTAAATGACATCACTGCACACAAAATGGCAGTTTTGGCTATGCAACAAATGGCCTTGTTAATACAAGGTCTTAAAAGTTATTTTAGTATTGTCCATTCAGTCAGCGAAATCCATAACCAATTACTAAAACATCCCGTTGTTATCTGGTCGCCGGATATCGTTGAACTGGATAATGCGGCTATGCCTGCCTCTTGGGATATAACCTCTGACAGTCTGTCGGCCTGGTTGGCGCAGATACTCTCAGCATCAGAGCTTATTTTAGTTAAAGCAGCCATTTTTGATAACAGCCTTACCTTGAAACAACTCGCTGAACTGGATATTATTGATCAAGGCTTTTGCGCTTTTGTGGATCAAGCAACTTTTAAAGTAAAGATTGTTAACCAACAAGATTTCTAATCATTACTCTATCATCTTATTTCAAACGAAGTAAAAGCTTCAGCAATTTCCAACTCAAAAAGTTCAACCTGATCAACACGAGCAGTAATAGGACCTTTGCGACTCCATTGGATTAATTTCTCAATACTATCAGAATCAGCCTCTGCAATTATTTCAACTCGACCATCGGGTAGATTTCTCACACAGCCTTTTATTGCCAATTGTTTGGCTTTTTTTTGGGTAAACATTCTAAAATAAACACCCTGCACCCGACCGGAGACCACCAATTTAATTCTACGCAGCACGGGTAATTTTCCAGCAATAATGGATTCTCGGATTACGGGAAAAATCTTCCGGAATGGTTTTAGCGCTAATATCGACCACTGATAATTCATATAACTCTGGGAGATCAATTTTAAAGCGCCTAAAATTTGTTGAGAAATATAAAATACCCTCAGCTGCCATCAATGCTGCGGCATTTTTAATCAATTGAACATGATCATTTTGGATGTCAAATACATCATCCATCCGCTTTGAGTTGGAAAAAGTTGGCGGATCAAGAAAGATTAAATCATATTGTCTACCATCAAGCTCTTTCGCTTCGTTGGCTAACCATTCCAAACAATCCGCCTGTATAAAATCATGTTCACCGGTATTTTTATTCAACGCCATGTTCTTTTTGGCCCACTCAATATACGTATTGGACATATCAACAGTGGTGGTAGATTTTGCAGCGCCTACAACAGCATGAACCGTTGCACTGCCGGTATAGGCAAACAGATTTAAAAAGCGTTTATTTTTAGCCTGCTGTTGAATCAGCAATCGTATCGGCCTATGATCCAAAAACAAACCCGTATCTAAATAGTCCTCAAAATTAACTAATAACTTGCAACCGCCTTCTTCAATAATATGAAAGCGCCCCTGATCATCATGTTTTTCGTATTGATCAGTACTTCTTTGTTTTTTGCGTATTTTCAAGAATACCTGATCACTATTAACGCCCAATACCTGTGGTATTTCAGCCAGTAAGCCCGCTAATCTTTGATCAGCTTTATGTTGATCAATGGTTTTGGGTGGCTCGTATTCTTGAACATTAATCCAAGTTTGTTCGCCTTGATAAATATCAACAGCAGCAGCATATTCAGGTAAATCAGCATCGTAAACGCGATAACAAGTAATAGCGTTTTGTTTTGCCCATTTAGATAATTTTTTAAAATTCTTTTTAAGTCGATTAGCAAATTCTATTGCGCCAATCTTGCTATCTTCATTATGGATAACAACAGCTTCTATTTGCCTAACTTCTTTTACAGCAAGCTCTTGAATGTCGTGCTTAAGTGCATTTTCTAGACGTAAAATCTTTTCAGTCTCAACTTCCGGTTGCTTTGCGGTATTAATCGCAAGCACTTTAGTAATCCGTTCTTCCTGATTTCTGGCTTTAGGAATAAAAAAATTACTTTCTTCAACGTTTAGTCGTAATAACTTACACTCCAGCGCACCGTTATAAAGAGTAATCGGTTTTTGTGAGCGGACACCCAAACGAAAACCTAATTCCGGATTACTGATAATCATGGCTGCTTTCCAACCAATAAAATGGGCTTTTAAAGATTCACCAAATTTCTTGTACAACTCCGCTGTTTCCTGTTCATCACCCAAGCGTTCACCGTAAGGGGGATTGCAGATTAACAAGCCCGGCGTCCAACTTTCTGCCGGTTGGGCATCTTCAATATCACGACGCTCTACATGGATTTTGTTTTGTAAACCGGCATTGGCGATATGCGCTAAAGCGGTATTGACAGTATGACGATTTTGATCAAAACCGACAATTATCGGTAGCTTTTCCAACCCCACTTTTCTGCGTTGTAAGGCTTCCATTCGTAATTTCTTCCAACACGCAGCATCATGTTTTTTCCAACCGATAAAACCGAAATATTCCCGTAGCAAGCCCGGCGCATAATCTGCGGCAATCATGGCTGCTTCGAGCAATAAGGTACCCGAACCGCACATTGGGTCAATTAAAGTCCCCTTTTGTTTAGCAATTTCCGGCCATCCACAGCGCAACAACATCGCAGCTGCCAGGTTTTCTTTCATGGGCGCTCTAATATTGACATCACGATAACCTCTGCGATGTAAACTTTCACCCGACAAATCCAAACTCAGTTGAGCTTGTTCGCCTTGTAAATATACATTAATACGAATATTTGGTTGCTCGGTATCAATACTGGGTCTTTTTTGAAATTTATCCCGCATCTGGTCGACAATGGCATCTTTAACTTTTAAAGCACCAAAATGCGTGTTGTTAATCGCTTCTGAGTTTTTTGCGCTGAACGAAACAGCAAAAGTGTCTTCAGGATTAATATGCTCATACCAATTAATTTGTTTTATACCGTTATATAAATCTTCTTGGGTTTTTACTTCAAAAGAACTTAACACCAGTAAAATTCGATTAGCTGTTCTGGACCATAAACATGCCCGATAAGCAGTTTCCAAGTCACCCTGAAATGCAACACCCGCCATTGTGGCTTTGATGTTAGTAATGCCAAATGTTTGAAGCTCATCGGTAAGAATGGTTTCCATCGCCTTAGGCGTGGTGGCGAACAGCTGATAAGTAGGCATAAGATAAAGATGAATAGCGTGAGGCAAATAAAAAAGGCGTAAGGTGCAAGGCAAGCAGCCAGCACCTTACGCCTTTTTAAATATATTATTATTGAATTTTGATCAGTTCAACATCAAATATCAACGTTGAATTTGGAGCGATTGATCCGCCAGCACCTTGCTGACCATAAGCCAGTTCTGAAGGGATAAAGAAGCGGTATTTAGCACCTTCTGTCATTAACTGAACGCCTTCAGTCCAACCAGGAATAACTCGGTTTAAAGGAAATGAAGTTGGCTCACCACGACTATAAGAACTGTCAAATTCTGCGCCATCAATAGTGGTGCCTTTGTAATGCACTGTCACGTTATCAGTTGCTATAGGAAAAGCTTTACCTGTTCCAGGTATTAAAACTTCGTATTGCAAGCCACTTTCTGTGGTTACAACGTTTGGTTTTTTAGCATTCTCTGCCAGAAAAGCGATACCTGCAGCTTTATTTTCTTCAGGGGATGTGGCATTAGCCATTGAAAACATAGTAAATCCTATAAGAATAACGGTGATAATTGAAATAACTTGAGTTTGAATTTTTCTCACGGTTTTGCCTTTTAAGTAACGTAAAAACGCATAGTTTAGCAAAAAACAAGTAAGTTTTTTAATTCATTTTACAGGTGGCTAATTGACGCTGAAATACCTTGGCTCTATTCGCAACTTTATCGGCAAGTTGTTTTAATGAAGTTTTTCTCAAATAACTTCTACGCTGAAAACCATCATGCCCTTCATGGTAAGCCAAATACAAATTTTTGGTATCCCACTTTGATATACCCAATTTTGCATGACTGGTATTGCTGTACCAACCAATAAAATCAGCCGCATCAGAAAAATCATCACGATCAGAAAACCAACCCCCGGCATCATCAAGATAATCATCCCAAGTACCATCAAGTGCTTGTGCATAGCCATAAGCAGTTGTCGGCCTAAACCAAGGTATAAAACCAAGCAACCAAACCCGGGGCGGCCTTGCATCCGCTACAAAATGGGACTCTTGGTGCATAATAGCCATTTGCACATAAACCGGCACACCCCATCTTTGATAAGATTCTTTAGCATCGTCATACCAATCTTCATTTTCTTGAAAAGTAGCGCAAATATTGTCACCATTTTTAGGTGTAACAGCCGTGCAAGCTACCAAAAAGAAAACAAAAAACAGAATTAAACGACTACTCATAATCAAAAAATGGGTGAAGCTGATATTGATTGCTAAATAATTAGGTAAAAAAGGATTGAAATACAGCTTTGTGATATCCAAAAAATGCATTAATTATGTCAATATAACATATCGATGCTAAACCATTATATCCATGAAGCGCATTCCTTTACTTAAGCATGCGGATACTCTACATATCAACTACCAATGATTCCAAAATATATAAAAACAGTCCTGTAACAAGCCTATCCATGCAATACAAAACTATCTCCATTCACTGAATTGCTATTACAGTTCATCAACACTTAATAAATACTCAATAACGTGGAATAATAACCACCATCACGTCAACTTTTATCAAACACCAACTGCTTAAATAAATACTATGGCGCAATACATTTATTCAATGAATCGGGTCGGCAAAATTGTCCCACCAAAAAAATACATACTTAAAGACATATCACTGTCTTTTTTCCCTGGTGCAAAAATCGGTGTACTGGGTTTAAACGGCTCTGGTAAATCAACACTTTTGCGTATCATGGCCGGCATCGACAAAGAAATCGAAGGCGAAGCCATTCCACAAAAAGGTATTCATATCGGTTACTTACCACAAGAACCACAATTGGACCCGACTAAAACAGTGCGTGGCAATGTTGAAGAAGCCGTCGTTGAAATCAAGAACGCCTTAGCACAACTCGAGGCTGTTTATGCGGCTTATGCAGACCCTGATGCCGACTTTGACAAACTGGCCGTTGATCAGGCGCGACTTGAAGACATCATCAATGCCTGTGATGGTCATAATCTGGAGCGCAGACTCGAAGTTGCAGCCGATGCCCTTCGCCTTCCTGATTGGGATGCCGATGTGACTAAACTATCCGGCGGTGAAAAACGTCGTGTTGCCTTATGCCGATTATTATTATCCAATCCCGATATGTTGTTATTGGATGAACCGACCAACCATTTAGACGCAGAATCAGTTGCATGGCTGGAACGCTTTCTACACGATTATCCCGGTACTGTAGTTGCCGTTACCCATGATCGTTATTTTCTGGATAATGTCGCCGGCTGGATTTTGGAACTTGACAGAGGCTCAGGTATTCCATGGGAAGGTAATTACTCTAGCTGGTTAGAGCAAAAGAGTAACCGCTTGTTGCAAGAAGAAAAACAAGAGTCTTCACGCCAAAAAGCCATGAAAGATGAATTGGAATGGGTACGCTCTAATCCAAAAGGTCGACATGCAAAAAGCAAAGCGCGTTTGGCACGCTTTGACGAACTGTCGTCATCCGATGTACAAAAACGTAACGAAACCCAAGAGATATACATACCACCCGGTCCCCGTTTAGGTGATGTCGTCATTGAAGCAGGCAATATCAACAAAGCCTTTGGCGATAAACTGTTGGTCAACGGCTTAAGCTTTAAATTACCCCCCGGCGGCATCGTGGGTATTATCGGCCCTAACGGTGCCGGTAAAACAACCTTGTTTAGAATGATGGCAGGTGTTGAACAACCGGATTCAGGCACCTTAACTTTAGGACAAACCGTTCAACTGGCTTATGTCGATCAGTTACGTGATGATCTGGACCCCAAGAAAACCGTCTTTGAAGAAATTTCTGATGGCTTGGATATGATTACCGTCGGCAAATATGAAACACCCTCACGCGCTTATGTTGGTCGTTTTAACTTTAAAGGCGCAGATCAAGGCAAACGTATTGGTGATTTATCGGGTGGAGAACGTAATCGCGTCCATTTAGCCAAACTCCTTAAAACCGGTGGCAATGTCTTGTTACTCGATGAACCGACTAACGACTTGGATGTTGAAACCTTACGTGCCTTGGAAGAAGCTTTACTTGCCTTCCCCGGTTGCGCCGTAGTTATCTCGCATGATCGCTGGTTTTTGGACAGAATTGCCACTCACATGCTCGCCTTTGAAGGTGACAGCCAAGTGGTCTGGTTTGAAGGCAACTATGAAGATTACGAGGCCGACCGCCATCGCCGCTTAGGCAGTGATGCGGATAACCCCAAAAGACTTAAATATAAAAAACTGTCTTAAACTTAGCAAAAAGTCCGCAAGGAAGCGGACTTATGTGACTATAAAACATTCCAAATCAAGTCTGGTTAATTATAGACTTGACAGTTTTGTTACTTATCTTTTACATGTTAATTACTTAACAGGAGTATTTTCTATTTGTACTTCATTCGGCTTTTGTGCTTCAGCAGCCTTTTTTTCCTCAGCGGCTTTTTGTCTATCCGCTGCTTTTTTTGCTAACGCCGCTTTTTGATCCGCTGCCTTAGTAGCAGCTATTGACCCGGTTTCCGAGGCGGCCTGAACAAGTGTAGGAGTTAACATTGTTGATATTGCGCAAAAAAACAAGGGTAATGTAATTTTTTTTAAGTTGATGTTTAACATAATTAACCTCTTAATTGATAATAATTTTTCTAAATTGAGTGTCATTCGCTAATGTCCTGTTAAACAATGCCTGTTTAACAGCAATTCAGCCCTATAGCCTTTTTAAATAAATTGGCAGGCATGCGCCAAGGATAGTCCGTTAATTTTATGCAGGGACTGATTAAAACTTATCAGTTTAAAACTGGAAGTACAACAAATAAAATAACTCTATTTATCGATACAGTTAATATTATAGGCCTTTATCACCTCATAAACCGCCAACCTGTTTATAACTTCAAGAATAACACTTTTAAAACAAGTGCTCCAATAAAAACCGGCCACTGTCAACCGTTGCACCGCAAATGAAGCTTTCAGCACCTAGAATCAGTATCTCCGTCAAGCGACTAAGTCTTGTTAGTAAACGACTGCAAGTTTCAGTAGATTTAATAGTGTGGCGTATTACAACGCATACATTCGCAAAACCGATAAAAGATATGTACCTTCAGTAACATCAATAGTTGTGTTAGCCAGCAAAAACCTTTTGCATTATTATGACTGGCACATAACGTTACTTCGGCACCAGTTATTTTTTGTTGTGGTGCGGCCTGAAGGTATAATTTGTTTCAATCCACGCGCCTCCATAGGCTTACTGACTTTACTGAGCTGGGAAACAGATAGCCTAATACTTACCTCGTGGCAATCTTGGCGTCAAACAAGGAACCCAGTCACGGCAAAGCTCTCACTGTTATTCAGTATCGCACTGGGACTCCGCTTATTATGGTTTAATGGGATAGAAAGGTATTTACAATCCAAAACCCCCAAACCGGAAAATTTAAATTCCCGTTTTGGTACCTGGCTAACTATCAACAGCCCTATCAAGAAAGGCAACTATATCCTTATCTTTAAACAGCACCAAAAATTAATGGCTCTGGCTAAGACACTAATAGACCTTCATGAAAATGGCCAAACACAAGCCGCATTGGCACGACTACCTGATCTTAAAAAAATACAAGAGGATATCTTTGAAAAACTGAAATTGCTGATCGAAGAAAACTGGAAATAAAATGAGCGCGCTTTCGCTGTATTGGCTTAAAGATATTGGTCGAGACATCATGTCAAAACTATCGCGACAGAAGTCGATTTTTAAGCAGCCGATATTTTCACCTTGCACCCAGGAGTGGCCAAAGCCACTACTACATGTGCTAATTGTGTCTTGAGCCGGTTTTTATCGACGGCTCTCCGGATGACAAGGCTTCAATTTCACTGGAGATAAGTGAATAAAGTGCCGGAGTCCATCGTGGCAATGCCATATTGTCAGTTCTTAACGGGAAGATTCTGGGATCGCGAGGGGCAATCACGACTTTTACATTTTCTGCTCCCACTTGTGCGGTTAGCACAAATAGTTCATCGATTGTTTCATCGCCCATCGCCAAGCATCCAATCGAGACGGCTTTACCATGAATGAAAATATCAGAACCCGGAGCTGTTCGTCCTTCCTGTGAGGCATGAAAAAGGTCGAAGTCATTGGGGTAATTTATTTTCATCGACAAGTGATAATGACTGTTGGGGTTAAGCCCAGCGATGCTGTAAACACCTTCGGGCACCTGTTTGTCACCTTGCCGTAACTTAGGCCCGGCAACGCCACTGAGTGCTTGGATGTTATAGTTACGAATAAAGCGAAATTTTCCGCTGTCTCTCGCCCATAGTTCCAATTTTTTTTCCTGCTTTAAGGCAACAAGAGTCACTTCCTTGGGTGGATAAGCCACCTTGGCCTTTGTAAAATAAGGGGTGAGTTTCAGAGTTGCAATAGGACTGTAATCTTGCACAATATCCGCTACGGTCCATTGGCCAGGCAGTCTGGGTGGATGACTGTAAGACCTGTTTTGGCTAAAGCGAACAGGCGGTTTTACGATGATGCCAGTCGAAGTGTTAATAGGTTTGTGCTCTGAACAGGCACCTAGCAAGGCTGTCACGGTTAGGCCCGCCATGATTTTAACTGTTGATTTCATAATAAGTGCTGGAATAAAGTGGAATGGAATATAGTTTAGATAAAATCAGCATAGCTCTGCAAGTTTTTGGACTTAACAGTTCTTGCAAACGGCATTTTATCTTACTGATAACATTTGACCATTTCACACAATGGAATAGCTTTAATTTTACCGGCATGGCCTGCTGAACCAAATAGCTCATAACGTGACTGACAAAGCGCTTGCATTGCCTGTCTAGCTTCATTGTAGATCTTGCGAGCATCCAACTCTGCTACATTTTCTGGCTGGGCTAAATAGCGCCGAATGGCACCGGTAGAAACCATCCGTAAATCGGTATCGATATTGACCTTACGGACACCATACTTAATGCCCTCAATTATTTCATTAACCGGTACACCATAGGTTTGGGGCATATCACCGCCATACTCATTGATGATTTTTAACCACTCTTGCGGTACAGAACTTGAGCCATGCATAACAAAGTGCATATTGGGCAAGCGTTGTTGTAGTGCTTTTAAACGACTAATAACCAACACTTCGCCCGTAGGCGGTTTGCTAAATTTATAAGCACCATGACTTGTACCAATGGCGACAGCCAAGGCGTCTATTTGGGTTTGCTTTACAAATTCAACCGCTTCATCAGGATCAGTCAATAACTGACTATAATCCAGAGCGTCCAACGGCTCTTGATCAACGCCATCTACTGTTTTTGTTTCTAATGAGCCTAAACAACCTATTTCACCTTCAACTGATACGCCACAGGCATGTGCCATTTTAACGACGGCACGCGTAACATCAACGTTATATTCAAAAGTTGACTGTGTTTTCATATCTTCCAGTAAAGACCCATCCATCATCACAGAACTAAAACCTGATTGAATCGCTTGTGCACAACTGTCAGGTGTCGGCCCATGATCCCTATGCATAACTATCGGTATATGAGGATATTGTTCAACGGCGGCAAGAATGATATGGCGTAAAAACACTTCACCGGCATATCTGTTTGCACCAGCAGATCCTTGTATAATCACAGGGCTATTGCATGCATCAGCCGCTTGCATGATGGCTTGCACTTGTTCCATATTACTTACATTAAAAGCAGGAACGGCAAAATTATGCTCTGCTGCATAATCCAAAAGTTGGCGCAATGAAACTAAAGCCATATTGGGCTCTCCTTAAATTTTGGGGGGTTCTAAAATGGTAATGAGCATTGACTTCAGTACTACGAGTAATCAAGTAATCCAAGATTATTATTTGTTTAGATCGCGTTCTAATAAAGCTTCATAAATAGGTAAGTCATTTAAAGCATCGGCTATTAAAAGTGACGCAAAGCAAGCCACAAACAAGGGCAGGATCAACTCATAATTGCCTGTCATCTCGATCATCAGCACCATTCCGGTCAACGGTGCTCGTACTACACCAGTAAAATAAGCAGCCATGCCGACTATTGCGAAAGCATTGGGCTCCAGATAGAGTTCTGGAAATAATTGATGTGTAAAATATTCAACCAACAAACCTAATAAAGCACCCAGCACTAAAATAGGTGCAAAAATACCCCCTGCGGCTCCTGTACTGTAACTGGCAATAGTGAGTACAAAACGAATAACAAAAAACAAGCAAACAGAGGAAATGGTTATTTCATTAGTAAATAGCTTATCTATCATGCGCTCTCCCCCACCCAATAAATGAGGAGCAAACCAACCCACCACACCTATTGCTAAACCACAGATGAGCCAAAAAATTATTCTAGGTCGAGTAGAAAATGTATTCAACTTTTGTGCAGCGAGCAGTGTTTTATTAAAAACGACACCCAATAAACCGGCCAGCATGCCTAAAGGAATAAACACCAAAAGTAATATCAAGTCTGGGGCTTTAAGCAAGGTAATATGAAAGACCGGAAATTGCCCCAACAATCCACGACAAACCATATCAGCAGTCAGACAAGCCAGTGCAGCAGAAAAAAACTCCAAAGAAGCAAATTTCCCCTGTAATTCTTCCAGAACAAACACGAGCCCTGCCAGTGGTGAGTTAAATGCCGCGGATAAACCTGCTCCAGCGCCAGCCGCAACCAATACTTGTTGTTCATTACGTCGAGATTTAGGCAAAGTAGCCAAGCCTTGACCAAGCGCCGCACCCATCTGTACCGTTGGACCTTCTCGACCCAAAGTCAGCCCACCGCTGATCCCAATTAATCCACTGATAAACTTGACGATGAGTACTCGATACCACCGAAATGTCCGATAAGCTTGCAATACCGCTTTGACATGAGGAATACCACTGCCACCCGCCTCGGGTGCATAATGCTTTACCAAGAAAGCAGCAAGGAAAACACAGAGTGTAGTAAAACCAAAGACAATAAAGATACCTTGTCGACCATACTGATGAGTCTGTTCGATTAAATGGTTTCTAAACGCTTCGCCAAAATTAAGGGATAGGTGAAAAACCACGGCTATAAGCCCTGTCAATAAACCAACCATAATGGATTTAGGCAGCAATAACCGACGCTTCTGATTGAGCACAAAGAAGCGATGACTTTCATGCTGGGATAGGGTTGATTCTCTCAAAGAGGCAGGTATTACTATGTCTTCAATTTTGTTGATATTTTGTCTTACTTGGCTGTGCTGGTATCAGTAGGCTTGGTAAGCTCGGGCGACGAAATATCAGTAGAAAGCGAAACGTTAAGTGAGTATTTAGCTCTTTCAAAGCGCCGCGCAGCGTTAGACATTAGATAAACCCGAATAGTATATTCACCTTCTCTAGGTAAACTACCGGCAAAGTGATCGCCGGAGGTTGAGCCAACGAACATCGCGTTATCTGTTTCCGGTGCCAAGACATTGAAATAAATGTAGTGGTTTTTGCTTTTAAGCGTAACGGTCATTGATTGTCCGGCTTTGGCTCTTAGATGATAATCTATCGTTTGGCGGCCTTTAATATGGCTTTTAACAATACTCGTGTTCTTCCCTTCCTTGAACTTTAGCTGTTTTATATGAATTTCTCCGGCAGCGACACTGGCCATACTGAAGATAATAAAAAGAGATAAAACGCCGTTAAGCATGGATTTCATAGTGCCACTCATTGATTTTAGTTTGTGTTGTTATAGTGTTTTTGACGGGTTGAAATTTGTTAAGGTACAAATTTCGTTTTTAAATTCCTAACAGCTCTGGCAATCCTATGCTAATTCCTCAAATGGCCCTCCCCATAGACTACCCATTTATAGGTTGTTAATTCATCCGGTCCAACAGGGCCTCTGGCATGAAGCTTATCCGTGCTAATACCGATGACTGATCCCAAGCCATAATCGCCACCGCCTGATAATCGAGTTGAAGCATTGATCAAGACCGATGCCGAATCAACCTGCTGCTCAAATTTTTGCGCTTTATTCAGACTTTGTGTGACAATTCCGTCAGTATGCCCAGACCCATAATGATTGATATGTTGAATAGCCTCGTCAATACCGTTGACTATTTTTATTGAAAGAATAGGTGCCAGATATTCGGTATGCCAATCGTCTTCCGAAGCAGGATAAATACCCTGCAATAGCTTTTGTGTTGCTTCACACCCCCTTAATTCAATCGTGTTTGTATCGAATGCAGTCTTTAGTAAGGGTAACATCTGTTCGGCACAGGCTTTATCAATCAAGAGTGTTTCTAGCGCATTACAAACCTGAATACTTTGACATTTTGAATTAACCGCCAGAGCGATTGCCTGCATAGGGTCGGCATCTTCTGCTATATAAAGATGACAAAGTCCATCGTAATGTTTGATCACTGGAATGCGAGTGCCTTCGGCAATTCGCTTGATTAACGCTTTTCCCCCGCGTGGAATTAAAACATCTATATAGTTATCCATCGTAAGCAATTCGCTTACAGCCTCATGACCGGGTGTGCGGATAATCTGTATTGCATGCTCTGGAAGCCCTGCATTTACTGCACCTTCTATCATGGCATCCGCTAACAGTATGTTCGTTTGAAGTGCTTCTGAACCACCACGCAAGATAATTGCATTTCCACTTTTTATACAGACGCCCGCGGCATCGGTTGTGACATTAGGCCGCGATTCATAAATAATACCAATAACGCCTAGCGGCACTGACTTTTTGCAAACGCGCAATCCTTCAGGATTGGTATGTCCTGCCAATATTTTGTTCAAAGGATCCGGATGCTGCGCTACTTTTCTGAGTCTGGAAAGCATGTATCGAAAAACTTTATCGTCAATTGTTAACCGTTTAATCATCGCCTCGGACTGACCAGCCTGCCGTGCCGTTATGACTTCTTGGGCATTAATATCAAGCACTTGCTGCTTAACTACTTCAAGCGAATCAGCCATTTCAGAGAGCGCAAGATTACGCAGCGCTTCAGAAGTTGATGATAATTGGCTGGCTGCTAAATGGCTTTGTTGTGCTATAACCTGAACGTGACTGGTATTCATCGTCTCAATTGGCGTCTTTATTGACAGGATCTTGATTAATCATATGTGTTGCCAGTTGCTGCAAAGCATTTTGAATATTGGGTTTTAACTGCGGATCCATGGTCATTTCTTTAAGTGCTTTATTCATACATAACATCCATTGATCTCGCTCTGCTTCGCCAATTGAAAAAGGCAAATGACGGGCTCGCAGCATGGGATGACCATATTCTTCAATATACAAATTGGGACCTCCCAACCAGCCGGATAGATATTTAAACAGTTTTAGCTTGGCCGAATCAAGATTAGTTTGATGTATAACTCGTATGCCTTGTGCTTCAGGCAGCGTATCCATATAAAAGTAAAACCGGTCGACCAGATTTTGAATGGCTTTTTCGCCACCCATCAGACCGTAAGGCGTGGGGGTTGTCATTGTTCATTACTCGTTATGTTTGACTTGGCTATTTGCCAATTATATCTGTATCGCAGGCCATTTTTCCCCGCTATTTATACATTATTTATCTGGTTAACAGCAACTACCTGTATTGGACTTGTCTTCATGCTGGCCACCTTTTGTCTCGGCAACTGCTCGAAGCGATCCGGTTGCACAATTCCAAGGTTTACCAACTCTAGGTTCGGCAGGCGCTATGCCGATAAAGTCATTATTGTAGGTCTCGCTGGTGAGTAATTTATAATTGCGCTCGCAAACGGCCATACGTTGGCCTCTTAGATAAACATGACCTTCATCATCATAAATTTCAGAATAAGGCCCCCTATAAATTACCGCATGGCCTTTATCAATACACGGCTCATTTTGCGGCTTTACTGCCGTAATGGTGACTGATCGAAACTCAATAGCTTCAACGACCTGCCAAGGTTGGTTTTCCCATTTATCGTAACTGACGGCAATAAAGCCGGCTTTAATAAAGGCTTCTAAAAAGTCATGTTCTTGCAAAGCGCCAGAAATACAGCCACTCCATAAAGCTTGATTCTGCTTTAAGTGGGCAGGTACCCTCTCGTCACTGACGATATCAGAAATAGCGACACGACCACCGGGTTTAACAACACGAAAAATCTCCTGTATCAATTGTTCTTTATCACTGTCATGTACCAAATTAAGCACACAATTGGAAACGACCAAATCCACCGAATTATCTGCGATTAACGGGGATTCTTTACGCTGATTTTCTTGCCAGGCACGTAAAGCAATAATATCTTCAGCTTTATGTGCCGGATGTTGTGCCAAGTGCTCATTCATGGCCGCCAAATCCAAGGCTAAATCCTGAATTTGCCCTTTAACAAATTCAACGCGGTTTGAACCCAGCTTTTCAGCCATTTCATGCTGATATTTTCGAGCCAGTACCAGCATATCGTCGTTCATGTCCACGCCAATCACTTTGCCGTCATCACCAACCAACTGGGCTGCCATATAACAGATTTTACCCGAACCGGAACCTAAATCCAAAACGACGTCACCCTTTTTGACATAGCGAGACGGATCACCACAGCCATAATCTTTATCAATAATTTCTTGCGGTAACAAGGTTAACAATTCTTGATCATAATCAACCGGACAACACAAATCGGCCTGAATTGATTCTGCACCTGCTGAATAGCGCTCTAAAACTCCGGCTTCTATGGTCATATTGATTTCCTTTTTATAGCTTATTATTAAGGGGAATTCTAATCCAATGCGCCGCCACAACTACTGCCCTGCCCCGCAGTACAGCCATAACAATGTTGACGAACAGTGATAGGTGCATCAACTAACATAGATGACTTTAATAAATCACTTAGATGAGTTTTTTGGGCTGGATTTACGCCAAGAGGTAATTGTAGCATTTGATTAAAATCGCAGTCATAAACAAACCCCTGCCAATCAACACTTAAAGTATTACGACACATAACACCGGATAAATTTTCTTCGCGATAATTGTCTTTTAATAACTGCATATAATCATTAAACAAACCCTTACTAAGTAGCATACTGCCAAAGCGCAGAACAGGCAGATTGGTTATAGCAAACAGCTTGTTAAAAACTATATCATAATGTGCCAACAGATGCTCTTTATAGGCTTTTTCCAACGCCTTTTGTTCTGGCGGCAAGTTAATGCCTTGTGGATTAAATACCAGATTAAGTTGAAGATCACTTTCTGCTTGACCATAACCCAAGTTATTTAGTTTTTTTAACCCTGACAAACTTGCTTTAAAAGTACCTTTACCTCGCTGTTTATCAACGTTATCTTCAAGATAACATGGTAATGAGGCGGTAATAATTACTTTATTATCAGCAAGAAATTTGGCCATATCTTCAAAGCCGGGTTCTCCTAGAATAACCAAGTTGCAACGGTCAATCACCGCTATACCCATTGCTCGTGCATTCGTTATCAAATACTTAAAATGTGGATTCATTTCCGGTGCCCCACCGGTTAAATCAAGTGTATGAATAGTCCCTTTTTTTATAAAATCCAGAACTAAATCCACAGTTTCCTTAACCATCAATTCCGTTCGTTTTGGCCCGGCATTAACATGGCAATGCGTGCAACTTAAGTTACACAAATAGCCTAAATTGACCTGTAATATTTCCAGTTCATTTCTATTAATTGCCGGAAAATCGCAAAGCCCAAGGTGAGGAAGTACTTCTTGCATATGTTTAGTTAGTACTAAAATATATATCGCCGTAGTAGGCAGTGACTTGTCCTTGAGAATCATCGCTATCAGACATAATTGCAACGGCATCAATGTATTGAATGTCTTCACCAAACTGGTGTTTTAAATCATCCAAAATATTACGTTTTTCTGAATACCACGTCCCTGTTTTATCAGTTGAGGATCTAAGTGCAATCATGGTCATTTTACCGTTTGCTCCCGCATAAGCGTAGGCATTGGGCCAGACTTTACCGACGGGCGAAGTACTGGACCAAACATAATTAAGTGCTTTTGTTTGCCAAAAAGCAGCGCCACCACTAACGACCACATAAACCCTTGCAGCATAATCGTCACCGGATTTCTCCTGCTCATTAAGAGTGCTGCCCAGTCTGTTTTCGATATGCCACCGCCAGTTCATAATCGGTGTTTTGTGTAAATCAATACGCTGTTCATTAAACAATCCAGACGCACTCCCCATACTTTCTGCTTTTAAAACGCTAGTGCCGGCAAGATCAACTATTTTGTAATCAGTCGCACCTTTAAATTCTCTAGCTTCCCAATGATCGAGTGTTCCTGATGAAAAAGAACCAATCATTAATTTTTGTTCCGCTATTTCAGCACCTACATTCAAGCTTAAAACCGATAAAAATAATAAAAATGACAACTTGCTAAATGAACGCATTAAAGATTTTTCCTGTTATTTGATTAAATAATTTTATTTAAATGTATATTAATAAATTCACATTAATTTTCGGTGACAAACACTATTTTTTACTATCCAAATATCAGAAACCGAAACACGTATATCCAATATTTCATCATAAGATTACCCTTAATGATCAAGATTTAATGCCTATCATCGTAATTCCTGTAATAATTACCCAAAAATTAACTTAAAAGATCTTAGTAATATAAACATCATAACCTAACTCTATAAAATGACAAATCAATACCCGATGGGCCCAGTCATGCTTGATGTTGAAGGCTTAACCTTGGCAGGGCACGAAAAAGAAAAGATCAATCATCCCAACACTGGAGCGGTTATCCTTTTCGCGCGTAATTATGAAAATCCACAACAAATTACCGAACTAATCAGCAACATTCGTGCTGCTCGTCAGGGTGATATTCTGATTGCTGTGGATCAAGAAGGTGGAAGAGTTCAACGCTTTAAAAATGGCTTCACTCGCTTACCACCCGCCTCCTGTTATGCCGAAGCGCCCGAAATGGCAGAATCAGCTGGTTGGCTAATGGCCACAGAATTATTATCAGTGGGTGTTGATTTTAGTTTTGCGCCGGTATTGGATATTGATTGTGGTGTCAGTCAAATCATTGGTGATCGTTCATTCTCGACTGACCCTTTATTGGCAACTAAATTGGCCGGTTTATTCAGAAAAGGCATGAATGCTGCCGGCATGGCAGCAACAGGTAAGCACTTTCCAGGTCATGGCGCAGTTGCGCTGGATTCACATCTAACCTTACCCATTGACAATCGCAGTATTGAAACCCTGCGGGCAAAAGACTTTCTACCATTTAAACAACTCATCAATGAAGGTCTGGAAGGCATTATGCCGGCACATGTTCTCTATCCCAACATTGACCCTATTCCTGCCGGTTTTTCGTCTTTTTGGATCCAGGAAATTTTAAGAAAAGAATTAAACTTTAACGGTACTGTATTCAGTGATGACCTCAGTATGGCTGGCGCTGCCTTTGCCGGTGACTTTATAGAACGTGCTAAACTCGCACAACAAGCCGGTTGTGATATGTTACTGGTTTGCAATAATCCGCTCGCTGCAGAACAGGTTCTTGAATCATTACCCATAACTGAAGACTTAATTAGAGAACATCGACTTAAGCGAATGCAAGCTAAACCAAACACAACAAACGCATTTATCGACTCTGAAAAATGGCAACAAACGTCAATACTTATTAACCAATTAATTGAAAAACATGCTTAAAGAAATAAAACATATTCAGGAAACAGCTGACTTATTGTATAGCGAACAACAAGTTGAAGCTGCTTTAGATAAAATAGCTGAACAAATTAATACAGCATTAGCTGACCTTAACCCTTTAATACTCTGCGTCATTAACGGCGGTATAGTTGTTGCCGGTAAATTAATCACTCGCTTAACGATCCCGCTAACCCTAGATGCCATTAATGCTACTCGTTATCAAAATAATACATTAGGTGGCAACGTCGAATGGTTACTTAAACCCAAGACGCCCATTAAAGACAGGAACCTGTTAATTATTGACGATATTTTAGATGAAGGGTTAACGCTGTTAGCCATAAAAGACTATTGCCTGGAACAGGGCGCTGCATCGGTTTATAGTGCGGTATTATTGGATAAAAACTTGGGTCGTGTAAAACCTGTTTCTGCAGACTTTATTGGTTTGGAAGTAGAAAATCGTTACTTGTTCGGTTATGGTATGGATTACAAAGGTTATTTACGAAACGCACCCGGCATCTATGCCTGTAAAGAATAAGACTAATAGGAACTATTATAATGACAAAGCTTGCAATAATTGGCGGCACAGGGCTGACACAACTCAGTGACTTAACCATCATTAAACGAGATAAACTCACAACCCCTTATGGCGCACCTTCTGCTGACTTCATTACCGGTGAGTTTAATCATAAAGAAGTTATATTTCTGGCCAGACATGGTAATCCGCATACCATTGCACCCCACAAAATTAATTATCGCGCCAACATCTGGGGCCTTAAACAACTGGGTGTTGAGCATATTGTCGCTGTTGCGGCTGTAGGCGGAATTACCTCTGAAATGGTACCTGCTCATATCGCTATCCCTGATCAAATTATCGATTACACGCATAGCCGTCTGCATACTTTTTTTGAAGATGAAAACTATCCCGTCACTCATATTGATTTTAGTTATCCGTATAATCAAAAACTCCGCGCTGCTCTAATTATCGCCGCCAGCCATGCCAATATCAGTATCAGTCCAATGGGCACTTATGGTTGCACGCAAGGGCCACGCCTGGAAACAACTGCTGAAATTAATCGCATGGAAAAGGATGGTTGTAATGTAGTCGGTATGACCGGCATGCCTGAAGCGGGATTAGCTAAAGAACTAGAAATGGACTATGCAGCAATTTCTGTCATAGCAAACTGGGCGGCAGGGAAAACGGAAGGTGAAATTACCATGGCAGACATTGAACACAATCTCCATGCCGGCATGGCAAACACCGCATTATTACTTAAAGCATTTATAGACTTGGTCTAGGGATAAGATACCCTGCTTCTACACAAGACTTCAAGTTCTTTAAGGACAGCTCTCAGGGTTTATTGATCTAGTGGCGAAGTAGTCAAAGCTTCGGCAATCGCAGAAAGCTCATTATGGATAGCA